>OGTI01000021.1_pt1 | contig 140129 bp, 103 predicted proteins | sample 1574601 | NCBI WGS metagenome assembly OGTI01 (sample SAMN03295810, study PRJEB24534) | human gut metagenome | isolation source: fecal sample 5 from infant 1 | host: Homo sapiens | place: USA: Pittsburgh, PA | collected 2014-07
CTAAGTCTATTATAGAACGAACTAATATACGATACAATAAGGAACGAATAATAGAAATATATAGATAAATGTAGCAAAGGCCGCACCAAAAGGTACGGTCTTTTTCTTATTTCTTTACTCTTTTATTACTAGCATGTCTTAATTGCTTGGCATTTCCGAAGTCTAAGTATTCCATTATATTACGTAGTTCAATATGATTATACTTATTTTTACCATCTTCATAGGTAAGCGAAATATAATATTCATATTTACCATCTGTTATCAGTTGGAAAATACGAGATTTCTTACCTGGATTATATTGCTCCAAAAGATATGAAGGAACACCATTATTCCATATTAAGGCTGCTTGAAGAGGTATATCTTTTACTAATATTGGATTCTTTTTATAGAAAAAATGTTTTAAAACAGTCTGAGTATACAACTGTATAGGCACCGCTTTATCTGCTAAGGCACTACGTGCAACAACGAGTTTCATACCGTCTCCAACATACACGCGACCTTGAAAGTTATCACTTTTCTCTTCCCTATCTAACATCATACCCTTGGGTAGTCGATAAGTTAGATTATCCCACGTAACAGTATCACTAGTTTTATCTAGATTATCTAGTGTCTGCATAGAAGGAATTACAAAATTAGCCATTGTAGATTCTAATTTTTTTGTAATGGGCTGATTCTTATTGCCTAGGATTGCCATATACATCTGATTTGGGTATTGATCAAAAGTAACAGCTGCATACATTACAGGTAGATTTCCATTCGAATATTTTTCTCTTATTCCCCAATAGCCTTTACTAATGCCCGGATACTTAAATTCCCCTTTACGTTGATCATTTCTATTAAATCCTGACTCTTCAACTCCTTCATTAGCACCTACTAACCCAGCAATAACATTGTGTTCAAAAACATACGAACCTTTACCTTTTTTATTTAAGTCCTCAAAATAACTTTCTATCACGGAAATAGGCAATGTCACTTTAGCCTTATAGTCACCTTCGTGCAATAAAATTATAGTAGATTCATGCGTAATTAAATCCAAATACTTCGCATAGGCTTTTTTTAATTGCTCTGCCTTCTCTGCAGTACCTTTTTTCTTAAGAACCTCTCCATCAATCCGCTTATTATAATCTTCCATTTTCTTAATGTGATCAGCAGTAGTAATATTGCGAGTCTTATCATAACGATAGTTCTGATATGCATTATCGGGAATACTTGCGTCGGCCCCTGGTACAGGTGGCTGCCCGTCAGGAACAGTATACTGTGCCGCATCAATAGACATGGTGAAAGCTAATGCTACAGCTAAGCCCAACAAGGTACTTTTTAGTTTCATACAACACCTCTCAAACAATAATAGACACGTTCTCTCATTAGTATAAGTATACTATATCGTTGAGAACGTGCCTATGTATTGCCAAAGCATTACGCGCTAGCTTTTATTGTATTTGTAGTCATGACCTTTAAGTTTATCTACATATTAAGATATTAATTTCCTAATTTAGAATTAGTGAATAAGCAAAATCGCAATTGTACTTGTAATGAATGTAACGATTACAGGTACGCTTGTACGTTTTACGAGGTCGAAGCTGGAGATATTTGCGATACCGGCTACGGCGATCATAACAGCACTGATTGGGCTAAGCAGACGACCTACGCTGGCTGCATTTTGCATACCGAGAAGGATTGTTGTCGCATTGCCACCTAAATCAGCTGCAAAGTTAGGAACTAATGGAGCGAATGCAAACATAGAGGCAACGCCAGAGCCCATTACAATGCTTAGACCTGTAATGATTGTAGATACGATTACGCCTACTACATCAGCAGAGATAGCAAGACCTTGGATTGCTGCAACGAATTCTTTTACGATTCCTAGGGAAGTCAAACCGAAAGCGAATGTTTCACCCGCAACGATCAATGTTACAGTGTTGGCAAATTGGTCGCCCATACCTTTAAAGAAGGTTTGGATGCTCGCCGCCATTTTACGGAAATCACGATGACGAATGAGTTCGCAGCCCATAGCGATGAATAAGCTAAGGAACATTGCAAGGTTTACGTTCATCTTAACACCTTGAATACCATAGTCACTGAACCCAAGGATAAAGATTAATGGTAATAATGGCAAGAAGATATATGGTAATGGACCTACTTCAAGGTCATCAGATTTATGAGCTTCCACATATTCTGCAGGAACATGACCAGATTTTTTATCCAAGTATTTTTGCCATACGAAATGAGCAATAGCCGCCATCAAACCACAGATAATATATACTTTCAACTGATAGCCTACAAAATACTCATGAACAGGCATATTTACAGTTTTAGATACGAGTAATGTAGTAGCAGATGCAGGACCGATATCGAGCAAGTGGCCTGTAGCAACAGCTGCAGCAGCACCTACTGGACTAACGCCTAAACGCACGAGAATTGGGAAGATAGTTACCATCATGAGCATCGCAAGACCAGATGCACTAGGAATAACTAGAGACATAAACATATTGAGGATAAATGTTAGCGCCATTACTAGGTACGCAGATTTCATTTTACCAAGTGGTTTAATAGCTGTTACAACGAGGCGAGAGCTGGCACCAATGTGGTCCATGTACTTCGCAAAACCAGTACAAGTCATAATCATGAGACCAAGGTTAGCCGCATCTTTGGCAGTGGTAATATTAATGAATTCAAAAGCGTCAAAGAATAGAACCCCTGTAGCTTTTTTTGCTTCTACAAACGATGTTGTGTAGCCTAACAAGTACGCGGCGAACATCATAATGAGACCGCCCAACAACAATACGGTTTGTGCTTTAAACTTCTTAATAACTAGTGTTCCCGTTATAGCAATAACCAATAAACAAACTAACAAATTCATACATGTTCCCTCCATTTACAACACAACACTTAGAAGTTTTCCTTTGCCTGTTTGAAATCCTCTTTAATTTTTTCTAACAAGCCTGGCGTTTCAAGGATTTCCTCCACAGATAAAGCAATTCCCTTCGCGCCATACATGATAGCGTCCTCAGCGAGCTGGCTTTTACCATTGTCTAACCATTCCTGAGAATGGCTAGTCGCGCCCTTGCCTACAAATTTCACGCGCAAGCAAGCACCTGGCACGCGGAATGTAACGCTAGAGAAATCGGTGGATCCCGTTACCTTGCGAGGCTCGGAAATCTCTGGGGCCCCTATTTTTTCTGCATTTTTTAAAAGTATATCGTTCAAGGTTTGTACATTGACTTTGTTGTCGTATGCCTTAACCTCTTCCCATTCCATGGTAGCGCCTACCTGTAAAGCTGCCCCCTGAGCCACATTCTTCACGCGCTCCACAATCTCATCGAGACGAATGCGACTGGAGGAGCGAATATACCATTGAGTACACGCGTAATCTGGAACGATGTTCGCCGCCTTGCCGCCGTCAGTAATGATACCGTGCATGCGAACTTCAGTTGGCACATGCTCGCGCAAATACTCCATGCCGTTAAAGAACAACAATACTGCATCTAATGCGCTAATACCCTTTTCTGGCGCAATCGCCGCATGAGCAGACTTACCGTGGAACTTAATATTCACAAGATTCAACGCCAAAGACTTTCCATCTACCGTCGTCGTGTCACTGCCGTGCATCATGAAAGCAAGGTCTAAATCGTCAAACACGCCTTCACGGGCCATAACGAGCTTGCCGCTAGCCGTTTCCTCTGCAGGCGTGCCATACACAACTAGCGTACAAGGTATTTGCAATGTACGTTTCAAGGCAATCGCCGCCGTACAGATAGATGGGCCTTGTAAATTATGACCACATGCATGCCCTAAGCCTTCAAGGGCATCGTACTCGCAAAGTAGGCCGATCTTAGGACCGCCACCGTTTACGTGGTACACCGCTCTAAATGCAGTCTTAAGACCACTCACCTCGCGATCTACGGTGAAACCTTCCTTCTCCAACAAATTCGTCAACAACTCATGGGCTTGAAATTCTTCATTCCCAAGTTCAGGATGATCGAAAATGAAATCGTTCAACGCCTTCATGGGCTGTCTTAATGATTTGATTTCTTGTAAAAGCTGACTCATTTCTACCTCCAACATACACACTATAAAAACATAAATTCATATACCTACCAATACAAGCCTTATTAAACCTGTATCTAATAACCTATTTTTATTTATCTATCTATTTTTTATTTATTTATCTATTAATGCACTAACAATTATTCCGTATAATGGAACGCCATTCCATTTAACAGGTAAAAATAAATTTATAAGGTCGCTCCCATTTGTTTGGAAATCGTTTGACCTAATTCCATCATGACTGATAGATACTCTTTGACACGATCTTCTGTGTAGTCCCCTATAGGCCCAGAAATGGTCATCACCGCCTCTAGCTTATTGCCAAAGGAGAAGATAGGCACTGCGATCGATGCTGCATCAGGTACTCGATTGCCTCGTGTTACCACATACCCATCATGACGAATTTGGGAGCTTTCACTAGCACTCATATCAGTATCCTTGAAGTCCCCTAGATAGGCCCCAAAAATCTTGCCGGCCGCCCCTTTAAAGATAGGGTACACCGTGCCAATCTTGATGTCGTGACGCAACGGCTTATCCGCCGCAACGCGCTCGATGCAGATACGATAATCGCCCTGTGCCAAGAACAAATTCACGGATTGCTGCAACTGATTACGAATGGCCACCATATACGGCTGCGCAATGGCACGCACATCCAAAGACGTAAGAAAGGACTTTGCCATTGGTAAAACACCCCAAGACAACTGATACTTCTTGGCCCCGTTGAACTCAACCCAATGATGGGCCTCAAAGGTCTTGAGCAATCGATGGACCGTCGTCTTCGGCAACGCCGTCGCATTCGCCAACTCCGTTACACCAAGCGGGCCTGCCTCTAACAACTTGAGTATCTCAATACCACGCTCTATTGATTGAACCATATTCATATCCAAAGAAACACATTAGCATAATGTGGGCTAATACATTTCACTATTCTAGTAAAACTCATAACAATATACGTAATGTGTTTGATTACACATAACACCTCTGAAGAGTATATAGTGCAATTAACTCATTATCAATATAACAATAACACATTCATGAAAAACTTAAAAATAACTAAGATGCATAGGTAAAACTAATGTTCCAAGACATATTTACGATATGTATTGGAACTACCTTCAAGCAAAAATAGAAAATACGAAACAGCTTTAGCCTCATCTTCAAAATAACGTTGTTCGTATACTTCATTACGCTCTGTCCAGTATACAGAAAGTCTATTGGAAACTCGCTCTATAATAATAGTCCCAGGGATAATAACGGTTCCTTCATGATCAATGTTATATGAACTTTTGGGTACACCAATTCGGTGTAAAAATTCTTTGAGCTCTTCAATATTCATACTAACTCCCTGAACTATTCACTTCTCTTTGCCAAAAGAAAATATGATTTCTCCCATCAATATGTCATCACAAATATTTATTTTAGCTGTCCAAGAATCATCGCCCCGCCCATACGAGTGAACATATTAGGTCTATGATAGTGAAAGTCTGTATCTAACTGTATTTGTAGGATTCCTTTATATGACTCAATAAATATCGCTTCATAAGTTGCTCTAGAGAATACTCCACAACTTTGCAATATGCTCATATCACGTCGCAGCTCATAGAGATTGCCTTCTGGTGTTACGTATAGTAGTGGTTTACTATCGCTATCATCAAACAATAACTGTAACACGTCGAGTACTAACTTCAATCTACAATGACGAACATAAAGAACATAATATAAGGAATTTTCACCAGTAGCAAAGGAATGATGAATCTTATCATAAGGTACATCAAGAAAAGCGAGGTACTGCTGCATAGTACGTCCGTCCACCTTATGATTGATGGCTGGAATAAAGAGAATATGATCTGCTCCCAAATGATTAGAAAGCTGTCCAAAATCCTCTAGATTACTCCGGTCACAATGAGGCGCATGAACTAGGCGATAGTCCTCATCAATAGCGGTACTTTGATACAAACCAGATTTAGTCCTAGAATTGTCTACCATCATTTGACCATACAACTCTATATACTCCGCCTGCCACGGCCCTAATTTATAGTTCCCTACAATTCTAGAGTCTTCATAATTCCAGATTTTAGCTTCGCCCTTTAAGGAAATAAATAGCACATGATGGACTCCATATTTCTGTACATACCATGCCGCCACCTCTTGCAAATCCTCTAATCTATCGGGACTCCAATAAATGAGCTCCATTCCAAAAGCATTATCTCCAACAAACCCATGAATATGATAGCGATTCCAATCTCGGCCTGTCGTATACGAATAAGGCAAACCTACTGCCGCTTGATTGTTAGTAGCTAAACGACTTCTCCTTTGACTATCAATAGATAACTGATTATTTCTATCCTGCGTATCAGTATCTTGTCCTACGAACGAACTAGGCACAACTATCATAATTCGCTTGCCTATATAAGACTGAACAACACTATTAAGCTGAGATCTAACTAAGACGTCCATACATGCCACCTCACTCAACAACAAACTAGGATAAACGATAACTCTACACCTATACTATAACAAGAGAAATGAGGAAAATATTACACATAAAAAGAGCTCTACCTTAAAATACTAAGATAGAACTCTTATAGGCCCCATCAGGGGATTACTTATTTTAACCTAACAGTCAACAACGTCCAATCAAGCGGACAAATGAGTGTTAGGTTCCGTCCCCATCAGGAGATTATTTAATTTAACCCTGTCTCTGAAACAGTAGATATTTACTGGTTCTAAAATACAAAAAACGGCGGAGATCGTAAATAGACCTCTAAAGGCACTTTAGCAAACTAAAATAATACCGTTTAACCGCACCACTATCACAACAGCGCAGATTTGGTTTTCTGAGGGCTAAATCTAAAATTATTATATTACAAACAAAAGAAATAGAACCATAAATAGTAAGTACTATTTCCGCATCACCTTCGTTTTACCCTCACTTTACTCAGGTAAGAGAAGTGCGGACTTCATCGTCGCTCTGCACCTCTGCGGTCCTACACTCTGCGGCACATACCGTAAACGGTAAGAGCTGTTGAAACCATAAACCAGGACTGTGTCATTTATCCAGATAGTAAAAGTTTCAATACCGTAAACGGTAGGTGCTGTTGCAACTCGCTACATCTTCTACCCTTTAGGTATTAACCTATTTGAAATAGGCACATAGTATTAATCCCCGTCCTTTTATTGCGGCGGCATTACGAGACCGTAGACGAAACTTTACAATCGTTTTCTATTTGTATAGCCCTATTGGCGAGGGCTTTATATAAACCTGGCTCAGCCTGGTTATATAATTCTACTTCTGTTTTAAGTAGTTAAGTAGCTAACTACCTATGTAATAATCCTGGTATAGATATAAGTCAATCATTATCTTCTAGCTTATTTTTGACTTTTTCTTCTAAGTCGGCAAAAGCTTTTTTGTAAAACTTATCAATCTCTGATTTTGAAGGCGTGATATATATTTCTTCGTCTTCAAAATTATTCTTCTTATTCTTACCTATATTATCAATGCTATCGTCAAGCATTTCGGTGATTGTAGCTTCTAAGGCTTCGTTATACTTTTCATCTTTTTTATTGTCTTCGTTAAGTGTACCATTTAAGAGTTTATCTAAAAAGTCATTTTTAGGATTTTCTTCTTCAAATCGTTTTTGTTCTACTTCGTCTACTAATTGGACATATATACTTCGCATGAAGTAACTAGGTGGTATTTCTAGTCCGTTTTCAATCCTATATAATGTCATCTTTGGTATGCGTAGTTTTATAGCTAGATCTTCTAAACTAATCCCTAATTCTTCGCGTAAATCTTTAATCTTAGGGCTTCCCATTAATCGATACTCTAACTCTAAGGCAACGTCTAATACTGTAGCTTCAATTAGTCTATTGGATTCAAGCTCTATACGATATAAAAGGATCCATGCTTGATCTTCAAAAGACATATCTGGATCTTCACAGTCTAATTTTTGCATAAAGTCATGGTTAAAAAACCAATCGGCTATAGTTCCATTATCGTTACGAGACAATAAAATAATGTCATCATCTTTCAACATGCCCGATATATATTGTTCCATTAGTCTAATATATTTCGGGTACTCATTGCTTTCTGTATTTAATTCCATAATACTAATCCCCTTTACATTAATCTTTGTTATCGTCTCTAAACAAATCTTTAATTAGTAACTGCATAAAATCATCGTTTGGATTGTCTTCGGCTAATTTATTGATCCGATCTTCAAATTCTTTTTGCTCTACTTCATTGACTAACTTAACATAGATACGCCGCATGATGTAATTAGGTGGCATTTCTAAACCTTTTTCTATTCGCTCCAAAGTCCTTGCTGGCATACGCAATTCAAAGGCTAGTTTATTTAAAGTAAGGCCTAGTTTTTCGCGTAACTCTTTAATCTTAGGGCTTCCCATTAATCGATACTCCAACTCTAAAAGAGTATCTAATACTATAGCTTCAGTTAGGTTATTATATTTAGATTCTACCAGATATAAAAGAATCCAATTTTGATATTCAAGATTATTCTCCGAATCACCTACATAATACTCTTCCATTATATCGCGATTAAAAAACCAATTTAATATTATTCCGTCAGCACTACGAAATAATAGAATAATATCATCATCTTGTACTATATCGTTTTTATACAAATACAAAAGCCTATCATAGAGTTTATATTCTTTACTTTTTTTATTTAGTTCCATACGATTGAAATCCCTTTTATCTCAAATACTAACGTTTCAATACCGTAAACGGTAGGTACTGTTGCAGCAGTGAGCCTTAGAATCCAGTATTCATGGGGCTGTAAAATAGGTTTTGGAAAACCTCATACCTTAAACGGTCTAATTGTACTCCCATTAAGGCAAAAAGCCTATAAATATAGATAAATACTAGTGGTAAACATTTTTTCTAAGATTATAGTTATTATAATGGTTTTCAAATTTTACATCAATATAGTGCCCCTTTTTCTTTCATTTAATTTTCATTCAAAATCTATCTAAAATTGTGTACTACTTTTTCTTAACTCTCAGCTATCTGCACTCAATTACACATAACAAAAGGCCTATCCATATGACATCATACAAATAGGCCTATTATACAACATCGTTTATTCTTTTTTTCAAATGCCACTCCTCAATGCAAACATGTACTAAACCTAAAGTTACTAAAGGCAACATAGTTAACACCTCCTATAATTAATCTTCCAATAATAAACACATCAAAATTGTTACAGCAAAGCCAGAAAATGGCTACATAAAGATTACCTCCTTTTTAAATTAACTATGATCGATTACGACTAGAACGTGCAGCTTGGTATATAGTAAGCCCCAATGTGGCCCCTGTTGCAAAGCTTTCCCACGCGGATACCGCCGCTGTAACTGCAAATAAAGGTAACATAATTGTTCCTCCTTAGTTTAAAACCATTAATTAGCGTAAATAAATACTTAATATATAAGCCCCTGAGTAAATTTCTTCAGTCATGACTAGAATCATATGAATGGAACTAAACTCATTGGCTACATCTTCATTATATGAAAGCAGTTAATTTAGATGTATTCAAAAAACTAAGACATAAATTATTAAAGAAAAACTTTTACTGATATAAAAAATAGAGCCTCACATCACATGTGAGGCTCTATTCTTCTGAAAAGATTCTTATATTTAATTATTAGTAACATTAAAAATCCAATTAATCCAAGCACGTACAGTACTAGCTCTACGTTCATATGTAGACTGACTATACGGTAATCCTGTTTCCGGATTAAGAACACCAGCCTGTTTTATAAATTCCGCAATCTCACGATCAGAAAATCTCCTTTTATATTTACAGTAAGCCTTATATGTTAAATTAAAACTTTTATAAGATAAAATAGCTTCAATTAATCTTAGCTGACGTTGTTTATAGGACATAGAAAATAGAGATTTTCCTAATTTCGTTAACGTATAACAATCATGTCCATCTGAATCTAGTGATTTTTCTACAAGACCTAAATATCTTGCCGCATCCAGATAATAGGAAGATTGACGTACATCAAAGGAATACTCTTCTGTAATAAAGTTCTTTTCTACATCATTAATATATAGTAATTCACAAATATTGATAACTCGCTCAAAAGAATTAGCCTGTGGAAATTGAATGTTTGGCTCCTTATTAAACCGTAGTTTTTTCAAGATTTTTTGCACATCCTCTACTGAAATATGTGTATCTTCTAAGCAATATCGTTTATGTTTCACTAGTTCTAAGGAGTTATAGTGTTGTAGATCATTAAATCTATATTCATAGAGATAAAAAATACTATTACTATAAATTAAAAACACTGGCCGTACTGGCTTTTCAGCCATTTTCTGCTGCCATGTTCGGAAAGGATAATACAACTGACGAATTAAGAAATTATCTGTTAAATCTCTTTTCGCTTCCATTAAGGCAAGACTTTTAACACCTTCATAAGCCGCATCAATTTCAATTTGTGAATTTTCTACTGTTACAGCTGAATCCTCATCAGTTACAGCTTCACTAACAACATTTGCATAAAAAACAAATGATTCGGAACTCATACGCCCTGAAACGGTTGGTAATAAACGTTCATCTTCTAAAAAGTCAGCCAAAATACCCGATATATAAGCCATATTCAAAGCCTTGCTTTCACTATTAATAGATATTACATCTAGGCTTCTAATATGTTCAGGAGGTCTTAAGTATGTAATATCTGATGTAGCCAATTCAAAATTATGATAAGCATTTATATGAGAGATATAATAATCGCCTCTGGTAATCGGTAAAATCGATAAGTTATTTTTCACAAATAGCTCTGGCCGAGCATCAGAGTAATCGAATTTAACAGCTAATCGTGCTTCTTGAAACTCTCCGATTTGCTTAGCAGAAATTATAAAGTATCCCTTATCCTTAATCGCATCTAGAATATGATGCTTATCGTTCAGCTTAGTCCATGTTATATCTATTTTTCGTTTCTTTTTACTTTTACTCATAGTTTCTAACTACAACCTCATCGACACAGCCACGTTTTGAGCCTACAGAGTTAATAGCACGTTTTGCAGGAACAATAGTAATATTGAAATCACTATAAATCTCTTGTATAAATTCCGTAGCAGAGTTTGAAAGCATAAATTTTATGCCCGCCGCATCAAGTTGACGGCAACAGTCTCGTAAAGCAATTTGATCCTCTCTACTAAAACCTCCCGCATTATAGTTAGTAAAGCTTGCCGTTACCGATATGGGATCATATGGCGGATCCAAATAAACAAAACTATCTTCTGGTAAACCTTGAACAGCTTCAGAATAGCTTGTATTCAATATTGTTACATCTGATGTATTAAAATATTCATGTACCGCACGAAGTGTACTTTCATTAACAATATTAGGATTTTTATAACGACCAAAGGGTGTATTAAACTCACCAGCACTATTTACACGGTATAGTCCGTTATAGCAAGTCTTATTCAAGAAGATAACACGCGCAGCTTTATCAATATCTGTTAATTGGTTATAAAACTCTGCATTACGATCCCAACCACGAACTTCATAAAAACACTCTTTTGTATTCTCAAACTGTGCTAATCGCTTGAGCAACGCTTCTACATCATCTTTAATAGCTCGATAAACCCCTATTAACTCGCTATTAATATCATTAATGATCGCGTTCTTTGGCTGCAGTGCAAATAATACAGCACCACCACCAATAAATGGTTCACAATAGCTAGTGTATGTCTCTGGGAATAACGGCATTAAACGTTCTAAAAGTTGACGCTTTCCACCAACCCATTTCACCACAGGTGATGCTAAATCAATCTTACTCATGCATGCAACCCCTTTCTAAATACTCATATTATTGTAACCCATATGAGTAGGGGAAATCTATTAATTTGTAAGAATAATTTGCAACATCTATAGCTAATTATCGACCAATTCTAAAATAGGTCATACTAGCAATATCTTTATCATTAACCTGATAACGACCTAATGACCATTGTTCTGGTCGCTCCATAAATACTATAAAAACGATAATCCCGAAGAAAAGCGCAGCCAAAGTTGTATCTTTTTTACATGCTAAATAAATAGGATAAAACACAGTCCCTGTCCAGTCATGTCCTGGTATCCACCCTGCAGTATGCACTTCAGGATTTTCATCAATTCTCTTATTTAACTCATCAACCACAGCTTGATAATCTTCATTACTAATCTGTTTTCGCCACGCTTCAAAACTTTTTTTATGCGGAATCCTAGTAATTAATTTTCCCGTATCAATATTGATCAGCATCTAAAATCACCTCGCTTTGCTTTAGTGTGATTAAAATTAATTATCCAACTCTTAAGTATTCTTGATACTTATCAAATACATAATAATAGATATCATCTTCTGTCATCACATCTAGAATTTTGACACTTCCTAGTCGAGAAACGTCTTTAGCCAAATCATCATAACAAGATGATCTTTCTTTTCCAGATTTTACAGTGTCATATACGGCTCTCATAAATCCCATTACTATATGTTTTTCACTAGAAAAAGTTCGCCATGTAAGCTCTCTAAATCTAGAAGGGCTTTCAAATGTGAACTTTGTTAGATAATATCTATCTACCGTATTATCTTCATCAACTGTTAGGGCTACGCGATAATAGCAACGAGATATAATTCCAAAAAATAATCCTCTTCGCCCACCTAATAACCATTGATTGTTAAATGATGAAACTTCTTTTTTCTCCATCATTACAAGTGCTACACTATAGCATCGTTTAAACATAAACCATAACCAAAAATATTTATTACTCAATATATAACGTGGTAAATGCTTAAGCTTTTCATATAATAGAATCGAATTTCGTGTGATTGTAGCAATATCTGTAGCTGATGCTGGCATCTCTAAAACAAAGTCATCAATTTGATAGGCTTTAGCTTGAAATGCTTTTCCCTCAGCAAGTGAGTCCACCCAAGAGGAATCGCTAGGATTTTCAATAAAGCAATCTTTATAAGTCTCAATATTTTCTTTTAGCTCTTTATATGCGGCTTCAGTCATGTAGCCAATATTAATCTTCCCCATCTGTCTCACCGCCCTTAAGAATCATATTTGTTGCATCTTGAATAGCATTGATATTCATATTATTAAATACAGTTTGTGCAAACTCTAACGCCCCACAACCAGTAAATATTTCCATCGTCAATTTATTTCTTTCAACTGCATTATAGGCACGTACAACAGATTTAAACCATGGATACGATTCAATTACGTCTGTTATATCTGTATATCCTCTAAATTCTTCTTTAATATTATTAAAGATATCTACTAATACAGGAATAACAATTAAGCCCATAAATATGTTCATAAAATATCGACTATGTTTAACGTTTGAATATTCTTCGAATCGATCTGACGGCAAATAGATATATATTTTTGACTCACCTTTAGATGCTTCATATTGCAAATATTTTTGGGTAGCTTTTCCTCGTATAACCTCAAAAATAGATTCTGCTACGTTATCAGCTAAATCATTATGCTCAATATTAATTGAGAAGCCATCATCAACACCGACAATATCATATTGATTTAAATCAAAATCTATGCCCTCAAACTCCTCAATGAAGTTTAAACTTCTATAATCCGCTATATTTTGTGTTGCATATAAATATGATGAAACGGTAACCTTACCACTTAAGCTATTCAAAGGTATATATATGGTTTGTGGTGCTAAAGAAAGCTTATAAGTCTGACGGAAAACACTTTCTGGAGATTCAACCACAAGCATAGGCTGTAATAACCCATTTTCCACATAAGTAGTCAAAGTATCATCAACTAATTCAACATAGATATCTTGTAAAACTAAATCATGTCTATCATCTTTAATCGGATAGTCAGGATCACCAAAAGCAAGTTTATAACAAGCATTATCTTTAAAGTCAGACAATGCCTGATTTCTATTTACCACTGGATATGGAAATAATCGATTACCTATTTGCATAAAACTCTACCCCTGTTGCAAATCTACTCCCTTTACTCACATTATAAGAAACAGTATATTTCTTACCGGATTCTAAGCTGATTCCTTTTATTACGCCATCTTTTATAGTACAGGATTCACCATTAACTTCAGCGGAGATAATATTAACTTCGTAAGTATCAGATGACTCCCCAATCTCCTTAATAACTATGTCACAGTTCGCTTCATTACAATTTGATACAAATGTAAGTAAGAATTTCTCCCGAGACTTATCATACATATTTCTAGAGCGAATACCGCCTAAGAGCTTTCGAGTATATCCCTTTTTAGGAGATGATTCATCTATGTCAGTATTATTTGTACTAGTAGGATGACCTGCATCTACAGATGTACCGCCCCCAACATGAACACCAGTTGAACCTGGATCACCTTCAGGATTGGAAACCTCTGCATTATTTTTGCTATCATCTCCCGATACAGGAGTAGTCACACTACGCTCCATTTTATCGTCTTTATCATTTTCTAGTTCAACACGTTTATTATCGGCTTGATTCTGTCTAATCTTACCAATATGAGTAAATTCTTTCGAAGCACCACCTAACTCCTCTCCATCTAAAGGTTCAGAGTCCTCTACGCTAGGTAAATAAGCACCAGCCCCAGCTATATCTGTTTTATCGCCCACTTCTGTTTTTAACGCCTCATTAATCGCTCTAGAGATAAGATTTTTTAATCTACTAAGTGTAGATTTTGCATTAGATTGGGCTTCCTCACCTTCTAAACGCTCCCATGACCAGGCTGTATGCTCAGCATTCTCCATACGACGTAAAGCCTCATTTAAATCACCATTTTCAATAATACACATAGCTGAATATGGTATTAAACGACCTACACCATGGCTCGTAATTTTCATATATGGATAGCGGATAATATCACAAGTCCCTGTAGCTCTATGACTTTCACCTTGAGAGTAACTTTTTACCAAAACATCAATAGGTCCATAACCTTTTACTATTTTTTCAATATTAGTAACATTATCTACAGATGTTAAAAGCTCATATTGTGCCATTATAGACTTTAAACTACTAGCATCTTTACCTGGGAAAGAAGTAACGTCATAAATAATTTTTTTAATTGTATCTTTACTTAATGTAATGTTATCAACAGTAACTTCTAATAATCCTTTAACAAAAGCAACCATAAAGCTGTCTAATAGTTTAAACATCAAATCAGACTTCCAATTTGCTCTATGTCCAAAACCAATTAAGTATAAATCAGTACCATAGTCACCAGAGGCTCTAGTAAAAGTAGAATCAAGGCGCAATTCACTATCTACACATGGGAAGCTATCATCTTTACAGCCATAGTATCCTTCTGCAACAGACATCTTATAGCCATCAGCATCAATTGGTACAGATCGTAACTTTGAAATACCTATATAACCCTTTTCTTCTCGTTCTGTATAAGTAGAATAGAATACAGTTCTTGTTCCACTTGCAACAAAGGCTGCAGCCTTACCAATACCCTTTGAACCACCACTACCAGCACCTTTAAAACTAGTACCTGATGTTTTGGTTAAGTTATAAAAAGGTACACCACGTTCAAATGTAGAGACACCGATTAATCCTGTAGTATTAAAGTCACTAATACGAAGACACGGAATAATCGGCAAATTAATCATAGAGTGTATTGCCTGAATAGCCGCACCTTCTTTTTTATCGTCTTTGCGATATTGGTAACAAGCTTCAATGTGCTCAGATAATTCATCAATACCCGGAATATCATTACGAGCAACATCAAATGTTCTAAACTCTATTCTCGTAGGATGAATACCTCTATTAGCATCAATAGAGTTTTGACATATCTCACGCGCTAACGATCCAATTGGATCCTTCTTAAAAATATCAATATCACCTGTCTCTAAACCATACTCCATACCATTTCCATTATCTGGAAAGCGCCATTGTAAACACATAATCAATTCCCCTTTACATGTACAAGGTATAACTCAAAATGTAATCTAATTACACTTATACGGAACTAAAATTCATTAAAGCATCATGAATTCTTCATCTTTCACGATTATAGCCTATAAATATAAGATTTATATAATATTTCTTTAAAAATTAACATTTTATAAATAGATATAAGCTATAAAATAGAAAATACCCAAAATAAAAACCACCCCTATATGGGGTGGTTTTTATCAAGAGTGAAAAGTTTTATGTTGTTTTATTGATCACCTTTTTATATCTCTCGTATATTATTGTCTCCCTATAATTCCTCCTCTCTGTCTCTCCCCCTATTACTTCATCTCCCTTACTTATTCTTCTCTCCCCCCCTAACAGTCTTATCTTGTTAGGTCTCTCCAGGCAATAAATAGTTCGGCCACGACTTGTGGGTTTTGGCTGAGTTTGATGCGGGCTAGCATTTTGCGCACGTAGTTACAGTGTTCTAGCATAGCTTCGTTCAGCTTGTGTTTCACGTGGTGTGGAGCTTGGTACACCAAAATAGGTTTAAAGTCGCCCACGTGAATGTAGCTCGTATCTGGATCAGGACCATCGGTAACGATGTACTGATAAGGTATCGCCACGTTAAAAAGTCCATATACCACATCCTTCCCAATAGGGCGTCTACATTTAATATGACCAAAGGTCAGATGCGGCCCATAGGTCTTAGGCGCCGTATAGCTACTGCGCCGACCATCGCTGGTCATGATGTAATTTGGTCTCAACCCTTCTTGTAAGGCCAGCTCTCGTAGGATGGTACGAATTGGCAGATGTACCAATTCTTGACGGCCATCTACGAAATAGCACATCGTGCTGTCCCCGCCGCCAGGTTCATAGGTAGGAATAAAACAAACAATATGATTCTTCGGATTCGTATAGATCAAATCCAAATTCTCTCCCTTAGATAGCCAAGTGGCCACCGCTACTGGTACTTCATTACATGTCATCATAGGAATTCTCTCCCCTCAACTTAGGAACATTCCTTTCAACAATACAATGAACACGTGTTCTGTGAAAGCAGATTCGCATGCTTTAATCTGCTGTTGGTTTAATTGTATATCACACTGTATAATTTGTAAATATATACACAAAACTATAGAAATTTATGTAAAATTAAAGACTTTATGATCTTGTAAAAGTAATATCTACCTATATGTGTCATTATTTTCTCATTTAAATTGAGAATTGCATATTTTATGTATATCTGTTAATCGCGATTAACGTAATTATGCAAAAATCAGAATATAAATAAGAAATTAAATTATATTAACACATATCACTTTAATACGAACTTGACTCTAACAGAATAACAGTCATATGTTTACACTACATAGTCTAATCGATTCAGAGTTCTAAGAATCTCATACATGTATAACGCTAATTAGTACATAACTCTAATACGTGGACATATCTAAAACATGTATATCTCTAATGAATGTATAGGCTTATTGCATTCGTATCTAGTGTACTCGTAGTTTCTTAAAGTCTGTCGTCAAGTATCTACGCAGCTTTCGCAGGGCTCGTTCATGACGCCGTTGGATAGCTTGGCGGCTGCAGTTCAATTCTTCGCTGACGGATACGAGGCTTTTACAATCACCGTACACGCGGTGCAATAGATCTTGTTGATCTGGAGATAATCTGCCTAGAGCCCATACGAGACGAGCCCGTAATCGTTGTTCCTCATCAGCCGTCATGATCATGTCTGCTATATTTTCTCCCGATGAGAAGATATCCATACCAATAGCTACCTCGCCATCATCGGTGATGCGGTCTGGTATATGAATCTCACGATGATTACGCAATCGCTCCCGCTTCCAATACCGCATGTAACCATATCTAACACCGGCTTTCACAAAGCCAGGGAACGGTACGGAACCTTTTAGATCAAAGCTATAAATCGATTCTAAAAGGATGGCCCATAGATAACTCTCTAGGTCTTCACGGAACTCGCGGTTCCCCGTCTTATTCGTATAGTGTAAGATGAGTGGCCGATACCTGTGACAAAGCTCGATTTGAGCCGCATCATGTCGCAGCTCATCGGCGGACCAAGGCTGGTAACCAACCGTCTGAATCCGCATATTCGGATTTTGACAAATCGACACGAGACTCTTATCCGATAAGGACGTTAATACCTGATGACCACAGATAAGAGTCTGTAATTTCAGCTCCTCTGGCACCTTGTACTCTGGTTCCTTAGGCGGTATCGTTTCAGATTCTAGTTCCTTAGAAGAAAGTCTCTTAGATAGTACTTCTTTGGAAGATGTTCCCTTTGAAGATATTTCTTCAGATTGTAAGCTTGCAGTTTTTATACAGGTTCGTTGTACTAACGGTTCTTCGTTTGTGTATAACATAAATCCCCTTTCCTGCCATGGCATAGCGCTTATCTACACAATAGCGTGGATCGGAGATTTTGACAAATTGGCAATTCCTTAGAATTCCGTCATATTCTGTTACAATCTAATATTAATTTCTATCTCTGAAAGGACATAACTATACACCTAGATAGATAATTGCTGAAAATGAAATATAATCAAAATAATATGACACGTAAATAAAATTCAAAAGAATATGACATATAAATAAGATTCAAAAGAATACTATGACAAAATAAATAAACAACACAAAAAGACACCACAGAGGAAGTGTGGTGTCTGATTAAATTGTCTGATTAAATTGCAATACAGGAAGCTTCCACAAAGTCTTTCAGTTGTGGTTTTACGTAGGTTTGGTACACGTCTGCACCATTACCACGCACGATGTCGCCCCAGTATTTATACACATAGCGGTACCAGAAATGGAACATGCTATTGGTAAAGTGGTAGTCTGCGTACTTCGCAGGTCCACGGCTATTCGCTTGGATACGACCTACGAGGCCCATCGCCATCAAGTCATTTAAGCGAGATGTAAAGGTGCCGCTTTTAATTTGGCTAGCTTGCAACAGCTCCACATAGTATGGTCTCTCAAGCGTAGCAAGGCCAGATAGGATCGCATTAGCACCTGTTATATTTTTCATATCTCGATGTAAGATATGCTGCGTTTCTTCAAAGAGTGCGCCCGATACAGAGAAGAACAAATTAATGATATTCGTATCGATGCTTTCACCATTATCAAAGTACTGCACATAAGCAGGCAAACCACCTGTTACGGCGAACACGGTACGCAAGTCATCCTTCGCATAGTGAAGACCCAAAGATTTCATGTCCACCAAGGAGAACGGTTTCACCTCGAAATATTCCGACACATAGGGGCCAATCAAGCTGCGATCGCCAATGATGCGGCCATCGAGCTGTTCTAACCCATTCGCCATCAAGATGATGTTCAAATGGCTCGTTTCTTTATAAGCATCTAACAAATCGCGCAAGTGTATAGGGAACTGAGGTACAGCCTCCACCAAGGAAGGATAATCATCAATCACCACAGTCTGAGGCGTTTTTACACTGCTTTCAAATAGACCCTCAAAGGCCTCTTGCAAGCTAGTGATCGGTTCGAATTTATCCTGCCCATCAGCAGGAACAAAACGTGCCTCAAGAGCTCGATTCATATCGGCTACATGAATTGCTTCATTAGCCATGCGACCCGCCAAATATAACGCCTTATGACGGCGCACAAGCTGGGAAGCCACATAGGATTTGCCACTGCGATGCGGACCATACACAACACACAAACTCATTTGACCCATCGCAATACGGGACTGGATACTCTCAATTATTTCAGCACGTCCCACAAAATTCATATACTCTCACCTCCAACATTCTATGGAGACTATTATATCATAAATTTAAAACAAATTTAAACTTATTTTCATATTATTAACATGACTTTTGATTATGTTAAATTTTTTACGCATAAAATATACTTATTTAATGGTTTACTTTTTACTCATATGTTTGTGAAAGTTCCGATATTTACTACATTCTATACAGTTATAATCCCAATAGGACTATACAGAGGAAAGTATAAAAAAAGACGTGCCTATCTAGGATAAGCACGTCTTGTAAATTTGTGTATTTGTGTATTTGTGTATTTGTTTATATGTATATCTGTATGTATATGTATATGTAATAGTTATGTTTATGGACGATACCTTCGAAGGCGTTCCTAACATTATTGTGGCATTTGCGTTTGCATCTTCATGAGCAAAATATGCTTAACCGCATCATTAAGGCGCTCATTCGTAATCGTTCCGTTCGCCACGGCTTGGGTTAATGCTCGATGGACTTCATCGATGTGAACGGTGTCCGCATCAAGAAGGACGAGATCACTGCCTGCCACGATGGATTCTACCGCAAAGTCCCCTATTTTTTGGTTTGCCTGCAAGGCACCGACGTCGACACGGTCTGTCATGACTACACCGTTATAGCCAAGCTCATGTCGTAGCCAATCCGTAATGATTGCTTTTGAAGTACTAGCTAAGTGTGCATTGTCGATAGCCGGAATTTGCACATGACTCATAACGAGCATATACGTGTTCGCCGTCGTCTGTGTAATAAGGCGTTTAAATACAGCTACATCCGTAGTGTTGAGGTATGCTTTTGCATCATTAGCAGTCTCAAAGGATGCATCGCCAAGACTCACCGTTGGGAAGTAATTGTAACCAAACCACATTTGATTGATTTGATAACGCTCTGCCATGGCAAGGTCCATATGGCCTGCCCACGTAGGGTCAGATGTATAGGATACATTCGGTACTCCAAGGTTGGCATTCGGCCCCAATACAAGGTTAAAGCCCATATCGCGCATTTCAATAGCCGATCGGGTCGCTAAATTAATGATTCGTTCCATCGGTAATTGGCCCCAACGATTTGGCTCTGGCAAACGCAAGAAACTTTCATTAGACCGCAACACCTTATCACGATTAATCGCTATATATGGCGTTACCATGCTCGCCGTCGTAGCCGTTTGCATGATGTCGTTTGTGAAAGCTTTCACTTGGTTTTTATTATTTAGATTTTCATTGGTTAGCATAACTCCGCTTACACGATATTTCCTGATGACGTCCTTTTGAGACTGTCCTACCGTGCTGCCATGAAGGCTAATCATCATCAGCTGGCCTATCTTGTCCTCTTGAGACATAGCCCCAAGCCAGGTATTTACCTTCTCAGGGACAGGCTTGTCAGATTGCATGACGGCCCGATACGACACAGTTCGTACCTCTTCCTGCTCTGCCTGACTCTCATGCTGGCATCCCGCAGTACCGATGGCGGCGACAATCAAGGCCATGCCACATAGGGCACGCCGTAAAAACAAGTTCATCTCTCCACAAAACTCCTTGTAATACTCTCTTACATGATACCTTTCTATATATTATACACTATATAATTCATCTTTTCCTCATGTGAAAGCTAGTTTTCTATATCAATTTATCATAATAAAGTTATAAAGTAGTAGTAACAATTAATATAAAAGGTAATTCATACATATAACATATATAAAACTATAAGAAGGTTATACATAAAAATCCTACGAATCGCATGTAAGGTGACACTCAGTAGTCAATGTCTACATAAGTATCAAGTCACTCATGACCCGTAGGATTTATTTCTCTTCAGTTAGTTACTCATATACCAGTCTAACTATACTAATGTATGGATGAATTCATCGCCAGAATACATTCGAAACAACTCGTACTGAGTAAATTAGCTAATTTGTAATGCTATTAGCCCTTATATTTAGGGGATGTTGGGCATGTTTCAGGTGTTACGTCTTTGCGATCACCAAGAACCGCGCTGCGGTTTGTGTAATGTGTATGCAAGAGTTCATGTGCCTTATGGCCCAATGGTTCACCCAAGAAGTCTTTGTATAAGGCTTGGATTTCTGGGTTTTCATAGGAAGCAACCCATTTGTAGTTCGCATCAGCTTCGTAAAGACCGCCAATACGAGCTTCCTTAGTTTTCACAGCTTGAGGCAATTTAGTGCGCGGTTGACCGCCGCCACCAATACAGCCACCTGGGCAAGCCATAACTTCGATGAAGTCATAGTGTTTATCGCTGTCTTTCAACGCATTAAGGAAGTCACGTGTGTTTTTACCGCCATGCACTACAGCAACAGACAAGGTTACATCATCACCTAATTGAACAGTAGACTCTTTAACGCCTTCCATACCACGAACGTCTTCGAGGTGTGTCAAAGCATATGGAGGTGGCTCTTTATCAGTGATAAGCTTGTATGCTGTACGCATAGCTGCTTCCATAACACCGCCAGTGTTACCAAAGATAATGGAGGCCCCAGTTTCCATACCGATTAAGTCATCGAATTGGGATTCTTCAATAGCATTGAAGTCGAGGTTTTCCTCTTGAATCCAACGGATGAACTCACGAGTTGTGATGGAAATATCTGTATCCATGCCAAGGGATTCATCATTATGGTAACGAGCCGCTGCATTTTCTTCTTCCCGTTTTGTTTCTGCTTTTTTAGCCGTACAAGGGTTTACAGATACGGATACGATATTGCTAGGATTAATGCCTTTTTTCTCAGCAAAATATGTTTTAATCATAGCTGCTTCCATAGCGATACAAGAACGTGTGGAAGACAAGTTAGGAATCAATTCAGGGAAGTAGATTTCCGCAAAGCGCACCCACGCTGGGCAGCAGCTTGTGAACTGAGGAATTTGACCACCGTTTTTAAGGCGTTCCACAAGCTCAGATGCTTCTTCCATGATAGTTAAGTCCGCACCAAAGTTAGTGTCTACTACATAGTCTGCACCTAATGCACGCAATGCACCAACCATTTTACCTTCAAGGAATGTACCTGGTTCGTAACCGAAGCCTTCGCCGATAGCTACACGCACAGCTGGAGCTGTTTGGATAACCACAATTTTTTCAGGATCTGCAAGAGCTGCTTTCACCTTTTCAAGCTCGGATTTAGCATGCATGGAGTCGAATGGACATGCAGCCGCACATTGACCACAATGGATACATACAGGCACGTCGCCATTTGCATCGAGATCGTAGTAGTCGAGTACGCTCATTACGTCTGCACAAGCGCGACGGCATAACGTACAGTTTTTACACTTGGAAATGTCGTGATAAATGGATGGATTGTCGAGCGCAATCGGTACGCGTTTATCGATAAATTCGTATTGAGACATGAGGACCTCCTCTAACAAACTATAACTTTCAAACCTTTTGGGACGAAATATGCTAAACTACGGAGCACTGTGCTCAAGGCGTACTTCCACATCTTACTTTTAGTATACGCTATAGTGAAAGTTTATACTATGTAGAAATGTTACACTTTTGTGCAAAAATGCGCAATATTGTTCCCATTGTACCACGAATAGATAAATAATTCACCAAATTTTAGGGAATTAAAGGTAGTAAAAAACGCACGCCCTCAGATGAGAACGTGCGTATGTAGGCTTTCACCAAAAATCATAACCCTCGGAGGATCAGATTATTTGTCACCCCAGATAAGTGTGTATACAGCGTATGCAGGAGTACCTTGTTCAACCTTACGAGTAGATTTGTTAGGTTGTTCTTGTTTTACTACTTCGCCTTTTGGATTGTAAAGAGTAACCTTAACGTCTTTTACTTCGCGTTTTTTGTGGTTGAACTCTTCAGTTACGATGTAATGGTAACCTTCGTAGTCCATAGCTTTGATGTCCAAAGTTGCTTTTTTATCATCTTTTTTAACAGAATCGTTATCGATGGACCAAGTGATGCCATTGCTATCAGTACCAACAGTATACCAATTTGCTGCATCAACACTACCGATGCCACCAATCAATAAAGCGCCTGCTGCCAAAACAGCTGCCAATGTTTTTTTCATATGTTTACCTCTCGATTTAAATACAAGAATACAAAATCTAGTATATTCGATAAAAATAAATATTTTATGAAAGACAAACGTGCTCAATTATTAAAGCTTCACATAATAGGTAGAACGGCCTCCCCCTTTTCGTTGAATACGACCATCCTTCACAAGAGCACGTACAGATCCTTCAATAGCACTATCGCTAAGATTAGGACACCAGTCTCTAATATCTTGCTTTGTGAAAGTCCCTAAGTGATTATCGATAGCTGCTTTCACTTGATCCATTGCAGAACCACGATTTGCCAATATAGAACTGCGGTCCTCAAAGTCATGATACGCTGCTAATAGCATTTGTAACCAATAGCGAATAAACGATATAGGGCAGGAACTTTCATCATACCAAGTATCACTAGACTCGCGTAAAGCAGCATAATACATATCCTTATGTCTTGCAATCTTGGCCTCTAACGATACATATTTCCCTACCATAAAGCCGCTACGATACAACAATAATGTCGTAAGTAAACGACTCATGCGACCATTTCCATCATTGAATGGGTGAATACATAAGAAATCATGTATAAAAATAGGAATAGCTAGAAGTGGTTCTACCTCTCCATTGCCTACAACACGATTATATTCAGCACAAATCTGGTCAAGAGCCTCTGCTGTCTCATAGGGCGCTAGAGGAGTAAATAACACCTCTGTCTGTCCATCGGGATAGGTAGCACTAATATAGTTCTGTACACTCTTTAACTGTCCACCACGAGCATTAAACTGGTAATTATACAAAATCTTGTGCAACTGCAAAATATGATTGCGACACAAAGATATGGAGTCATAACTTTCATGGATAACATTTAAAGCATCACGATATCCCATAATCTCCTGCTCATCCCGATTTCGAGGCGTAGTCTTGTCAGCCACCAACTGCCGAAGGCGTGTACTCGTCGTCACAATCCCTTCAATCGCATTCGAAGCCTCTGTACTCTGTACCTTTGCCAACTCTACAAGAGAATCTAATATAGCAGGACTCTGTGAAAGCAAAACCTCCTCCTTGCCATTCGCCCGGTAGATTCCCGCAATAAGACTTAAAATATCCATATCCAACGACAAAGACCGAATCCGACTATACTCAAAACGACGCATACACACACCTCCATTCGGTTCTAATCCCTTATAAATAAATTTATTCCCTTAAATTATACCATAAAATAAGGGAATAAATAATTGAGGTAGTTTTATAAAAAAGATAATAGAATAAATATATTATCCTTAATTTATAGAAAACAACATAATATTAATTTTTGATTCATTATAGACAACTAATAGTAGATGATTTCGCCTAAAGGTAATGTATCTCTTGATAAATCATCACTTTGTTTATCGGCAAGCTCTTTATATTTCGGAATTTTGATTAAGTCTCTAAAAACATAATCTATAAGATAATTTGTTTCTGAAGGATCAAGTGTATTTGACGATATTCTTTTGAATTGTTTATCATTTAAGACTAATTCTTTCTTTTCCGAAATCGTTAATTTATTTTTTGAATCACTTTCAAAGAATTGTCCAGTTTTAGGATTGAAATAACAATCCAAATTATCATAATAATATTTACCTAATGGTTCACTATAGCGTTGTATAGAAAATCTCATCTTAACAGCTGGTTGATTTTGGAAAGAACTATCTTTCTCAACAGTCATTAAATAATAATGTTTATTTGGTGTTTCTTGCTCCTGTCCATTTTTTATAGAAACATATTCACCTGTAATATCATCAGCGGTTAACAAACCACATCCAGCTAACATTATTGAAATAGACAATATGGATATAGCAATTAATAATAATTTACTAATTTTCTTCATATAGTACACCATTTACTGCCTTATTGCAGTTATACTCCTCTCTCTCAACAAATATAACAATATATGAAGAACAGTATATAAGGAAAGATTAAATACTTGATGAAAGATAAGCATACTTAATCTTTCTAGGTAAACTATTACCAATTAAAGAATATATATTATAAATAGACCATTAGAAGGTAGGTGGATATGACTTTAAGGACAACTTATGTCGCCATCCCCTACGCAGTTTTAAGTAAATTAAATCATATGTACAGAAAGGGTTCTATCTCTTTGAGACCAACTTAGGTCACTACTCTCAAACGCAGTTTTGGAAAGATTTTCTCATTAGGAAATGAGAAAACGGGTGGATATATCTCTAAGGGCGACTTAGGTCACTATGGAGACCGAAGAGATATATCCACCCGTTCATAACCGAAGAGAAAATTTACCAAATCAAGTGATACACGTGATCTAGGTTACTTCCTTCTTGTATTTGTACTTTTGTATTTGCTAATGTTTCAGAGCCAATCATATAGCCTTGTGGGTTATATGTTGTAACATCAATGAGCTGCACTGTTTTATCAGCACGATTGAATGTCATTGTATAAATGGAGTGATCTCCATTAGGATCTACAATCTTCAAACGCAATGTAGCGCGAGCATCATTTTTATCAACAGAATCATTGTCGATATAACCAGTACGACCATTTTGATCCGTATCCAATGCATACCAACTTTCAGCATGAGACACGCCAACACCAGCGCTAAATAACAAACCCGCTACCGCTAAACATGCAAACCATTTTTTCATAACCGTTCTCTCCTGATTAGAAAATCTAAACAACTATGCATTTCGCATAATACAATTCACTATGACTTCATTATAACACCATAATTGCATATTACTAATAAAAACTCTATTAAATGCATAAATTATATAGAACCCCTAAGGAACGTCTAGCGAGGACCCTATGGGCTTTAAATAATCCAATAGATTTGAAGGCTGATATTCGCCCTGTAAGATTGGTAAGAAAATAGAAAACCCCGAACTATTCTGAAAACGACTTAGCCTATTCCTCTAGGAACGTCTAGCGAGGCCCCTATGAGGAAAATACTAATATGGCTTTACATAAAGAAAACGTAGCCCTTCAATCAAAAAACGACTTAGCTCGCTTTGGAGGCTTTTTGATGAAGGGCTACGTTACTTACGTATTAAAGGTATATACTATTTTCCCCATAGGGCCTTCATAACTTCCGCGCCCATGGTATCATCTTCAATTTTTGTAGGTTTTTGTGCGTCTTTGCTGGACAATAACGCTACTCCTGCAGCGCTATATACTGTTGTATCAAGTTCTGTCCATGTTTTTTCTTTACGATCGATGCGTACTGTGTAGATGTATGTGAAGCCTTCTACATTGTTAATTTTAACAAGTACTGTTGCCTCATCATCTGTTTTATATACAGAAGAGTTGTCGATAAACCATGCTGCATCATCAGCATCAGCATCGATATAATACCAATCAGCGGCACTCGCTTGGCCAAAGCCACCTACAAAGAAAACCCCTGCTGCAAACATAGCAGCTAACCATTTTTTCATTTCTAACTCCTTAACGCTAGAGACGACCATCTAAGATGGCCGCCCATAGTTACTTACATATTTGTATCTTAATTATTCAATTATATTATTCTTCAGTTACATCTTCTTCGATTTCAGAACCTGGAATAACAGCAATGCTAGCTACTTTATCACCTTCGTCGAGATTTTGTGTTTTCACACCAGAAATAGCTTTACCTTTTTTAACAGCAATATCATTCATGTTAAAGCGAATGATTTTGCCTTGTTCAGAGATAAGCATTACTTCATCATCGTTATGAACAACTTCAACGGCAACTACGTCACCTGTTTTGTTCGTAATCTTGAAATTCTTAGAGCCTTTACCGCCGCGTTTTTGCAATGTGTAAGCTTCCGCATCATTGCGTTTACCGAAACCTTCTTCGGAGATAGTAAACACTTGTGCTTCGCTTTCATCAGCATTCAGAACACCAGCGCCTACAACCACGTCGCCTGCATTGAGTTTAATGCCGCGCACGCCGTGAGCCGCACGTTTCATGAGACGAACATCGTTTTCGCTGAAGCGAATAGCGATACCCAATTTAGTACCTAGCAAGATGTCTTGACTGCCATTCGTTACGTTAACAGAAATCAAGTGATCCCCTTCGTCGAGGTTGATAGCGTTGAGACCAGAACGACGGATGTTGCGATATTCTTCAATAGCTGTACGTTTAACAACGCCAAACTCAGTTACCATGAATAAGTTTACATCTTCTTGAACGCGTTCAAGGTCGATCATAGTCGTAACAGATTCGCCTACAGCTAGTGGCAATACGTTAACCATGGCAGTACCGCGAGAGTTGCGGGAACCTGCTTCTGGCACTTCGTATGCTTTGAGGCGATATGTACGGCCAGTGGACGTGAAGAACAACAATGTATTATGCGTACGAACATGCATAATTTGCGTTACATAATCGTCTTCCTTCGTCTTCATGCCGATAACGCCAGCGCCACCTTTATGTTGGTTGCGATATACGTTCGCGTTCATGCGTTTGATATAACCTTGTTTAGTCAAGGTAATAACCATCTCTTCGTCAGCGATGAGATCTTCTACATCAAGGTCGGACGTATCGATTGTGATTTCAGAACGACGAGGGTCGCCGTATTTCTTCTTCATATCTTCTAGTTCTTCTTTGATGATTTGACGTTGACGCGCTTCGCTAGCCAAGATAGCTTTCAAATCTTCGATTAATGCCAACAATTCCTTATATTCCTCTTCGATTTTTTCGCGTTCCAAGCCTGTTAAACGGCGTAAACGCATGTCGAGGATGGCTACTGCTTGTTTTTCTGAAAGCCCGAATTTTTGCATCAATGCATTACGTGCGATTTCATCAGTTTGGGAACTGCGGATTGTAGCGATAACTTCATCGATGTGGTCGAGAGCGATCAACAAGCCTTCCAAGATGTGAGCACGCGCTTCGGCTTTGTTAAGCTCGAATTGAGTACGGCGTACGATAACATCGAGGCGGTGATCTAAGTAGTAACCCAATACTTCTTTCAAATTCAATACGCGAGGATGACCATCCACGAGGGCTAGCATAATCACGCCGAAAGATTCTTGAAGTTGAGTGTGTTTATATAATTTGTTAAGAACGATATCTGGTTGCACATCAGCGCGCAATTCGATAACGATGCGCATACCTTGACGGTCAGATTCGTCGCGAAGTGCTGTGATACCATCGATTACCTTGTCACGGCTCAAGTTAGCAATTGTTTCGATAACGCGAGCCTTGTTAACTTGGTATGGAATCTCAGTCACTACGATTTTATGCTTGCTCTTCGCCATTTCTTCAATGGTTGCACGAGCGCGCATTTTTACGCTGCCACGACCTGTAGAGTACGCTTTTTTAATGCCTTCCCTGCCCAAAATGAGCGCCCCTGTCGGGAAGTCTGGACCTTTGATTTGTGTCATCAATTCTTCCACAGTTACATCTGGGTTATCGATGAGCATTGTAAGGCCATTACATACTTCGTTAAGGTTGTGCGGTGGAATATTTGTCGCCATCCCTACGGCGATACCGCTGGAACCATTGATGAGAAGATTTGGGATCTTCGCTGGCAATACTGTTGGTTCTTGCAAGCTTTCATCATAGTTCGGCATGAAATCAACAGTTTCCTTGTCGATATCAGCAAGCATTTCTTGCGTAATTTTTGCCATACGTACTTCGGTATAACGCATCGCAGCGGCACTATCGCCGTCGATGGAACCAAAGTTACCGTGGCCGTCTACCAAGAGGTAGCGCGTATTGAAATCTTGCGCCAAACGTACAGTCGCGTCGTAAACAGAGCTATCACCATGTGGATGATACTTACCGAGTACGTCACCGACGATACGAGCGGATTTCTTGTACGGTTTATTAGGCGTCATGCCTGTTTCGTGCATCGCGTACAAAATACGACGATGAACTGGTTTCAAGCCATCACGCACATCTGGAAGAGCACGCATTACGATTACGGACATCGCATAATCGATATAAGCGTTCTTCATTTCTTTATCAATCTGAACGGGATGAATATTCCCGTGGGACCATTGTTGGTCTGCCACAATCTCACCTCATTTTACTAACACTGATTATAATACATCATAATATTATAGCATTTTTAAGGGGTTAACGCTATAAATCCTTCATTATTAACTATGTTCTTTCACAAACTTATCAAAATCAGAAATTACTTTCTGTTGTGCATTAAACGCTTTATATTCCCTAACAGCTTTCTTCTGTGCTTGTGTCATAGAAATAAGTCCTTTGTTTGTTAGGATTTGATACTCATTAAAGTCTAAAAACTTATCTACACTTTCAATAAAAGCTTTCATAGTAAATGTTTCATGTCGTTCAATAATACGTTCTATATAATCGAAAAATGAGGATACCGTTCGCTCAAGTTGTTCAATCTCTTCAACAGATAAATAATTTTTTGCTATGATTACATCCTTCTTATAAATCCGCCCTTCCGGTCCAGACTCCCACGTAGTCAATCCCATATGATTCTTTGTAGCATCTGCATGACTATGAATGATTTCTGCAGCAGTTTGACCTGTAATAGCATAATGAAACTTATTCTGTATCGTTCCAAAAAATTCTCTGGTAATAGGCGATTGTGCATCATAATCGATTGCACACACAGCAAATATATCTGTCACCTGTTGATATATGCGTCGTTCACTAGCACGAATTGAGCGGACTCTTCTTAGCAATTCTTTAAAGTAATCTTGCCCAAATGCACGTCCATTTTTTAACATAATATCATCAAGAACAAAACCTTTGATAATATATTCCCGTAAAACTCTTGTCGCCCAAATTCGAAATTGTGTTGCCTTTTTACTATTTACTCGATACCCTACCGCAATGATAGCATCAAGATTATAAAAATTAGTTTGATAAATTTTACCATCTTCAGCAGTTGTTTCCATTTTGGAAATAACTGCTAACAGATCTAGTTCTCCACTTTCAAATATATTCTTCAGATGCTTACTAATAGCAGGAACATTGACATCAAATAGTTTTGCCATATCTTTTTGTGTCATCCAAAATGTTTCATCTTTAAATAGTACATTCGTAGAAACAGATTCATTCTCTGCTTGATATACAATAACATTTCCTGTAATCGCATTTTCTAAAGATGTCATATAATCCCCCCTCTATATTTATATCTTATTTTATTTAATACTTATAAGCTATTTCAGCTTCTTATTTAATGAGCTGCATGTAATATCATATGGTCCAAGATCTTAACAAAGTCTCGTTCTACAGCCGAAGTATCTTTACCAGTACTGCCTATGCCTGTTAGCATGGTTTCTTTCCAATCATTTCTTGCCATATACCTAAAGCCGATCAAATACTGGGCTTTCGTTTTGTCCTCTTCCCCCTTTGGCAAATAGTAAATGCCAACGTGTCTATCAGCGCGAGGATGTAACAGTGCTGGATTATCTTGCGGTTTATATTCGCTATATATGGATTTCATAAAGGTTAGAATATCTTCACCCGTTACAGACTTATCTACAAAGATAATTTCATTGGATCTAAATAGAGGTATCTGATTAGTACCTGCTACACGTGTTGCTTCAGATTTCTTTAGCTTTAAAACTTCCTCATATGTCGCCATTCGCAGGCCATGTTGCTTAGCACGTTCCACCAAAGCAGCGTTCAAATGAATTAAATACTCTTGTGAATAGGCAAAATTAGCATTCGTGTATCTTTCACCACCTGGAACCGGTAAGGTTGGGCGTTGCACCACAGAATTCGTAGTGAAAGAAAAACCGTTGCTTTCATCATAAAAGACATACACATTCCGCTGGAACGGTTTTTCCTGTTCCACTACAGAGGACTGGAGAACAAGATTAGGATGAACAACAGCAAACTCCTTTTCCACACTAGCCTTGATATCCTCTGGCGTCGCAGGAGCACCATTCTCCGTCGTCCACACAAAAGAACAACCGCTCAATAAAAATGTACAAATACACACAACAACTAATGATATATACCTAATCAACTGCTTCATAGATACACCTCTCCCTGACCTATTTTCCTCGCACAGCCTGTTGTATTTCCCGATCAACAACGGTAATTATGTCTCGTTCAATCTGCTCAGAACTCTTATCTTGATAACCAACACCACTCATTAAGGTATCTCGCCAATCTTCCCGCCCTCTAATTTTAAAACTTATTAGGTACAGAGCCTTGCTCTTGTCTGTTTCACCATTTGGTAAATAGTAAAAGCTAACCTTACGGCCATACACGCTACTTACTAAGGTCTCGTCACCATTAGGTTTATATAGAGAATATATGTCTCTTAACATACCCACTACACCAGCACCATTAGATGTTTGATTAAGAAATACAAAATCCCCTTCATCAAACAAAGGCGCTGTACTATTGCCCTCTGGACGCATGAGTTTAGCACTGATGAGCGCCTTACGCTCCTCATCATTAGCTACCTGAAATCTATACTTTGCAGCAAGCAGTGCTACCTCACTATTCAAGCGATCTAAATAAGCCTCTGCATACCTATACTCTGCGTTCGTAACCCGTTGACCACCAGGAATAGGCAACTGAGGAACCTCAACAGAAGCACGCGCAGTAAAGACAATGCCATTATTCTCATCAAAAAACGTATATTCATAGTGCTTATAAGGCTTTGTAGTAACAACCTCAGAAGCCTGCAACACTAGACGCGGATGATACGACGCAAAATGCTTCTCAACCATTGCCTTTACATCATCCGGCGTATACGGCTCAGCATCGAGCGTCGTTAACCGCGAAGAAGTACAACCACCCAATACAACACTACAAACACACACAAAAACCAACAACACAAACCTAACAAACACAGGCATACACAACCACACCTCTCTCTTTTCCCCATTTGTATCAAGTATTCATATCAAATATGCAGACACAATCATTGATAACATCAGCTGATTGTTGATACTCTACTTCACACCCTTTCCCCATCAGGGACCTCGCCCCATGCGAAAGGAAAAGTGCTTTTGTTGTTAATAGTTGAAGCAACTAGTTAATAGAAAACATAGGTATGGATGGGACGGACTCACATATAACGTAATAAAAAAGGGCTTCCCTTATTGATGAGCGACTTAGGTCACTATGGAGCGAAGAGATAAGGGAATCCCTTTTTTAACAATCTAGCATATTTGTATTCGGGCCCCATCCATACTATTTTCGGTTATTCGCCATTAACAACAATCACTTAACTAGCGCATCCAATTTATTCATTCGATAGTTCTCTATTACATCCATGAACGCTTTGTTATGAATAGGATTTTCCGTCATCCCAAATAGGTGGCTTTTACAGTCACAGTCGGAGGATCCAAATTTAGGCACGTCCCATTCGGCAACGCCACGGACCGCATCAGCGAGGGCGCATTCCGCATCATCTAGGCTAGTTCGAATCGGCAGGCCTGCAATCATTTCGCAGTGACCGCGGAAGTAGTCTAGATGCCAGTGCATTTTCTTGCGTTTTCGTTTATGGCGCTCAATGCGTTTCGTTAAATTCGCCTTCGCAGAGCCTACGTACATATAGTAACCCGCCTTGAAATGCATCATTCCTTTAGAGCCGATTTCAAGGTCAAGATCGTGGTCGAGGTGCATGACCATCACGTACACGCCGCTATCGTGAGCCTCTGTATCGAGAATGCTGCTCGGATAGGAACATTCTCGTGTTACATTTGGCATGGTGAAAGTCTCATCCCAGGTCACAGCAACGGCTTTCCAGTCTAAGTAAGGAGCTACCTCTTTAAAGGTACGAGCGAATTCCAAATCTGTGTGGTAGTCCGGTAAGAACCACTGCGCTCTATCCCATTGCACGAGGAATAAAACCCCTGTGTGGTACCCTTCGTTTTGTAATTCTTTCAGATGTAATAAATGTTTACGACCCCGTTCTGTTATGGCATCAGGGAACATGGCACCCGTTTTAGAGAATAGCGTACAAGACTTGACCTCTAACAAGAACTCGTCGCCCTTATCATTGGTGAGGAGCAAATCAAAGCGTGATGATGTACCATGTAGTTTAACCGTATACTCTCGTCTTACAACGCGCCATTCCTCCCAACCAGGGATGAGCTTAATTTCAATCAAATACTGGGCTACATCGTTACTGTAATTTGTGTCGAGCATAATCACGACACCATCGCGCTCGATGCCTACAACGCGGTACTTTGTCTTTGCATCAGGCTTATCGTGAGGCACGATGTACATCGTTACACCGGTAAATAAGAGCTCCCACATGCGACCAGGATTTGGTAAATGCGCGAGTACTCTTTCACCATTCAACTCTAAGGTCACCACAAAACGATTTGGGCGACCAGTATATGTTGCTTTCAAAATTGTATCGTAAAGGACCTTCATTGTATCTCCTATATCAGTAATATTCTATATGTCTATTATACGCTATTTTGTTACAGGATAAGAATCCTCGTACTATGAAAATCCTTACGTTAATGGGAACCTCTAACAAGTGCTATAAGCCCTTAAAAACTTACAAAAAAGTGGTGTTTAAAAACTTACCAAAATATGGCTCAATAATTCACCACAGTTACAGGATCATTGTTACGGTATTTGCGATTACTTCGTTGATAATCTCGTTCTACCAAGTTATGTAGGGCTTCTCCTAATAACTTCCAAAAACCATCAGTATCTTCCGTTGGTATACCAAGAACAATAGAGTTTCCTTTGGAATATGTAATACATGTGGAGGTTATATTATCAAGAATTGGCAAATATACGATAATGACACCACACGCTCCTAGCATATCCTTAAGAGGCTCTTTCACACCAGCTAATGGTTCGCTCTTAAGGTCCTCAATTTTAGGTATAAATTTTCTTAGCATCTCTGCATCATAAGAATTTACCTCTACAAAACGCGCCTGACCTTTCGTGATTTGTACCAGTGTATAAATCGAACTCTTTTTAGCTGGCTCCATATCCTTAATATTTTCATACACTAAGGGCATAATCATTTCATCAGCTACATTTTTTAAAGAAGCTACCTCAAAAAACTTCTGTAAATTATTGACCTGCTCAGCTGCCTTTTTTGTTTCTGGCACGATACCTAAACGGGCGAGCTTAGCATAACCAAAAGGCTTAGCAAAATTGATTTCTTCATCAATGGAGTTTTCATACTCTACTTTTAATATCTTTTCTCTGTAATTAGCTTCTAATCCATTCCAAAAACTTGTCTCTACACCAAATACACGTTCAAGACGCATTGCTACATCCTGAGTTAGTGGCACCTCTCCATTAATGATCTTACTGATGTGCTTCTCACTCATATCCATTCGTGTAGCTAATTCTTTTTGCGTCATATGCCTATCTTCTAAAACCTCTTTTATTGTCATTCCAGGCGGTATAGCAATAAAAGTTTTACTCTCATATATCTTCATATGTATATCTCCTATTCTAATGATAATCTACTATTTCTTGAATCTCTACTACATGAAACGTTCCATCAATATGTCACCGACTCTCTCAAATCATAGTGAATGGTTGATACAATATAAATGGCCATTTACAATAATTTACCTAGTAGGTTAATTCTATTATACCTCTTCAAATATAAATGTAAATAAATAATTTACCAATTAGGTAAATTACTTTATAATATCTAGTATTATAAATCATATATACTATTAATAATTAATATTGGAATTTTTCATTTTTGTAGCTTAGGTTACATTATTACATGTTAAAATAGTTTATACTAGGAACATCAGGTCAGTATTTAATACCCGTACTGATCGTTACGCCGGGTTTTGGTGAGGCATCGCCTAGTTGATCTCATCACGCTGTACGTATACGTGCGAAGCTTTCACAAAACCCAACGGCGTATATAGATTACATATAAAGAATTACATAGATTAACTAAGTAGTTTAGGCCACTATTCTCCGCAGAGATGGCTCGAGAAAGGATTAACAATGGCACAAATCGCAGCAAATTTACAACGCATTAAAAACGGCCAACGCCGTTATGCAATTACACCTCGCGTTCCAGCAGGTTTCATTCAACCAGAACAATTACAAAAATATATCGACGTAGCGAATGAGTTCGGCGCTGTTCTTAAATTGACTGGCAGCCAACGCATTATGATTACGAATTTGAAAGCAGAAGACGTAGATAAAGCTTGGGAAATGCTCGGCATGGAGCCAGCGTACACGGTTTCTAACCGCGTGCGCAGCGTAAAAATCTGCCCAGGTACTACATTCTGTAAACGCGCTAAACAAGACAGTGTACATCTTGGCATGCAAATTGAACGCAAATATTTGTCTCAAGAAATGCCAAGCAAAATGAAAATCGGCGTATCCGGTTGTCTTAATTCTTGTACTGAAAGCCGCATGAAAGATGTGGGTATCATCGGTACTGTAGAGGGTTGGAACGTATACGCTGGCGGTAGCGGCGGCGCGCATCCACGCATCGGCGACCTCATCGCAGAAGTAACAACTGAAAAAGAAGCTCTTGCATTGGTAGATCGTATCATTGCATACTATAAAGAAAACGCACAAATTGAACGTATGGGCGAATTCATTGACCGCATTGGTTTAGAGGCTTTTAAAGAGGCTGTATTGGGCGACCTTGAAGGTGCTCCAGCTGAAAGCAAATCCGATGAACCAGCTGTGTTCTTGCCTGGTCATGGTAACGATCCTGAACCAGAAGCACCACGCCTCGAAGCAGGTGCTCCTATCACACCAGACACAATCATTCGCGACATCGTGGATACATATCCAAATGTTGTGCCTGTATTACAAAGCATCGGCATGGGTTGCCTAGGTTGCCCATCTTCTACAGCTGAACCATTGTGGCAAGCTGCAGAAATCCACGGTGTTAATGTATACGATTTAGTTCAAAAATTAGAAACTGCACGAAAAGGAGCTTAATATGTCCGCATTCTTAGGTCACATCCATTACTGGTTATATCGTAAAATTCAATTGCTCGTTGAGCGTGAAAACTTGATTTTAGAAAAAACAACTAAGGTTGTTGATGATTTGGCAGAGGAATTACACTCTATCTCCGTAGATACATACGGTGAACCAATCAACCCTAGCATTCCACTAGAGAATATCATCGACCATGGCAATATCCATGGCTGGTTGTCCAACCAAATCAACATCGCATCTGTTCGTGAAGCAGCTTTCATCAAAGATTTGCTCGATACAAACTCTGGCGACGAAGCCGTACATGTAGTAACAGCAATTCTTGATGCATTCGCAGTACAAGGTCAAGCTTGTGGCGTTGTGGCGCAAGACAATCTTGAGGAACACACTGCACCTGCTATTTACAATGCACTTCAAAACTTCTATGTAAACGGCATGCCTTGTGACGGTGGTGACCAAGTTGTTTCTGAAAGCCCAGATGAATTTACATGGGTTGGGGATCACAGATTACAAGCAGGCTACTGGCGTACAGCGGGCGTTGACCCTAAGTTCATGGCATTAGCGTACCAAACATGGTTCGAAGCCTTTGTAAAAGCGGTAGATCCAAACTTTGAACTTGTAACGACTGAAGAAAACGGCACACGTTTATACTCCATTCGCAGAAAATAATAGAGTATCTACTCTCAGATATATGTACCAAAAAACGAGCGTTTACAGCGCTCGTTTTTTCTTGCCTAATATTTGATTATGTGAGTTTTCTATATATTTCTCCCCTATTTTTCAAAACTGTAGCTATAGGCACAGCATTGATAAGTAATATCATTTATAATATAACCATAAGATAAATACATCATATTATGTATTAACACATCGTAACGTATAAACGTAAGCTTTCAAAATAAAAGCTAGAATTAGGAGGTCTATTATGGCAGGCACAGTTAATCAAGAATTAGGTTTATTATTTCAAGGTCCTAACTATGTAATCGTTAAAAAAGGCGGCAAAGCTGGTGAAAAGGTAGAAAAACACAACCATCCAGAAGCTAATGTTATCTTTACTGTAGTTAAAGGTAAAGTACAAGTATTCCTTAACGAAACAGAAGAACACGTACTTATTCCAGGCCAAGTATTAGAATTCAACGGCGACAACTACATCCAAGCTACACTTGTAGAAGACAGCGAATTCGTTGTAAACCTTATTCACAAACCAGAATAAAATCTAGTTTAGTACATAAACCTATGAGAAAAGGCGGTTAATCGTTTGAGATTAACCGCCTTTTTTATGGAGCTTACATTTTGTAGAGCTTAAAAGGAATTATATATTGTTAGCTCACTTACATCAGACCGTTTTGTATGTCCCGGTGCAGGCATACAGTCTGGATGTGGGTATCCAATAGGAAAGATGGCTACAGGTACGATAGTATCCGGCAAGTTATAAGCCGTACGCACTTTAGCTGGATCAAAATGAGCAATCCATGTTGTACCTAGCCCCATATCTGCGACTTGGAACATAATATGAGAACCTACAATACTGGCGTCTACAGTGCCTAAATCCGCATCATCGTACTCTCGTTTCCAGCTTACTTGATTATCGTAACAAACAATAATAGCCAAAGGCGCATTAAAATGACCATTTGTGCATTCTTTAAGTTTATTAAGACTATCTGCTGTATTTAATACAAGTAGTCGTTGTGGCTGATAATTATGAGCTGTAGGCGCTAATCTAGCTACCGCTAAAATAGCATCTACCTTCTCCTGCTCTACAGGTTTCGTATCAAATTTTCGAACCGAATACCGTTCTGTGGCTAATGCTTTAAAATCCTTCATTAGATCTCACTCCTTAATTGAAATAAGCTAATCTATTTTAAAGAAAATTCCGATATAACTCTTATAGTATATAAATTCGCTATATAGATAAAAAAGTCCTATCATAAAGAAGTCCTATCAAAGACCTCAAAAGAAAGCTCCCCTATACAACCAAAAAGCCCCTCATCTGAAACCAGACAAGGGGCCATTGTTATATATTATTTTTTAAGACGGCTAATTACTTCGTTAGTAATGTTTTCGATTTTGCTGTTAGCGTCAGCCGCACGGATTGTGTATGGATCATCCAATACTACATCCATTTTTTTCTCAACGCGAATGGATTCAACAGCATTGTGAATTGCTTGCATCATAGGTTGAGCAATTTTGTTGATTTCTTCGTTTTCTTTTTGAAGCAATGGAGCTACAGTTTTGTTGAATTCAGCTTCTGCTTGAGTTTGATCTTGAATTTTTTCAATTTCTTGTACTTTTTTTTCAATTTGTGGACGGTATTGAGCGTCTACTTGTTGCATTTTCATATCTAATGCACCATAGCCAGGGTAGCTATTTACTACTTGGCTCATATTTACTAAGCCAATGTTAGCAGCACTTGCTACTGCAGCAGTAGCAGACATAGCACCAACGATAGCTAAGGTAGTTAATTTTTTAGATAATTTCATCTGAAATCCTCCTCGAAATAAAAGTGTCACTATACAATCCAATAGTGTACTATTTTTACTATAACAAATCTCGCTAACTTTCACAAGACTATGTTACATAGCATAATAAAGACCTATGAACTGCTTATGAAAGTCTATAGAAGTTAAAATAATACCCACAGGCATGCCCTGAAGCTATAATCGCAGTCGTTACGGACATATTCAGAGCACACATGTGGGTATTACGGCTTTCACCTAGTATTTATAATTCGTCACCGAATTATTGTTCATCGTTCAAATAAATGTATTTATCGGATTTCAATTTGGACACGAGGTCAGGCACCAAACCGATAAGACGATCGAAGCTGCTGCTGTAAGGGTTGCCTTTAATGTTGAACAACTCGATGCGTTCGCCTTTAATAACGAGGATAGCGCTTGGTTCCATTTTGGCACCGCCGCCACCGCCACCACATTCGTGATTTTTGTTAGCAGTGTTGTGGTTTGTACCAGTACCAAAACCAAATGTTACGTCTACGAATGGAACAAGTGTAGTATCGCCGATTTGCACAGCTTCGCCTACTACAGTTTCCACCTTAATCATATTTTTGAATTTCTCGAATAGGACTTCCAAATTCTCTTTTACATTACTGTTCTCCATCACAGTACCTCCGCTTTTTGTGAAAGTATCATTGCTATATTAGCTCATGTACTTAGTTGACTTAATATATCCTTACGCTGTTTGACCTTGTTCGGCTTTCAGCTTTTCTAACTGCTTTGCTTCCTTCCGTTTAACCCAGAAGACGCGAGCACCTTCGCCCAATAGGGAACGCATTGGTTTAGATAGTAAAAATCTTGTGCCATGCCAAGCCATAACAGCTAAAATGATGCGACCTTTAATGTGACCGCTACCTTCACCTGCCCAATTTACATAATCGAGCTCGATGTTCTCAGCTTGTTCTGGCCAAATGCTATATAGCATAGATGCAATAATCCCCATGCGATATGGGTCACCGATACCAAATCGACCTTCTATAGCCACATCGCGTGGTTTAGAGTGGTCATAGCATCGTTTTGAAACAAGGAATAACTGGTGCCACAATTCTGTATTTGTTACATGTTTCATGAACCAGAATGTAGGAATTTTAGACTTAAATGATGCCACTGGATCATTTGGATCTGGCTTTTCAAAACGTTGTTTCACCGTCGTTTTGAGGTCATTCACCTTCGTAAATACCTTTTCCTTAATGGAACCGTCACTGTTAAAAGTAACGCGGCTCACTGTTTCATCATCGCTTTGAATATGAGATGTTGGATCTTGCTGAATGGAGTCATACCGATCAGCACGAGCCTGTGCATCCATATCCTTAGAAGCTTGTTCAGGACGTTCTATGCGTTCATTCGGCTTTTGAGAAGTCCCAGCCCCTGGCGCTTCTTCATCACTAAAGGTAGCGTCAGAACGCTGAGCACTCTTCAAATCATCAAAGCTAGTACCACTAGAGCTTGCAGAAGGACCTTGTCCGCCCCCTTGCATCGCCTTGGCGAAGGCTTCCGATTGCGACATGTCGCCATCGTCGTCCATCACCTTTTGGTATTCTTCTTCTACGCGATTTTCAAGCCATTCTTCATAATCTTTCACAGGACCAATCTTGAGCATGCCCAAAATGTATAATTCCTTAAAAAATGGTTTGTCCTGTAAATACGCTAGATGCAGTGAAAATACACGCCACAGCCATTTGACGCGCACCTCGCCACGATATGGCGATCGTCCGTTGATTTCGATGCTATATGTGATTGGTGTCAGTAGGATAATCAAGATGAGTGCTGCAATGATGGCCACAATAACGAGGGCCACAATAGCCACTGTACTCAACCACATCACCTCCTTAGGTGTACCTATGATTAGTTTTCAATACCTTTTCGAGCCATTACGCCTTGAAGGTAGTAATGTTTGACCTCTTTCATTTCCGTTACAAGGTCTGCCTCATCGATTAATTCTTGAGGAGCCCCACGGCCCGTAAATACGAGTTCCGTTTCTGGATGACGAGCATCGAGCAAAGCCTTTGTTTTATCCCATGTAATGAGTTCAAAGAAGAGTGCCATATTGTATTCATCTAGAACCACGAGATCGTACTCACCACTGCTGATAGCAGCTAGTGCACGTTCGTAGCCTTTTTCGATGAGCGCTACATAATCCTTTGGCGGATTGCCAGATTCAAAGACAACCACTTCATCGCCCCATTTAGCGAGTTCGTCCTTGCTCTTCATCCCTTCTTTAATGATAAAGAATGGCTTGCCCACGGTTTCCAAGGTTAAATTCTTTAAGGTAGGTAAAATAGTATGTTCACTATATACTTTAGATTTCATAAATTGCAAAAAGAGGACTTTCTTGCCAGCGCCGATGGCACGGATGGCTAGACCAATAGCAGCGGTCGTTTTGCCCTTGCCTTCGCCGGTATAAACTTGTACATAGGCCTTCATAGATATACCTCCGTTCATATACTTTTATTTTACAATATATATATATAAAAGAAAAGAAAAAGAACTTGCTATTAGTGCATTTGCACGCATAACAAGTTCTTTTTTCTATGAATTATGTTTTATGTTGCATATATCGTAAAGGATATTACGTATATAGTATTGGTTTTACCTATTAGTTGCTAATTGGCAAGAAGATCATAGGGTCTGTAGGAGATCCATTGAGGCGTACCTCATAGTGAACGTGGGCACCTGTACTTTTACCAGTACTACCCATCAAGGCAATTGTTTGACCTTGTTTTACGCTCATCCCAACCGTTACCAATACAGCACTATTATGACCATACCGTGTTACGAAGCCATTGCCATGGTCGATTTCAACGAGGTTACCGTAACCGCCCTCTGTATAACCGGCAAAGGTTACAACGCCAGCAGCAGTAGCCACGATTGGTGTACCATAGTCATCCGCAATATCTACTCCTTCATGGAACGCACCGATAGCGCCCGTTACAGGGTCCACACGGCTACCAAATGGAGAGGTAATAACGCCCTTGCTTGGCCAGATACTTGGTGTAGTGTTATTCGTAACACCACCAGAGCCAGCGGAAAAGTTGATGGATTGCATAGCCATAAGGTCTTGCGCACCACCATCGCGAAGGATATTACGCATTGTATAGAAGCTAACTAGCAATTTTTGTGCATCCTTGTCCATTTTGGATAGACGCGCTGATAATTGTGCCGCCGTCAGCGTCTTTACTTCGCTTTCATCAGCGGCTTGCTGCTTTGGGTCGCTACCGTCCCCGCCACCTTGAGATGGTGTGCCAGATTCAGCGCCCTTCAGCATTTGCTTGTTTTCTTCGCTAATTTGATTTAAGTTTTGAATTTTCTTATCTAAAACATCTGTCTTTTGTTGTAATAACTTCAGCTGTTCCGATTGCAATTGTGTCTGTTGACGTAATTGCACTACCTCAGCTTGGCGCACAATGCCCCAAATGCCGAGAACCAACGCCACAACGATTAAGATAGAACCTACAATAGCTGCTATTTTCGCCTGCTTGGTTGTTAATGTCAATATGCAGTTGTCACCATTTCTTTCAACTTTGTTTGAAATAAATGCCGGTACTTTCAATACAAACCTTCCTTATTTAGAAACGATGGCGCTCGTTAACGCTTCCTCATTGGTGCGTTCGCCCAACGCTTCGTTCAAACTCTCTAATTCTTCTTGTGAAAGACTTACGAGACTTTTACCTTTCACAATGGGTTTACTAAAAATACGGGATTCATTACGACCGTAAATACTGGAGATACAGATGCCGTTATTGTTGCCGTCAAGCAATGTAAGCGCAAAGGACAAATCATTACCGATATTTTCAAAGGCGTTATATTTAATAAAGCCAATTTTTTGTATCGTATTGCTTTGAATATTGCGGATTGCCGCTTGCTCAGTCAACATTGTCTCAAGACCCTTCGCAGCATCACGAATTTCGCTAACCTCTACAGATAATTTACGTTCTAGGCTCGCACCATTGTCCCCTTGCATAAAGAAATCATATTTCTTTTTAAGGCTCCCTAAGCGAATGTGCAAGATCACACAATACACTAACAACGCTATAACAAGGACGATGGTTGCCATGCCAATCCACGGTTGAATCGATTCGAACATGTATATTCCTTCCTATACAATCATTCAAACTCCAACACTTAATTATACCATTCTTATTGTGAAAGTTAAATGACTGCATACAATTTAATTTAATAACTACCCCTTTAATTCATCAACAAATGGGCTTATCGCTCGTTCTAGTATACCATGTAGAGCTGCTATGAGTACACCGTAATTTACAATTGGTGTGCCTTGTACAACGGCACATTCAATGCGTCGCAATACCTCACGGCGTGTAAGCATACAAGCACCACAGTGAATGATTAAATCATACTGAGATACATCTTTTGGGAAGGCTCCCCCACTCGTAAATTCTAACTGTAAATCCGTATGACCTTGCTTCTTAAGTAGATTAGGAATTTTTACGGTCCCAATATCATCACATTGACGGCGATGTGTACAGCCTTCGCTGATGAGCACTCTAGAACCTGGTTTCAAATTCTTAATTGCCTCTACACCAGCTACTAAGTCCTGTAATTTCCCTTTAAAGCGGGCCATCAAGATGGAAAAGGACGTCAACGGAATTGTATTAGGTGTTAACTCATCAACTCGATCAAAGGCTTGAGAGTCACAGATAACCATCTTAGGCGGATTCTTAAGAGAGTTAATCATAGCAGGTAACTCTTCTGTTTGGCACACTAGCGCTAAGCCTTTGTAATCAAGAATTTCTCGAATCGTTTGTACCTGTGGCAAGATAAGACGGCCCTTTGGTGCTGCACTATCGATAGGACACACAAGAATTATGGCATCCCCCTCTTCCACTAAGCCTTGTAATAGAGTTTGATCACCTTCTACATCAAGCGGTGTTAAACCACCCAAAAGATCGAGTAATTCTAAACGTTTAGTCTTAGATGTAAAATCAGCAGAACCAATGACAGTAGCTAATTCAGATAAACCCTTATGACTTTCAACATAAGCAGATGCATCTTCTTTATTTTCTTCTTGATTTACTTCTTTATTTTCTGCATTAATTTCATTAATAAATAATGCAATAGGCACATTATTTTGTTTTAAAAGCCCTAACCAGTGCATATCATCAGCAGTTGGTTCTTCATCGGTACGAAGTACATAAACAGCGAGGTTAATCTTCTTCACAACCTCTTCTGTTTTCTCCATCCGCAATGTACCTAATTCAGTTGTATCGTCTATACCAGCTGTATCGGTAATCACTACAGGTCCTAGTGGTAAAATCTCCATAGATTTACTCACAGGATCTGTCGTTGTCCCTGCCACTTCAGATACAAGGGATACAGGCTGATCTGTTAACATATTAATCAATGTAGACTTACCAGCATTACAACGACCAAAAAAGCCAATATGTACGCGGTTTGCTTTAGGTGTTTGTTCCATAGTCTATCCTTGTTACTTAACATAACAGTAAAAGCGCAGCCCGTAGACTACGCTTTCACCGTGGATTGTAAATTGTATTTACATTATACAGAATTGCTATCGATTTGTCATTACTAAATTTACATAATTCGATATCAAATTTAATATACCAATTATGATATTTAATTAAAAATCCACTATATATAGTAATTACGTAGTAATAAAGAGTATATAGTTATCCATTGCTATTGCTATTGCTATTGCTATTGCTATTGCTATTGCTAAGCAATTATACTCTAAATTCTACAGTTTCCGTATCATCTGTATGCTCTTGACCATCCATATAAGCAATGAGTCGTTCTAATTCTGCTTCAGAGGAGAAGGCAATTTCAATCTTACCTTGTACCTTTTTACCAGCGCGGAACTTAATGTTTACAGGAGATCCTAAGCTTAGTTTTAAACGATCCATAAGAGCACGTACCTCTGCTGTACTTTGTGGTTTAGCACCCTTTGCCTTAGGCGTTTTATTTTGCATAGACTTCACAAGAGCCTCTACTTGACGTGCACTTAATTCGCCCTCTTTAATGCGTTCAGCAGCTTCCATTTGTTGAGCTGCACTACGCAATGCCAACAATGGACGAGCTTGACCTACCGTTAAGTCACCTTCGATAAGATCTTTTTGTACAGAATCACATAATTTCAACAAACGAACCATGTTTGCAATATAAGAACGGCTGCGACCTAGACGAGCAGAAATCATTTCTTGTGTTTGTTTGTAAGTATCCATTAGACCTTGGTATGCCAAAGCTTCTTCAATTGGATCTAAGCCTTCACGTTGTAGATTTTCAACGAGGGCTACCTCTGTCATTTCTTCTGTATTATATTTCTTTACAACAACTGGTACTGTTTCTAAGCCTGCAATAATAGCGGCACGGTAACGACGTTCACCAGCTACAATTTGGTATTTATTCTTTTGTTTACGTACTACAATTGGTTGGAAAATACCAAGATTTTTAATAGACTCAGCTAATGTGGCTAAACTATCTTCATCAAAGCTTTTACGAGGTTGATCTGCATTCGGAACTAATTCAGAAATTGGTAGTTCGTGAATCTCCTTTTCAGGTAATACAGACTCTACAGTATCTACCTTCATTAAGTTTCCAAGGCCCTTACCCAAGCCAGATGATTTACTTTTCTTACTTTTAACTTCTCTAGGCATAACTAACCTCTCTCACCTTACATATAGTGGCTATATTAATTAATAACACTCAATTATTTAATAGCCAATGCATTAGCATTAATTCTATTAATCTCAGACATTTGTTTAACTAAACACTTAGCCATTTAGCTCTTTCAGCTATATATAACCATTTATTTAGCTTTTGATGCTTTAATTACTTCTTTAGCTAATTTAGTATATACATCAGCACCCTTAGATTTTGGATCATATACGATAATTGGTTCACCATAACTTGGCGCTTCGCTAAGACGTACATTACGAGGGATAATAGTCTTATATACTTTATTGCCAAAAAATTTTTTCACTTCATCAGCAACTTGAATAGATAAATTTGTACGACCATCAAACATAGTTAACAAGACGCCTTCAATTTCAAGGTCTTTATTAGATGTTTGTTGCACAATTGTTATGGTTTTTACTAATTGGCTAACCCCTTCTAATGCGTAGAATTCACTTTGAATTGGAATTAATACGCTATCTGCTGCTGTGAAAGCATTTAATGTTAGTAAACCAAGGGATGGCGGACAGTCAATAATAATGAAATCGTACTCATCGCGTACCGGTGCTAATGCTTTTTTCAACATTGTTTCACGTGAAACAACGGAAACAAGTTCCACTTCTGCACCAGCCAATTGAATCGTTGCAGGCGCTACAAATAGCTTTTTAAGCATTGTAGGCTGAACAATATCAGCAATAGGTTCACCATCGATTAGAACATCGTGTACACAGAGTTCTAAATCATCTTTTTCAATGCCTAAACCAGAGCTAGCATTACCTTGTGGATCTAAATCAACAAGCAATACTTTCTTACCAGCATCAGCCAAACAAGCGCTCAAATTCACGGATGTTGTTGTTTTACCAACACCGCCTTTTTGATTAGTAATAGCTATAACTTTGCCCACTTAATTCACCTCACATGTTCGTTCAAAATATTTCTTTTTAATTATAACATAAAACAACGATAATTACGGTAATTACAAATCAAATTCTAAAAAAATATCTATAATTTCATCTACCATACACATTATTTTAAAAATTATATAGTTTTCATCAGCAAACAAAATGGGTTTAATGCATTTTTCTTTAAACTTTAGAATTAGTTTTCTTGATTGTTTCACGTGAAACAATTTACTTTTAATTTTTCAAAATATATTTGAGTAAAAACTTATCTATAAATATTTTACGTGAAACATTTATAGATAATCAAAATTTTATAGTTACTCAAAACGTAAATTTATAGTTGTTCAATACATATTTTTAACATAAAAATTTTTATAGTAAAAAATAGAATTAGTATATAAATATATGCCAACCAATAAAATTTACACATAAAAATTTTCAGATAATTTTGTTTGAAATAACTAAACTAAAAAAATTACAGCCTAACTAATCTAAAATATATAACTAACCTAAAAATTCAATTTGATAATTGAAATAGTTAAGCTAATGAAAATAATTCAATTGTTTCACGTGAAACAATTAGAATGAAAATAATAAGATCATCAAGTAAACATAATAGATATAATAGATATAATACTTAAAACAATTATATTTATAACTTTTAGGATTAAAATATATTTTGATATAGCTTTAAGTTATACCAATATACTACTAAATTATATGAGAATACAGGCCCTATATGCTTTGACAGGCATTATCGATATCTATATACTATTAAATAGATAGTAATTATATTTATAGGCGTAAAATAGATAAATTTTGAAATTAATCTAATCTATAAACAATATACTAATATTAAGTACACGCTCTACGGATACGCAGAGCTTTTTATTTTGAAAAGGAGGCGTTTCCATGCCCATTTATAACGGAATGCTTCCTGCCATCGATAAAGCAGAAGTAAAACGATACGCAGGACTTCGTCATGCAGAGGATTTTCCTCAAAATTACGTAGACGAAGCATGTAAAGAAATCCAGTTATTAGCGACACCTAAAGGTGTATATCAAGAATACGATTATGATGCTGAAACAAAGACAATTTTGAGCAATCCACCGCTTAAAATTGAAGGTTCCATCATTGAAAAACATTTAGAAAAATCTACAAAAGTCTATGTATTAGGCGTAACAGTAGGTGAAGATGTAGAAATTCGCAGTGAACAGTTATTTAAACAAGGTAATTACACTGTAGGTTTGTTACTTGATGCAGCAGCTACAACAGCAGTAGAACAAGTAGCAGATCAAGTAAATGAAGTTATCAATACAATTGCTAAAAAACAAGGCTATAAACCTACATGGCGCTTTAGCCCTGGCTATGGTAACTGGCCATTAGAAGTTCAGCCACAACTAGCTAAAATCATCAAAACAGAGATGATTGGCTTACAAGTAACAGAGAACTATTTATTGTTCCCACGTAAGTCTGTAACAGCTATTATTGGTTTGATGCCAGCTAACGAAGATATCAAAACAAAACGCGGTTGCACATCTTGTTCTCAAAAAGATTGTGCATCTCGTAAACTACCAGAAAAGGCGATTGTAACGTCTAATAACGAAGGCGAAGAGGGCTGTAACAAAACAACAGCCGAAGCCTCTGGTATCGCTATGAAAGGCCAACCAACAGAATAATGTTTCACGTGAAACATTGTAAAATTTAGGATGATAAAGGAAGATGTTTATGTATATATTTGACGGTGCTATGGGCACAATGCTTCAAGCTGCAGGCTTAGAAGAGGGCTATTGTCCCGAATTATTTAACGTAGAAAAACCAGAAGTAGTAAAGAATATTCACGCCCAATACTTACAACATGGCAGTGATGTTATCACTACAAATACATTCGGTGCTTGTGGTCTTAAATTAGAAGATTACGACTTACAAGATCGTGTAAGAGAAATTAATATTGCCGCTGTAAAGGTAGCAAAAGATGCTATTGCAGAGTTTAAACCATCTGCACGTGTAGCCGGTTCTATGGGTCCTACGGGTCGTTTCTTACAACCATTGGGCAACATGAGCTTTGACTCTATTTATGACACATACCGCGAACAAGCTGAAGCATTGATCGAAGGTGGCGTAGATTTCATCATCATTGAAACTATCATCGACGTACAAGAAATGCGCGCCGCTTTATTAGCATCTCTTGATGCTCGTGAAGCAGCAGGAAAGACAAAAGAAGATGTACAAATCATCTGTCAATTTTCTTTCAGTGAAGACGGTCGTACTATTACAGGTACACCACCAGCAGTTGCAACTACTATCGTAGAGGCTATGGGTGCTGATATTATTGGTATTAACTGTTCCCTTGGACCTGAACAAATCACACCTCTTATTGAGGAAATTGCAAGCGTAACAAACTTGCCAATTATCTGCCAACCAAATGCAGGCATGCCTCAATTAATCAATAAACAAACTGTATTCCCACTTACAGCAGAAGAAATGGGTCCATTGATGCTTCCAATCGTAGATGCAGGTGCAAGCTATGTAGGCGGCTGCTGTGGTACAACACCAGCTCATATTCAAGCAATTTCTGACGCTGTAAAAGCACATACACCTAAGGAACGTGCTCACGTAGAACCTAAAACAATCATTACTAGCCGTACTAAATTGTTAGAATTAGGTCACAATACAAAACCTCTTATCATTGGTGAACGTATCAATCCTACAGGCCGTAAAGTTCTTGCTCAAGAGTTACGCGATGGCTCTTTCATCCGCGTAAAACGCGATGCTTTGGACCAAGTAGAAGCAGGTGCAGACATCCTCGACGTAAACATGGGCGTAGCTGGTATGGACCAAACTCCATTGATGGAACGTGCTATCTTCGAATTATCCATGCTCGTTGAAACTCCATTGTCCATCGACACATTGGATCCAGCAGCTATGGAAGTAGCTCTTAAAAACTACCCAGGTCGCGCTCTTATCAACTCCGTAAATGGGGAAGAGGAGTCCATCACTCACGTTATGCCTTTGGCTAAACGCTATGGTGCAGCTTTACTTTGCTTGCCAATCTGCAGTGGTGATTTGCCTGAAAAAGCAGAGGACCGTGTTGCTTTAGCTGAAAGCATCGTAAATCGCGCTTATGGTTATGGTCTTCAACCACATGACTTATTACTTGATCCATTGGTATTAACACTTGCCAGCGGTGAAGATAGTGCACGTCAAACATTGCGTACATTACAGTTATACAAAGAGAAATTTGGCTTCCCAACAGTAATGGGCTTGTCCAATATTTCCTTCGGTATGCCTCAACGTCCTTACTTGAACGGCCAATTCTTAACAATGGCTCTTGCTTGTGGCTTAACAACACCAATTATGAATCCATTAAACTATCCAGCTAAAAAAGCGTTCGTATCTAGTACAACACTATTAGGCTGGGACCCAGGTTCTGCAGAGTTCATCAAAGAATACGGCTACGAAGATGAAACAAGTGCTCCTGGTAATGCTGCTCCAAAAGGTCCTGAAAAGAAATCCTTCGACAGCAATGATCCTTTAGCGAATATCCGTGCTTGTGTAGAACAAGGCGAAAAAGAAGCTATTGTTGACCTTGTGAAAAAAGCGTTGGCTGACGGCATGGACCCATTAGATATTACGAAAAAAGGCTTATCTGAAGCGATGAATGTAGTAGGGGATAAATTTGGTTCTGGTAAATTATTCTTGCCACAAGTAATGCTCGCTGCCGAAACAATGCAAGCTGCTTTCAACACTATTAAAGAAATCATTCCTGCTAGTGAAAGCTTGGATAAAGGTACAGTCGTTGTGGCAACCGTTAAAGGCGATATCCATGATTTAGGTAAAAACATCGTAGCAGCCTTGCTTGAAAACAATGGTTACAAAATCGTCGACCTTGGCAAGGACGTTGATCCAGAGGTCATCGTTCAAGCGATTAAAGACAATAAGGCAGCTCTCGTTGGTATTTGTTCCTTGATGACTACAACAATGCCTCAAATCGACAATACTATCGCTGCTATCCGCGCTGCAGGCCTTAAAACTAAGGTTATGGTTGGTGGTGCCGTAGTTTCTCAAGACTACGCAGACCAAGCGGGCGCAGACATCTATGCTAAAGACGGTATCGCTGCCGTTAACCACGCAAATGATTACTTTGAAACATTAGAAAAATAATTTCTAATTTACATGACACAAAACAAGGTGAAAGCTCATCTTAAAAACTTATTTTGATGGTAAAAACCACGTAAAAGATTAAACATAATTAGCTTTCACCATATGTATAGATCAAGAGGTACATGATGACATTAAGAGAGAAACATCAACAAGGGAAGTTCACCATCACTGTTGAATTAGACCCACCAAAGAGCAGTTCTGCTCAAAAAGTATTCGACCAAGCAGCGCGTTTAAAAGGTAAGGTTGACGCTATTAACATCGCTGACAGCCCTATGTCCAAAATGCGTATGAGCCCAATTTCCTTGTCTTATTTGTTACAACACAATAAAGATATCGAAACTATCTTCCACCTTACATGCCGCGATCGTAATATCATCGGCTTGCAATCCGAATTACTTGGTGCTGCAGCACTTGGCGTAAATAATATCTTAACCCTTACTGGTGACAAACCAGATAATGGGGACCATCCATTTGCACAATCCGTATTCGAAGTAGACTGCATGGGTTTACTAAATATCGCTAAAACTTTGAATTCTGGCAAAGACTTGGCAGGTAACGACTTAGACGAGCCTACAAACTTCTACATCGGTGCTACTGGTAACCCTGGTGCTCCAGATTTAGAAATCGAACGTCAAAAATTGGCTGCTAAAATTAAAAATGGTGCGCATTTCGTACAAACACAACCAATTTACGATTTAGAACAAGCAAAACGCTACATCGATAAAATGTCTGAGTTCGATGTGCCTATTATGCTCGGTTTAATTCCACTTAAAAGCTTCAAAATGGCCACATACCTACACGAAAAAGTGCCTGGGATCAACCTTACACAAGAAATCCTAGACCGCGTAGAAAAGGGTGGTAAAGAAGCGGGTACAGAAATCGCTATCGAAACATTGGAACAAATCAAAAAAATCGCTGCAGGCGTACATATTATGCCTTTAAACGATATCGATACAACATTACACATCATTGACCACGTATAAGACGTCATAAAATGATTATAGAACACCTTTCCCACGGCCTCCAAAGCGAGCTAAGTCGTCCTTAGGGAAAGGTGTTTATTTTATTTAATAAGCCTAGAGAAAAAGAAAAAGGATGCAAATCATAGATTTGCATCCTTTATTCATACATTAGATTAATGGCTTATCTTTAATTTCTTTTGGTTTACGTGGGTATTGTTTAGGTGTTTTACCTGTTTTCTTAATGTACAGGATTGCCCGTTTATCATCCAAAGTTGGAAGTGTAACAGTACGTACTTCTTCAATCTTAGCTTTCAATGTGCTAAGGGCTTTATTGGATTCTCCCACTTCTTCTTCGTAGATGGCGCCTTTTAAAGCAATAACGTAGCCACCTTCTTTTACATATGGTACAGTCCATTCTAACAGAATAGGTAATCTCGCTACTGCACGGCTCGTAGCAATATCGAAGCTTTCACGGTAATCTTGATGACTAAGATCCTCTGCACGGCCATGTAAAGTAGTACAGTTCGTCAATTGTAGCTCATCCATAATGGATTCAAGGAAGGTAAGACGTTTTTTCAAAGAATCAAACAACGTAACCTTTAGACTACGGTCGTAGATGGCCAATGGAATGCCCGGGAAACCAGCTCCAGTACCAACGTCAATAATGGACATACCAGATTTAATGATATGTGGGTCATAGCAGGAGAGGGAGTCGATCATGTGTTTAACCACAACCTCTTTCATGTCTGTAATACCCGTGAGGTTGAGATATTTATTTGTTTCAATCATGCGCGCATAATACACGTAAAAGTCTTTTGCTTGCTCTTCTGTACAAAGCAAACCAAATTGGCTCATTTGCTCCATCATATATGAAACAAATTCAGACTCAGGTGCAATAGGCACATCGTATTTTTCTTTCATAAGTACTCCTAATGAATTATCCGATATTTATATGCTAGTAAAAGTAATCGACACATAGCTAGAAAATCTCATGTCATATGGTAAATCATATTAACAATATATAAGTTATAAGAATAGTATTTTTTATTTCAAAGGCTATAAAACTCAAAAATTTGCGTTCTACGCCGTTTTTAATCTATTTTATATAAGTTTATATATAAAAACTTATATAACGACTATACAAGCGAAATATTTAAGTCATTTTTCTTTATATTATAGCATATTCTCAATTAATTCTCATTTAAACAGATATATTTCCTAAAAATACCATCTAAACATAGGGTAGAAGAGGTATTAACCAACTATTATCATTTAAATAACAATATTGAGAAATCGGTCCATCTTTTTAACCTATTTTGTTAACCTTTTACAATATCTATTTTCAATTTCATCATTCATCTTTTCAGCAACTTCATTTCACAGTTTATTTCTAATTTATCACCATGAACTTTTCTTCACTTACAAAATATTTTGTCTATTCTGAATGAACACTCAATGTATTTCTCTAGTGTACATATTTTAACTGCAGAATACTATTTATTTTATAAATATCCATATAAATATACATACTAGCTTTTTAATAATATGTATACAAAATTACATCTTGTTAAAATATATATCAAGGTATATACTTTTTATTAATAAGGAGGTGATATGTATGACCACAGCAAAGCTATTTGAAAATGGCCGTAGCCAGGCTGTACGATTACCAAAGGAATTTCGATTTAATGGTGATGAAGTAATCATCAACAAAATAGGGAATGTAGTCTTACTTATGCCAAAAGATGATGAATGGGCGGGATTTGTAGCTGGTTTATCATTATTTACAGATGATTTTATGTGTAACGGACGGGAAGATATTGATCATCAGGAGCGTGAAGCCTTATGAAGTATATGTTAGATACTAATATATGTATTTATGCTATCAAACAAGAGCCAGAAGTTGTACTACAGAAAATATTGAAACATCATCCTTCAGATATATGTATTTCATCAATTACATATGCTGAACTAATGCATGGTGTAGAAAAAAGCCAATCAAAAGATAAAAATAGATTAGCTTTAACACTTTTATTATCACCTATACAGATTATTGATTTCGATAGTCACGCTGCTGAAGAGTATGGAAAAATAAAAGCTGATTTACAATCACAAGGAAAAATTATTGGTCCTATGGATTTACTCATTGCTAGTCATGCAAAATCAAAGGGTCTTACTATCGTTACTAACAATACAAAAGAGTTTAAAAGGGTTAATCAATTAGAAGTGGAAGATTGGTCTAAACCATTAAGTTAATTAAACCTATTAAGTATTTACTAAAAAAGCTAGTTAATCTTAGGATTAACTAGCTTTTTACATGTTATCACATATTTTATTTGCTTCGATTGTATTGTTCTAGTTGGATCAACAAAACAGATACGTCCGCTGGGGATACGCCAGAGATACGGCTTGCTTGGCCGATGGAGTGAGGGCGGATTTTATTGAGCTTTTGTTGAGCTTCAAGGGAGATGCCCTTAATTTGTGTGTAATCCCATTCTTTTGGAAGAATTTTTTCTTCTAGTTTACGAACCTTGTCGACTTGGTCCATTTGCTTTTTGATATAACCTTCATAAGTAATGGAGATATCAACAGCTTCTTCTACGTCAGGAGTATAGCGTTTCAAACCAAATGCATCGGCTACGATGGCATAAGAAAGTTCATTACGTTTTACTAAATCATAAGCATGAATACCTGTTCTAATAGGTGCTGTACCTAAACTTTCAAGCAAAGCTTGAGTTTCCTTAGATGGATTAACAGGTGTATTTCGTAACATGTCCATAGCTTCTTCGATAGCAGCTTTCTTAGCTGTAAATTTAGCCCAACGATCGTCTTTTACAAGACCAATTTCACGGCCTTTTTCAGTAAGGCGCATGTCTGCATTGTCTTGGCGAAGCAATAGACGATATTCGCTGCGACTTGTCATCATACGGTACGGTTCATTTGTACCTTTTGTTACGAGATCATCGATGAGAACACCAATATATGCTTCGGAGCGAGCAAGGATAAACGGTTCTTTACCTTCAAGCCATAAAGCAGCATTAATACCAGCCATTAGACCTTGTGCAGCGGCTTCTTCATAGCCAGATGTACCATTAGCTTGACCAGCGGAGTAGAGGCCTTCAATATGTTTCACTTGAAGCGCTGGTGTTAATTGTGTTGGGTTCAAGCAATCGTATTCGATAGCGTACGCAGGGCGCATGATTTCTACATTTTCAAGACCAGGAATGGTGCGAAGGAATGCATATTGTACGTCCATTGGAAGAGAAGTACTCATGCCTTGTACGTACATTTCGTTTGTGCTAGTACCTTCTGGTTCTACGAATAATTGATGGCGTTCTTTATCTGCAAAGCGCACTACCTTATCTTCGATAGAAGGGCAGTAACGAGGACCTACACCTTCGATTTTACCACTATACATAGGGGCACGGTGAATATTGCTCGTAATGATTTCGTGCGTTTCTTTGTTAGTATAGGTCAACCAACATACGTCTTCATTGCGATTGATCCATTCATCCATAAAGGAGAAGGAGTGATGATGTGTATCGCCTTCTTGAACCTCCATGTTTTCAAGGTTAAGAGTTCGTTTATCTACCCGGGCTGGCGTACCAGTCTTAAAACGCATCAACTCAATGCCATTGTCGAGCAAGGATTGAGAGAAGTGTTCTGCTACGCGTTGACCATTTGGACCACCTACATAATCGATATCGCCGATGAGGATTTTACCTTTCAAGTAGGTACCTGTACAAAGAATAACAGCCTTAGCGCCATAGAATTCACCAAGTTCTGTAACAATACCTGTTACCTTGCCGTCCTCAACCTTAAGCTCCGTTACCATGATTTGCTTAACATTGAGGTTCTCTGTATTTTCAATGGTTTGTTTCATCAAATGTTGGTATTTGATTTTATCCGATTGGCAGCGCAAGGAATGAACGGCAGGGCCTTTACCCATGTTGAGCATACGCATTTGTATAGCCGTAGCATCCGCATTGATACCCATTTGACCACCTAAAGCGTCAAGTTCATAAACAAGATGGCTTTTACCAGGACCGCCAACGGCAGGATTACATGGCATAAGCGCAATGTTATCTAAACTGATGGTCGCCATCAACGTGCGATGACCCATGCGGGCAGCGGCAAGAGCCGCCTCACAACCAGCATGACCACCACCGATGACGATGACATCATAATTATCTACTGTGTACATATCAATTGAATTCCTTATATTTGTTACTTATTGTGAAAGTTTATTTTACTCAAAACAACGAGGCCGAATATCCCAGAGTCCAGTTCCTCACTGTGAATTTTCTTTAGGCTACGTTGTAGCCTAGAAAATTTTACGTTCGGAACAAAGCGATGCAGTGTCTTTCCCAGGGTCCAGGTCGCTCGCTGGGCATTTTCCTTCGGAAAATTGCACGCTCCGACCAAAGTGATGTGTGGCTCCCATCGTCGCTAGCGCTCCTCTGTTAGCTCACACCCTACTTTTACTTACCTAAACAGAAACGGCTGAATAGTTCGTCGATCATGGATTCACGGATGGTATCGCCTGTGATGTCGCCTAGTAGTTCCCAGGCGCTGCGCAAATCGGTAGCTACAAAGTCTACTGGCATACCCATGTCGATGGAGGAGAGGGCTTCTTCGACTTGCGCCTTTGCTTGTTCCATAAGGCTGATGTGGCGCACGTTACTGATCATGGCGCTGTTGTCTTGTTTTACGCGACCGCCGTAGACGAGTTCTTGCACCCATTTGGAGAGAACTGCAGAGCCTTCACCTTCTTTAGCACTGATGCGCTCGATGGCCGTAAAGGTTCCGTGTTCTTTAATATTTTCGTCTGTAACGACTTGTGCCATATCGGACTTATTGAGGAGTACGATGGTATTCAAACCGCTGACAGAGGTCAAAATTTCGATTTCTTCAGGGGTTAATGTAGTAGACCCATCTATAACGCAGAGGACGATGTCTGCTTTGTTGATATAATCACGAGCACGTTCCACACCGAGGGCTTCCACCGTATCTTGTGTATCGCGGATACCTGCTGTATCGATGAGGCGCAAGGAAATGCCTTCAACGGTCATATATTCTTCAATACTGTCCCGCGTCGTACCAGGGATATCTGTTACGATAGCGCGGTTTTCACGCAAGAGAGCGTTCATCAAGCTCGATTTACCTGCATTTGGACGGCCCACGATAACCGTTGTAATACCATCGCGAATGAGGCGACCTGTATTAGCTGTGGACAAGAGATTATCCATAGCTTTCAAAATAGGCTCTAGCTGCTCACGAACCTCTTGGCTCGTTACATCCTCAATATCCTCTTCAGGATAGTCGATGGTTACCTCTAAATGAGCAATCATAGCGATGAGCTGTTCACGTACGTCTTTCACAAAGGACGAAACGGTCCCATCTAGCTGCGATACAGCGAGGGAGAGGGAGTCCTCCGTTTTTGCTTCAATAATATCAATGATCGCCTCTGCTTGAGTGAGGTCGATCCGTCCGTTCATAAAGGCGCGCTTCGTAAATTCGCCGGCCTCGGCCATACGCACATCGTGGTTTACGAGCAATTTTAGAATTTGTCGAACCGGCACAATACCGCCGTGACACTGAATTTCCACTACATCCTCTGCCGTGTAGGAATGAGGACCTTTCATTAATAACACAAGAACCTCGTCGATGGTCTTGTTCGTTGCAGGGTCCACAATGGTCCCGTATTGTATCGTTCTGTTTTGGCGGTCCATCAAAGGAACGGTGCCAGCGCTCTTGAACAGGCTGTTTACAATAGGAAAACTATCCTTGCCGCTGACCCGAATAATACCAACCCCGCCAATGCCGGGCGGCGTCGCAATGGCCGCTATTGTATCATCTATATACATACATATCTCCGTATTTCGATTATCTAGTATTTGTTTTTGTATATGTTCTTCGCCTGTGAAAGTTAAACTAAACTAATCTTTGCATGCGAAGATTAACTTAGGTTAGCTTTCACCATAACCTAAAGAATAAAGGGGGCAGCTCTCAAGCAACCGAGAATATCAGTCACTTGAAAGCTGCACCACTATATTATTTTTTGTACGTAATCACAACGTGACGGAACGGTTCGTCCCCTTCACTGTTAGTAACAACGTTTTTATCCCCTTGAAGGGCAGTGTGAATGATTTTACGTTCAAAAGCATTCATCGGTTCTAAGGAAACCTTTTGACGGTTGCGTTTCACCTTAGAAGCCAAGCGTTTCGCGAGATTCACCAATGTTTCTTCTCGACGAGAACGGTAATTTTCCACATCTACAACGATGTGGCAGTGGCCAGATACATCCTTGTGTGCCACGAGATTTGTTAAGTATTGAATAGCATCCAATGTTTGACCATGTTTACCGATCAAAATACCTAAATCTTCGCCGTGTACTTGGAATGTAATCTTATCTTTAGTCATCATTTTTTCGATAACTACAGTGAGGCCCATTTGTGTAAACATATCATCGAGGAATTGTTTACCTTTTTCAGCAATTTCTTGTTGATCTTCTTTTGAAAGTTCCTTTTTAGAAGGTTTTTCTACGATATCATCTTCAGAAGTTTCAACTGCTGTATCTTGTACTTCTGTTTCACTTGTTGCTACTGGCTTGGAAGCAACATCTACAGATTGTTCTTCTACATGAGCTACTTCTTCTTGCGTAGCAGTTTTAGCTACAGATGTGAAGAATAAGCGAACAACTGCTGGTTTACGACCAATGCCCAAGAAGCCATTAGAAGGTTGTTCCAAGACTTTAGTTTCTACCAATTCTTGGCCATCTTCAGCCAATTGAGCTACGCCTTTGGCAATGGCATCTTCAATGGTTTTAGCAGATACATCGATAAATTCCATAGTGTCTCCTATTTCTTAGCTTCTAAGCTTTTGTAAATGAAATGTTGTTGCACAAATTGGAATACATTGGATACGATCCAGTAAATAACTAAGCCAGATGGGAAGTTAAGGGAGATGTAACCAATGAATAAAGGCATAAAGATTGTCATAATCTTTTGTTGTTGCGCAGCAGCACCAGTTGCACCGCTACTAGTTTGCTTGGACATAATCCATGTAGATAATGCACTCAATACTGGCAAAATGTACATTGGATCTGGTTCGCCAAGACTAGGAAGCCATAAGAATTGTACATAGTTTTGATCGTATGGATAGCCTTGTAAAGCATAGAAGATAGCGATCAAGAATGGCATTTGCACCAATAGAGGCAAACAACCAGCCAATGGGTTAACACCCATTTCTTTGTACAATGCACCCATTTCTGCTTGAAGTTTTGCAGGATCGTTTTTGTATTTATCTTGCAATTCTTTCATGCGAGGCTGTAACTCTTGCATAGCCTTCATGGATTTGATTTGTTTTACAGTAAGTGGTGCCAAAACCGCTTTAATAACGATTGTTAAAAGGATAATAGCCACACCGTAGCTTGGATAGCCTACCATTTGAGTTAATTGGAACGCATAGGTTACCAATGTAGTCATCAATTCAACGATAGGGTGGAATATACTACTTAAGAATTCCATTGTTTCTCCTTTTTCTTACAGTCCGAAACCGTCCTTTGCGCATCTATATATCGTTATGGTATGGTCTAAATTTCATCCATACAGATGCTCAGGTATTTCCAAAACTGTGCTAGATGTTTTTTGTGAAAGTTGCTTTCACAGAACGCATCCAGCCTAATCCAAAATAGATTATGGTACTGGATCGTAGCCACCCTTATGGAAAGGATGACAGCGAAGAATGCGTTTTAAACCCATCCAGCTACCTTTCAAAGGACCATATTTTTCGATGGCCTGCAAAGTATATGTGGAACATGTCGGATAATAACGGCAACATCCAGGTTTTAAGGGAGATATGGCAAGCTGATAGAACCTAATTAAAAGTCGTAAAAGCGTAGTTATACAGCGTTTCATAGAAACCTCCATATACACAAAAAAGGACCAAAGCCTCTAACTTGTGGTCCTATTTATCATTTTGTACCAATAATTTGCTTTTTCGCAAGAGATACAAAATCTCCTTTTCCGCTTTTTCGTAGGTAGCGTTTTTCAGAGGGCCACGTCCAACAATTACGATATGATACCCTTCGCGTATGGAATGTTGATTGAGGCGATACACCTCTTTCATGAGCCGTCTAGCTCGGTTGCGCTCAACAGCACAACCAACCTTTTTGCCGGTTACAAAACCAATGCGCGTAGATTGCTTCGCCACGGGCATACGATAGAGTACACACATACGGCCTACTTCGTATTTTCCGTGCTTATACACAAGGCGATATTCATTATTGTGCGTCAGTCGTCTTGCTTTATCGAGGCAATAATCCATATGCATTGTCCTTAAGTCCTAAGAATAGAAAAACTTGGCAGCAGCGCCAAGTTTTTTCTCCTGCCTAACAGCTATTATATTATGCAGATAAGCGTTTTCTGCCTTTTGCACGTCTTCTTTTTAAAACGAGACGGCCACCGATAGTTTTCATGCGTTCACGGAAACCATGGGTACGTTTTCTCCAAAGAGTATTTGGTTGGTAAGTACGTTTCATTAGTAAAACACCTCCTCGTCATTTGTATTGTTTTACTTATACCATAACAGGGTAATTATAGAGTTAAAACGTAAATTTGTCAATATAATAAAGGCATTCTGCTTGTGAGTTCTTGTATTACAATAATAATTCTATCACACATTTCATCCAATAATTGATGTTACGTTTCCAGGGGGAGGAATAGATGTGGTTTTCTCCCTCCATACGACATGTTTCGGTCAAAAATCCACATCTATTCCTGCTCCTAACACATTCTAATGACTACTATAACACCTACCACCAGTATAAAAAGTAGTATCAGTTTTATAGCAAATCTAAAAGTCTTTCAGAATACGGATCTAAGATTTAACAAATCTTACATTTTAACCTCTGGTTGTGGAAAGGGGACAAGTAGATGCTGTTAATTTCCTCTGACTTCTCTCCCCAATTTTCATTTAAGTTGTGTAGATAACGTTTTATAAACAGATCTAATGTAGATTGCTAACAGGTATATCTATTACTTTTCCGATTGTGTGTATTGTAATCATATAAATATTCTTATGGGAGGAGGGGAAGTGAAACTACTTTTTGAGTGACTTACGCGTCGTATGGAGCGATAAAAGTAGTTTCACTTCCTCCCCCAAAAGTAATAGATATACCCAAGGAAATTTAAGATATACATTACAAACAATTTATAAAAGTTATCCACAGATTGAATGACAAATTGCTTATTTTTTGGTACAATCATACTTGAAATTAGGAAAAAGTATATATTTTTATAAGTTTTTGATGGATAACTTTCGAGGTTATCCACATTTTTTCTCTTTTGACCTGTGTAATCTATGAAGTCAGTTATTATCTGGTTGGAAGAGAATTTTATTTTCACTTATTCACAGGTTGTGCACAGGTTATTCACAGGAATAACAGGTTTTTCCACAGCTTTCACAAGAATTATACACATTATTCCTAAAGTTATACACATTTATCGCAATAGTTATACACAAGAGGCACGTCATGCAATCATTTGATTTGAATAATATATGGGAACATATATTGCAAGAGGCGAAAAAGAACATGCAACATTTGCCTGACGCGTTGTACTTGCGCGTCACGTCATCGTTGATTCCCATGTCTCTCGACAGTCATTCGATCCATATAGGGGTCATGCAAACATTTGTTAAAAACTTAATCGATCAGCAGCCACAGATCAGCAAGGCTTTGCAGGATGCTATTACTACGGTTATCGGTTCCCATCGGGATATGGTGTTATTTGATTTCAATCAAGAGAGTGTAGATACTACCTTTGTTGATGAAAGTCTCATTGATGATGCACCTGTAGTGGCTCCGCCCATGCCGTTACCGCCTGTGGTAGAGGAAAAAGCTCAACAAGATGAGTTCTACACACCGGTTTATCAAGAGCCTGTTTATATCGACCGCACACCAGCGCCTGTAAACATTCCAGATGAGCCAATGGTAGCGCCTAGTAAAACAGTTGAAACTACAACACCTACATTACAGTCTGATAATGTGCCTGTGGATTTGTCTTTATCTAACCTTAATCCAGCGTACCGTTTCGATAATTACGTAACAGGCAACGCGAACCGCATTCCATTTGGAGCGGCTCAAAATGTAGCTGAGTTCCCAGGCGGCGACTATAATCCGCTCTTTATCTATGGTCCTTCAGGCCTTGGTAAAACGCATTTGATGCACGCTATCGGCAATGCCATCAAGGAAAATCATCCACACATGAAGGTTATGTCCATTACGAGCGAAAACTTTATGAACATTTTCGTCGAAACATTGCAGCGTAACCAAGGTAAATTATTCCGCAACACATTCCGCAACATCGACGTGCTCATGATTGACGATATTCAGTTCCTTGAAAGTCGTGAAAGTACGAAAACTGAGCTATTTAATACGTTCAATGAGTTATTAAATAACAACAAACAAATCGTCCTCACCTCTGATACGATGCCAAACGATATGGAGCAATTTGAAGACCGTCTCCGTTCTCGTTTCCAAGCTGGCTACATTGCCACCATGGAAAATCCAGATTTAGAAACACGCATTGCCATCTTTAGATCACTTTTAGAACGTGAATATAAGAAAAATCGCGTTATCCGCATCGATAACGACTCCATCAACTACGTAGCATTGCAATTCAGCGAAAACGTCCGCGTGTTGCAAGGGGCTTTCACAAAATTAATCGGGACCGCATCCATCGATCAACGTCTTGAATCTATCGATCTAGAATACACTAAACAAGCCTTGGCTGGCCTCGTTCACACAGAAGAGGTGAACATGGTCACTATGGAAAGCATCCAAAATTTTGTAAGTTCTTATTTCAATATTAAAAAGCAAGACTTGCTCGGCAAAAAGCGTAAGGCACAGTTCGCATTCCCACGGCAAATCGCCATGTATCTATGCCGCGATATGATCAATGAAAGTTATCCGCAAATCGCAGCAGCCTTCTCTCGTGACCATACGACAATTCTCCATGCGTACGATAAAATTACGAAGGAAATTGAACAAAACGAAGAAACTAAGAACATGATTTCTGAAATTAAACAGAAATTAACAACCTGTGGATAACTCTGTGTATATATTGTGCGTAACTTTGTGGATATCCTAAAAATCGTACTCTGCTGTGAGTATGTGGATAAGTGGTTACAAACTATCAACATAGTTATACACAACCGAGAAATCGCACAGTTAGTAGTGCCAATTCACTTTTACACATATAAACAGGTCCCTACTATTACTACTACTAAAACTAACAAACAATCAAAAAACCAGTAGAAACAGATCTATCGTAGAATATCTATAGAGCATCTACGATAGCAAACATAGAATATTACAAACAAGATAAGTAATTATTAGAGCTTCTACAATATATAGAAATATAGAAATCAAAAAGGAGTTATATATGCATATTACATTCCCAAAAGCAAATCTCCAAAAAGCAATCAACGTATTGCAAAAGGTATCTCAAAATAAAACAAGTTCCAACTTACCAGGTGCTATCTACATGACAACAAAAAATGGCCAAGTAGAATTGCAAGGTAACGACTTTGAACTCGGTATTCGTTTAACCATCGACGGCGACATTAAAGAACCTGGCACATTAGTAGTTGGTTCCCGTTATTTCCAAGAGTTAATCCGCAAGTTGCCTGGCGATACAATTGAGCTTTACAAACCAGAAGATGGCAATTCTTTAACAATCACATCTGGTTCATCCGAATTCAACCTCGTAACATTACATCCAGATGATTTCTCCTTGGTTGAACAAATTCACGACCAAGATTATGTAAACATCGATAGCTTTGCTATGAAAGAACTCATTGATTTAACAAACTATGCAGCTGCAACAGACGAAGATCGTCCTGTATTTACTGGTGCTCTTCTTGAAATTAAAGAAAATGAAGTCACTATGGTTGCTACTGATACACACCGCATGGCTGTTAAGAAAATTACCATTGATGAACCAGCAACTACGCCAATGCGCGCTATCATTCCTACAAAAACGTTGGCTGAAGTATCTCGTTTATTACCAACAGATAATCCAGCGATGATCAACATCATTTGGAATCGCACACAAATCGTATTCAACTTTGAATCGATTTACATTATTTCTCGTTTAATTGAAGGCACATATCCTGAATATGAAAAGGTTATTCCTTCCCAATTCGACTCTAGCGCTGTTATTGACCGCCGCGAATTCGCTGGTGCCGTTGACCGCGTATCCTTGTTGGCTAAAGATATCAGCTATAACGTGATTCGTTATGATTGGGCTGAAAGTAATGTAACATTGTCTACTCAAAATACTGAAATCGGTATGGCTAAAGAAGACGTAGCTGTTGAATTTAAAGGTACACCTTTCACAATCTCCTTCAACGGTCGCTACATCTCCGACATCTTGCGCCATAGCACAGGCGACAACATCCACTTGTTCTTAAAACAAAATGGTCCTGTTGTCATTCGCCAAGACAATAATCCGAACTATACATACGTAGTAACACCAGTTCGTACGAATGCATAACTTTTACTGAATTAATATACATATTTTTATTAGGTAATGATGATTAAAAGTCATCGTTACATAATTCCCATATAGTTATAATTTGTCCACTATAGGAGGACGTTATGAAAGAGCAACAGCAGGTACCCATTCATACGGAGTACATTCAAATTGATCAGTTGTTGAAGTTAGAAGGCATCATTGAAACGGGTGGTCAAATTAAAACCTTCATTGAAGAAGGTATTCTTACTTTGAATGGTCAGGTTGTCACAGAAAAGCGCAAGAAGTGCCGCGTTGGCGATGTGATTTCTTGTGAAGGTCTCGATGTAGATCTCGTGATTACTCAAGAGGAGGCTTAATCGGTGAGAATTGACTCACTGCAATTATTCCAGTTTCGTAATTACAAGGATGTAACGATTCAATTCAATCCGGAGATTATCGTTTTGCATGGCACCAATGGGGCTGGTAAGACGAATATCCTCGAATCGATTTATGTGGGTACCATTGGTAAAAGTCATCGGACCAACGATACGTCAGATATGCTCATGTTCAATGCTGAGGAAGCAGGTATTGTCGTTAAGTTCGAGAAAAAGGATACACCTCAAAAGGTAAATATTAAGTTATTCCGTCAAGGTCCTAAGGATATTCGTTTAAACGATACTAAAATATCTCAAAAAGAACTGATAGGTACATTAAATACAGTTATCTTCTGTCCAGAGGATTTACAGCTCATCAAAGGAACGCCGTCGGGACGTAGACGTTTTCTCGATATGGAAATCTCTCAGACTAGCGCTACGTACTATCATCAGTTGATGCAGTATAATCGATTATTACAGCAGCGCAATGCGATCCTTAAAGAATATAGAGGGAAGCAAAATATTCCTCTTGAAGAATGGGATTTGCAATTAGCCGATATGGCGAGTTTTATCGTAAAGAAACGGTTAGAAAGCTTGAAGAAAATTAACCTTCTCATCGATTTGATGAACCGTAAATTGACGGGTGGTCTTGAGAATTTGACCATCGGTTATGAACAGCCTTATATGGACAATGGTTCATTAGAGTATACAAAGGAAGGCTTTTACGAGCGCATTAAAGCAGCATTGCCACAGGATCGTCATCGGATGACCACCAGCGTAGGTCCTCACCGCGATGATTTACGATTCTTCTCTGATGCGATGGATTTAAAGAAATTTGGCTCCCAAGGGCAGCAACGAACGGCTGTATTGTCCTTAAAGTTGAGCGAGCTTGAGTTTATCAAGTCCGAGGTTGGGGAATATCCAGTTCTGCTACTAGATGATGTATTGAGCGAACTTGATGAGTCGAGACGAGCGAATTTATTGCAGTTTATTCATAAACGGATTCAAACATTTATTACTACTACAGATATTCATGATTTTAAAGATTTGAAATCGGTTCAATTTATTTCTTGTGAAGGGGGAAAGGTTCAGTATGGACAGCCTTGATCTTTGTTTACCAAAGGCCTTATCAAAACTGAATTTACTGGAACAATATAAATTAAATACCCTCGTTCACAAGTGGCGTGATGTAGTGGGCGATGTCATTGCAGATCATACGAAAATTGTATCTATTAAGCCTCCAGACATGGTTATTAGTGCAGATAACTCCATGTGGATGCAGGAATTACAGATGCAAAAACGACGTATCATTGAGGCTGTTAACAAGTATTACCATCAAGAGGTAATCAAAGATATTCGCTTTATCATGAAACGTCAGAGCTATGTGAAAGCTAATACTGATACATCGATTTCACTGCCTGATGAACAGATTATTACAAAACGTATTAATTTCTCAGATATTGTACTTTCAAAAGAAGAAGTAGAAGCCATCGATAAGTCGTTAGAACAAACGGATAACGAAGAATTACGAGCTGCTTTCAGAAAAGTACAAATTACGGCTCGAAAGCGGGAAATCTATTTAGAGCAGCATGGGTATCATCGTTGTGGTCGATGTGGCATGCATATGCAATCTAAACGGGATATATGTCCGACCTGTGAATATGAATTGCATCGCGCTCATATTAAGGAGATTAAGTCGGTTATTAGAAAGTATCCGTACTTTAAATATAGCGATTGTCAGCAATTTATACAGTGTACCTTCCCAGATTTTGCAGAAGCGATGCGGGAATCCATATACTTTTACATAGATAAAATTTACAAAGGATCCATCAATCGTCGTCATATGTATATGGTGGCCATGCTCATTACGCACAAAAAGCCTGATGAGCTAACAGATCAGCATGTTATTAATTTATGTAACAAATATCGATCTAAGTTCCTTGCTGAAGAGGAACAGCGGAAAATCGATTCATTAAATGGGACATTAGAAAAGTAGAGGAGGCATTCCTATGTACGTTCATATTGGGGATACCGTTTCCGTGCCTATCGAATCCATCATTACCATGGTGCACGCCAAGGGCGGAAAATCCCATAAAAGTCCTATTCATCACTATGAAAGCTTAGAGTATATCGCCATGGTACCAGAGGAGCAAATCAAGACCTATGTGGTCACTGATGATTGCGTTTACGGATCTGGTATTAGCATTAAGACTTTAATGAGACGAATTGACGAGTTTTATAGTATAATAAAGAGATAAGATTTATTCTGTACATGTGTTGTACCAAATTTCAATCCAGTACAGTGTGATAGATTGTTAGGAGGAGTTTGTTTCATGCCTGAAGAAAATTATGGCGCTCAGAATATACAGGTTCTCGAGGGTCTTGACGCGGTACGTAAACGCCCTGGTATGTACATTGGTAGTACGTCCATTCGCGGTTTACATCACCTCGTTTATGAAGTAGTAGATAACTCTGTAGACGAAGCGCTCGCAGGTTACGCTACGCATATCGAAGTATCCATTAATAAAGATAACAGTATTACTGTTGTCGATGATGGTCGTGGTATCCCTACAGGGATGCATGAATCCGGTATGTCTGCGGTAGAGTTAGTATTAACAAAATTGCATGCTGGCGGTAAATTTGGCGGTGGCGGCTACAAGGTTTCTGGTGGCCTTCACGGCGTAGGTATTTCCGTAGTAAATGCGTTGAGTGAATGGACTAAGGTTCAAGTATCTCAAAATGGTATCGTTCAAGAGATTTCCTTTGCTCGTGGTCATAAAACTTCTGAGTTACATGAAATCGGCAAAGCAGAAGGTACTGGTACTACTGTTATCTTCAAGCCAGATGCTGAAATCTTTGAAACTACAGTATTCAACTTTGATACATTGAAAATTCGTTTACAAGAATTGGCATTCCTTAATAAAGGCCTTCGCATTACATTGAGCGATTTGCGCCAAGAGGAACCTCGTGTTGAAAGCTTCCACTACGAAGGTGGTTTGAGTTCTTTCATTACCTTCTTGAATGAAAATAAAGAAGTAGTAAATCCAACTGTAATTTACATTGAAAGTACAAAAGACGACGTAGTTGTAGACGTTGCATTGCAATATAATGATAGCTACAGCGAAAACTTGTTGTCCTTCGTAAATAACATCAATACTGTTGACGGTGGTACTCACCTTTCTGGTTTCCGTGCTGCCTTGACTCGTACCCTCAATGATTATGGCCGTAAATCTGGCTTGATCAAGGAAAATGAGTCCAACCTTTCCGGTGAAGACGTACGTGAAGGTTTGACAGCTGTTGTATCTGTAAAAGTATTGGAACCTCAATTTGAAGGCCAAACAAAAACTAAACTTGGCAATAGCGAAGTTAAAGGTATTACAGATGTTATCGTATCTGAAGGTCTTAGAACATTCTTCGAAGAACATCCTCAAGATGCGAAGAAAATCATCGAAAAAGCAACAATGGCAAGCCGTGCTCGTGAGGCCGCTCGTAAAGCCCGCGACTTAACTCGCCGTAAAAATGCGTTGGAAGTATCTAGCCTTCCTGGTAAATTGGCAGATTGCTCTGAAAAAGATACATCTATGACTGAAATTTATCTAGTCGAAGGTGATTCTGCGGGCGGTTCTGCAAAACAAGGTCGCGACCGTCGTTACCAAGCGATTTTACCATTGCGTGGTAAGATCCTTAACGTAGAAAAAGCGCGCCTTGATAAGATTTTAGCGAATAACGAAATTCGTTCCATGATTACCGCTTTCGGTACTGGCATTGGTGAAGAATTCGATATTACAAAATCTCGTTATAACAAGATTATTATCATGACAGATGCGGACGTTGACGGTGCTCATATCCGTACCTTGTTATTAACATTCTTCTACCGCTATATGAAACCATTGGTAGAGGAAGGTCATATTTACATTGCACAACCACCTTTATACCAAATCAAGAAGGGTAAATCCCACTGGTATGTATACTCTGATGCAGAGCTTACAGCTAAACTTGATGAAGTAGGCCGCGATGGTATTACAATTCAACGTTACAAAGGTTTAGGTGAAATGAATCCTGAACAATTATGGGAAACTACAATGAACCCTGAAAACCGTACGATTTTACAAGTTAGCTTAGAGGATTCCATTGAAGCTGATAAAATCTTTACCGTTCTCATGGGAGATAAGGTAGAACCTCGTCGTAAATTTATTGAAGATAACGCAAAATATGTGCGTAATCTAGATTTATAAGAGGTGAACCATGGCTGAAAATCAAAATAATAACGTAGAGTTTACCTCTAATAAAGATCAACATTTAAAACGTTCCTTAAAGGCGCGTCATATGAATATGATCGCTTTAGGTGGAGCTATTGGTACCGGCTTATTCGTAGCTGGTGGTGAAGTTGTAAGTACAGCAGGCCCTGGTGGTGCGCTTGTAGCTTACGGTCTCATCGGTATTATGGTGTACTTCCTCATGACATCTCTTGGGGAAATGGCGACGTACTTGCCGATTCCTGGTTCCTTCGGGACTTATGCAAAACGCTATGTAGACCCGGCCTTTGGTTTTGCCTTAGGTTGGAACTACTGGTTTAACTGGGCTATTACATTGGCTGCTGAAGTTTTAGCAGGGGCACTTATCATGAAATATTGGTTCCCTGATGTGCCTGCCATTGTATGGTCTGCTCTGTTCTTGCTCGTTTTATTCGGCTTGAACTATTTATCCACACGTTCCTTTGGTGAAAGTGAATATGTATTCTCTAGCATCAAGGTTATTACTGTATTCGTATTCCTGTTCTGTGGCTTTATGCTTATCTTTGGCATTGGAGGCACATCTCCAGGATTTGCGAACTGGACAGTAGGGGAAGCACCATTTGTAGGTGGTTGGGAATCTATCCTCGCTATCTTCATGGTGGCTGGTTTCTCCTTCCAAGGTACTGAGCTTATCGGCGTAGCCGCTGGTGAAGCAGAAGACCCTGAAAAGAACGTTCCAAAAGCGATTAATACAATCTTCTGGCGTATTCTATTGTTCTATATCGGTGCTTTCATAGTTATCGGTTTCTTAATTCCGTACACTGATCCAAACCTATTGAATTCTAGTGTAGAGAATGTATCTATTTCTCCATTTACACTCGTATTCGACCGCTTTGGTTTTGCCTTTGCTGCTAGCTTTATCAATGCTATCATCTTAACGGCAGTACTCAGTGCTGGTAACTCTGGTCTTTATTCTTCTACGCGTATGCTGTACGCACTTGCTAAAGAAGGACAAGCACCAAAAATCTTCGGTAAGCTTAATAAACGTGGTGTTCCAGTGCCAGCGTTAATCTTAACTACAGCAATCGGTTTATTTGCATTTCTTACAAGCTTCATCGGCGAAGGTACTGCATATACATGGATTGTTAATATTTCCGGTCTTTGCGGTTTCATCGCATGGGTTGGTATCGCTGTTTCTCACTATCGCTTCCGCCGTGCCTTCATTGCACAAGGTAGAGATCTTAAAGAATTACCTTACAAAGCGTGGTTGTTCCCAATTGGCCCAATCTTGGCGTTCATTCTTTGCGTCATCATCATTGCTGGTCAAAACTACTCCGCTTTCACAGGCGATACAATCGACTGGTATGGCGTATCCGTTGCGTACATCGGATTGCCAATCTTCTTCGCAGTATACTTAGGTTACAAATACATCAAGAAAACAAAACTTGTTCCATTGAAAGAAGTTAACCTAGACCGCGATTTCGATAAATAATAATATAATTAGACCTGTTCATTATGAAATAGTGAACAGGTCTTTTTTATATAATATGTGATTGTATTTCTGTAAAAGCCTTGCTATAATTAATCAAAATGTATTGTAGTCAATTAGAGAGGATACAATTATGATTATTACTACAACTATGCATATTGAAAATAAACCTGTACAAGAGTACAAAGGTATTGTATTTGGTGAAGTCGTAGAAGGCCGTAACTTTGTGAAAGATTTCATGTCTGGCATTCGCGATATCGTTGGTGGCCGTAGCGGTAGCTATGAAGATTCGTTGATGAGTGCGCGTAAAGCAGCCCTTGATGAAATGTCTCAACGGGCTTCTAAAATGGGTGCTAATGCTATTATTGGCGTATCCTTCCAATACAGCACAGTAGGTGCAGAAAATGGTATGCTCATGGTTACATGCAATGGTACAGCTGTTGTAGTTTAATAGTTAATAGACTACATCAGATATTACTATTAATATAATCTTAAGGAAAATAAGTAAGGTGCAATGTATTCTTAGGACTAAAAAATAGCAGGGGAAAGCCCTGCTATTTATATAATAGTTATTAAAATCCCCCTATAAAAGTGTTAGAAACTTTTATAGGGGGATTTTGTATTAGGTTTTATCTTATATTGCTCTTTATTATCTTATTTTATCTTATACCATGTTGCGTACATAACTGGTAATACGATAAGTGTTAGAATTGTTGCCACTAGTAGGCCGCCGCTAAAGGCGATGGCAAGTGGGCTCCAGAATACAGATCCCATGAGAGGAATCATGCCTAAAATCGCTGCGATAGCGGTGAGCATGATAGGGCGGAAACGAAGTGTAGCGGAGTTGATAATCGCTTCACGAGGTTCTTGTCTTTCTGCCTTGTGGATTTCGATTTGGTCTAACAAGATAATGGAGTTACGGATGATCATACCCGATAGGGCGATGATACCCAGAATAGCCATAAAGCCCAATGGCGTTCTCGTAATATTCAGAGCTAATACGACACCGATTAATCCGAGAGGCGCTGTGAGCAAGGCCATAAACATGAGGGCGATACGCTTTAATTGGAACATGAGGATTGTCATGATCACAAAGAGCATAATCGGCATTGGTGTTAACAGATTTTGTACAGCTGTGACGCTATTTTCAGCGGCTCCATCAAGTTCAATGGTATAGCCTGTAGGCAAGGAATCGCGAATGTCTTGTAAGGATTTATAAACCTCTTTTGTTTTCGCATTGCCTAAAACACCGGCTTTTACATTGGCATGAATACTGATAGTTGGCATCATATTTCGGTGCCAGATAATACCATCCTCTTGCGTCATAGTAATAGTTGCGATTTGGCTAAGCGGTACGTAGGAACCATTGCCTGTTTGAATCGGTAAGGAGGATAGAGCACTTAAGTTATGTTGCTCATTATCTCCTAAACGGAATGTAACAGGAATTGTTTGATTACCTTCATAGTATTCCCCAGATTTAGTGCCAGATAATAAACTTTGCAAGTGTAAGGATACAGCATAGCTATCGATGCCGAGTAGGCGAGCCTTGTTAGGATCGATATGAACGTTAGCTACAGGTTCCGTATCTGGCCAGTCAAAGGCAATATTCTGTAAATCCTTGTCACCTTGCATTTTGCTTTTTACTTGGTTTGCAATGTCTTTTACCACCTTTTGATCAGGACCTGCTACGCGGAGCATCACTGGATATTTAGATGGTGGGCCAATTTGTACAAATTGAGCATTTACGAGGGCTGAAGGGAATTCTTCATTTAAATAAGAAGTTAATTCATCATATAGTTTATCGCGATCCTCTAAGGATTTTGTAACGATAACGTACTGTAAGAAGTTATTTCGTTGCAACTCAGGTTCCAAGGTGAGAACGAAACGCGGAGAACCTTGTCCTATATAGGATGTAAAGGTCGAAATGTGTTCGTTACCTTGTAAATGTTCATCGATGATTTTTGCTTGATTTGCAGTGTATTCAATGGATGAACTTTGAGGAAATTGCATGGATACGATGATTTCATTACGCGTTGATGATGGGAAAAATTCCTGCTTGATCAATGGTAGTGAAAGTAGGGATAACACAAAGGCACCTAAGGTGATGAGTAATACTACCTTATGATGTCCTAAAGCCCAATGTAACAGTCTTTCAAATTTATCATAGAATGTAACACTGAGATTGTGCATGATACGGTCTCGTTTGGTCCATTCTGATTCAGGTTTTGGAGCCTTGTTTTCAATGATTTTATAGCCGAGAACAGGGCTGACGAGAACAGAGGCAAACCAAGATAGGATGAGAGCCATAAATACAACGATGGATAGAGATTTCGTAAACTCTGCTACCATCCCTTCTGCGAGTGCTAATGGTAAGAAGCCAGCACAGGTAATGAGCGTACCAGATAGCATAGGGAAGGCTGTTGATTGGTAAGCGAAGGTAGCAGATCTAAAGTGACCCCAACCTTCTTCAAGCTTAACGCTCATCATTTCTACAACGATAATGGCATCGTCTACGAGAAGGCCTAGCGATAAGATAAGAGCACCAAGGCTAACCTTATGCAAGTAAATGCCTGCTTCATACATCAAGATGAACGTGGTAGATACAACGACTGGAATGGTGAGGGCCACAACAACGCCTGTACGTAAACCAAGAGATGCAAAGCTTACGAGCAATACGATGGCGATGGCTTCAAATAGAGATTGAGAGAAATCGCCAATGGATTCCTTAACAATATGTGGCTGATTAGATACTTGATCGAGTTCAAGGCCTGCAGGTATGGTTTTCTTCAATTCTGCTAGCTTTTTATCGATAGCTTCACCAAATTCCACATTATTGCCACCTGCATCCATGGAGATAGCAATACCTATAGCTGGCTTGCCTTCATAGTAGAATTGAGGATCACTAGGATCTTGGTAGGTCATGGTTACATCAGCCATGTCGCCAAGGCGCAAGGTTTGATTGTTGATGCGAATTGGCATATCTTGTACGGCTTGCGGATTATCGAATAGACCGTTTACGCGGAGATATACATTATTGGTATCCGTCGTAATCATACCAGCTGGCACCATCATACTTTGCTGTTTGATAGCTGTTAACAGCTGTTGTGTACTGATTTTATAGGATGCTAATTTATCCTTATTAATCGTTACATTAAGGGTTTGTTGTTGAACCCCAATAAGGCTGATTTTTTTAACGTTTGGAACAGATAAAAGCTGACGTTTTAAGTCTTCCGCTTGTTGACGCTTTTCTTCATATGAGAATTCATCTCCACTAATGGCGTAGATAATACCGTATACATCATCGAATCTATCGTTGATAGTCGGCCCTTGAACACCTTGTGGTAATGACTTCCATTCGTCGTTAATCATGTTCCGCGCTTCTTCCCAAGCGGGGCGGATTTTATCAGATGGTAGGTTTTCTTTCAGATTAATATAAATAACTGATTTGCTGCCATCTGTGAAAGATTTTGTATAATCCACGCCCGGAAGGTCGCGCAGTTTTTCTTCTAATTTGTCCGTTACTTGATCCGACATTTCTTGAGGGGAAGCCCCTGGCCAAGCAACGCCGACAACCATGGTGCGCATCGTAAAGTCTGGGTCTTCCATACGTCCCATGTGGTTGTATGAGAAGATACCAAAGGTGAGTAGCACAGCCATGAAGTAGTAGATAATGGACTTGTGTTTGAGGGCCCATTCGGCTAAGTTAAATTGTTTCATTGACTGACCGCCGTCCCTTCTTGTAATTGTTGGGTACCTGCGGTGATGACAATGTCGCCCTTAGCTAAACCAGATGTGACGATGACAGAGTTCTTACCAAACTCACCGGTCTTAATCGGCACGAGATGAGCCTTCTTATCTCGGATAATATACACTGCATTATTGCCATTAGAATCTTTTACAAGAGCCGTCAATGGAATAGAAATATTGGTGCTATCTGTGGTAGATAGATTTGCATTGACCGTCATGCCTAGCTGTACCTCTTTAGGCGGATTTTGTAATGCAATTTTTACGGTATATGTTCTGGCCACAGGGTCAGGAACCGGTGAAATTTCTCGTACCACACCTTGTACGGTTACATCTGGTAGAGCCCAGAATGTAATAGTAGCAGGACTGCCCACATGAATTTTGGCCATTTCTTGTTCTGGAAGGGCAATGACTGCTTCTGGGTCGTGACCAGCCGCTAAGGTACCAACGCTTTGACCGGCAGCTACGACTTGGCCTGCTTCAATATTGAAAGCAGTAATAATACCTGTATCAGGAGCCGTCAAATTAGTATAGCTATTTTGATTGCTACTCAAGTTGAGGCTGGCCTGTGCTTGTTGTAATTGAGCAGCTGTCGCATTCAATTGGTTTTCTGCTTGGTCTAATTGCAACTTACTAATCGCTTGTTGAGCATAGAGCTCGCGATATCGTTTCGCATTGGTTTCTGCTAATTCATAGGCCGATTGAGCAGCTTTTACAGCACCCTCAGCATTTTGTACTTGAGCTGATGTATCTGAACCATTGATTTGAGCAATTACTTGGCCTGCTTGTACAGTATCACCGACATTGACAAATTTGTTGATGACGCGACCCCCAATTTGAAAGGCTAAGTTTGTTTCTGTTTTATTATGGATAGTGCCTGCATAGCCAGCACTAGTAGTACCAGATTCTTCACCGATAGTGATGGTGCGCACCTTGAGCCTAGTATCCTCAGATTGCTTTTCAGATCCGCAACCACTGATAATAGCAGTTCCTATTAAAAGGGCTCCTATGGTTGCTATGACTTTTTGATTCATAGAATCTCTCCTTTATACCACACATAAGTCCTATGATACACAACTACATATAGGTAGCATTCATAGGACTATATATTTTATGAGAATATATCTAATTTAGCTATTAGATATATAGTAGATAATAGTTCTATTAAATCTATTAGATTTTATTATATATTTATACAATTTAATAATACTATATTTATATGTAAACGGCTAGGGGGTATACAAAAAAGTGAGTCCTCCATAGGAGAACTCACTCTTTATAAATCTACAATGCTCATAAATCTATAAGCTAGTAGGTATTAATCTTTTTCTTCTATTTCTTGTACTACGATAGGTTCTTCATAGGTTACAAGAATCTTGTCGATACGGGTGTTATCCATATCTATCACTTCAAAGGTATAGCCATTCCATTTTGCTTTGTCTAATTCTTTTGGAATGCGGCCAAAGAGAACGTTTAATAGACCGCCCATTGTTTTGTACAAGTCTTTTTCTTCGCCTGGTAATTCTTCATCGATGTGGAAGAATTCTTTAAATTCGTCTACGTCGAGAAGTCCATCTACAAGCCAGGAGCCGTCTTCACGTTCGACAATTTTATTTTCTTCTTCCATGATTTCTTCTTCACCGGAAGGCATGAGACCTACGATTTCTTCCATAATATCATGTAATGTTACAAGACCGCTGAAACCGCCGTACTCGTCGAGAACAATCGTTTCATGAACGCCTTCTGTACGGAGTACATTCAATAATTTCATGAGCGTAATGGATTCTGGAATGAGTAATGGTTCTTTCAAACAAGATTCAATAATATCATGAATAGAGCGTTCGCTAGGACGTTGCATGATCTGTACCAATACGTCAGATACAGTTACGAGACCCTTTAGTTCGTCCAAGGAATCGGTACCTACAGGAATGCGGTAATGGTTAGCATTTTTGAGGACTTCCATAATTTCATCCTCTGTGCCATTAAGATCAATCCATTTGAGCTGTGTACGAGGTGTCATGATGTCGCCAGCATTCATATCTGCTAGATGGAAGATATTTTCTACGAGGATAGGTTCCTCTTCTTCATAAGCACCCATAGCAACGCCTTCGGTGAGCATCTTGTTGATTTCAGACTCTGTAACAGGAGCCTCTTCTTTCACAGTCACGCCTAGTAATTTTAAGAGGAATTCTGTGGAAACGCCGAGGAAGCCAACGATTGGCTTTAAGGCTACAGACAACCAATAAATCGGTTTTGCTACTACTACGGCGATGCTTTCAGGACTATTTAAGGCTAAACGTTTTGGTACGAGCTCGCCAATAACGAGGGATAAATAGGTGATAATAGCAACGATAAGTAAGGAGCTAATGGATGCTGCATAGGGCTCAATACTTGGAATATTAGCTACTAAAATTTCCTCTAATGGACCAGAGAAGGTCGCACCAGAATACAAACCAGTTAAAATACCAACGAGGGTAATACCAATTTGAATAGTAGAAAACATATTATTTGGATTCTCTGCTAATTCAAAGGCTTTTTTTGCACGCTCGTTGCCTGCCTCTGCCATTTCTTCTAGTTTACGTTTTTTAGCATTGACGATGGCCAATTCCGTCATAGAGAACAAGCCGTTCGCGATGATTAATACGACGATAATTATAAAATCTAAGGTCAGATCACTGTCCATGTAAATAGATTCTCCTTTTATATTCTGCACATGAGAAAATAGAAATGTTACTCTTTAGTATACCATATTAGCATCAATAAATGTTTGTATACAAGAAAAGCACCCTAATGGGTGCTTTTCTTGTGTCAATACATTTGCAAATGGCTAGATAGATATTTCCGTCAGTAACTAGCACAGAAAAAGCAGGGCTGCCACCCTATTTTCCATTTGAATGCATTAAAATGTTATAACTATTGATTTCCTTGATTAATATAATATATGATTGCCTTTAATTTGTAAATATGGCTCTAATAAGGGTATAGTATGTATATAAATTAAGATTAGTATTAATTATTAGGTCATATAAATTGGACCTCATGATAGGATTAGATTTATGACAAGTGAACAGGAATGGGAACAGGTTTTACAAATAAAGACAGCAGGCCGCGATGATAGTCGGTCCGATACGGAGCATCATCCTTACGAGCCGACGGATTATTGTGTGCTAGAGCGCTTGGCAAATAGCGGTCATATTCGCAAGAAAAATACCCTCATCGACTATGGCAGTGGCAAGGGTCGTGTCAGCATTTTTATGGCATACCAAACGGGTTGTCACTCCATCGGCATCGAATACGATGAACGCCTCTATGAAAGGGCTCTTATTAATGGTGAAAGCCCAGCTGCTCGCAATAGTGTAAGCTTTGTGCATGGTGATGCGGCGCTCTATGAATTGCCAGATCAAGCAGATCGTTGTTTTTTCTTTAATCCCTTTGCGCTTCATACGATTAAGCGGGTCTTAGGAAATATCTTCGATTCTCTGTATCATCGTCCGCGGGAGATTAAGCTATTTTTCTACTACGTCAATGAAGAGGTAGAAAACTTCTTAAATAACCATGTCCGTTTAGAACAGGAAGAACCCATTGATTGTAGTGATCTCTTTGAAGAGCGTGATATAAAAGAACGAATTTTAGTGTATTCCGTTAACTTGTTTTAGTATATTCTGTCAGATTATTTTAATGTTTTAATTTCATTTATTTTAGTATGTAAAAAGCATGTAAGAAACCTCAATGTTGAAGGCTTGTTTTAGTGGTTCTAAATTTGTACGACTAGGACATCATTCAAATTGAGGTTTTATTCTATTTTTAAAGAACTTTCACCTAGATTATTAAGGAAAAAGCAGATAAATTCTGATATAATAATATATTAGAGATTATAAAATCAAATTATTTTTTATGGTTCTATACATTGATTCGTATGCACTAAGTTAGTGGATAGGGCTGAGTGTATTGAAGACAGGAGGTACCCGTGGAAATCATCGATATAGCATTGATTGAACGTATTCGTAAGGCCTTAATTAAACGTTATGATCGAGATCAACAGATCCAACAAATGATAGAAGAAATCGGTGCTGAAGAGGGACTCAATGAGTCTGAATTGGCTATCGTTTACCAAGCTTATTTAGAGGTTAAGGAACGCGTTTACTACACATCCTCTCTCGTAGATTTGTGGAATCAAATTGAAGAGGTTCAAAAACGAATGTCCATGTTGCATACCTATGATTCTCTTGAAGAGGATTTATTTGGCAATGTGTTAGGCGACGATCAAGAGGATATTATCATTGCTGATAAATCGTATCTTGGTAAGGGTGCTAGCCATAATAACGATGTGTACGCTATGGAACAGGTTCAATTATCCGATATTCCTGCACAGCACGATTCTACAGTGGGCATGAATCATATTAAATTGAACGAATTACATTCTATGGGTGGTCTTTTTACAGGTTCTGGTGAAAGCCCAAAACAAGAGATGTCTGACCTTGATGAAGCACTTGTAGAACATATGGATGTCAATCCACTAGATGGTGTTGAAAGTTTAGAAGTCCATCACTTAGATGAAGAAAATCCATTTGATACAGAAAATTCTGTGTTGCTTTCAGAATCTAAGAATACAGAAAAATCTCGTAACAGTAAGGATAATACTAATCAAACAGATAGTACTACATCTAAAAATGATAAGGTATCTAATAAATTCTCAGATGATGAATTCGATGATGATATAGAGGACGAAGATGATTTATCCGCTATTGATCCGTATACTGCGGTAAATGCTTTGTTGTTCGGCAAAGCTGGCTTGGATTCAGATAAAGCTAATAAGAAGATGGAAAAGCTTCTTAAAAAGCAATTGAAACGCGTAGATGATGAATGGGCGCGTATCAATGGGACTGACGAAAAGTCTAATAAATCTAAGGACCACAAAAAATCCAAAGACGAAAAGAAATCTAAAGAAGGCAAGAAATCTAAGGATGACAAGAAGTCTAAAGAGGATAAAAAGGACAAAAAATTTAAAAAGTCTAAGGAAGATAAACATTCTAAGTCTGAAGATAAATTAAAGAAAAAGAAAGACAAGGCTGAAAAGAAGCTTAAAGTCTTAAATGACAAGTTAAAAACAGTCTTTTTAGCTGACACTTTCAGTAAAAAAGATAAGAAAAAAGACAAGAAAAAGGATAAAAAATCCAAAAAGGATGGATCCGAAAAAAAGTAGAAACGATAGTTTCCGTATGGAATAGTAAAGCCTCTAAGAAGGCTCAGGAGAGTACTAGTGCTGAGAAATCAGCCAGTGCAGGGACTATCGACCGCGGATGCGGTAAATGCAAGCGATGTAAGGGACCTAAATGTAAGAAATATCCAACATAATTACAGTTAGGTAGTATAGAGTAGTTACGTTATATGAACGAACAGTTAGGGGTTAATGATGAACCGATGGCAACGATTATTTGAAGGCATAAAGACAGAGATTAAGGTATTTATCTTTTTCTCTGCTTTGTTGACTGCATTTAGAATCGTGTTTCTTGCAGTATTCCAATCACAGCTAGCATCTGTGACGATGGAAAATATCCTTACGTCCTTATGGCTAGGCTTTAGATTGAGCCTCAAGACCGTTGGTTCTTTGTGTTTATTGGGCTTTTTAGGAGGCACATTGGTGCATACCTTTGTACCAAAATGGCCATCCTTGCGCATTAAACAGGTTATCTATTCTATTGCAACGGTACTGTTAACATTCCTTTTCTTGGGACGTATTCCGTTCTATAAAATTTTTAACTCCTCCTACAATGCGATGCTCATTAATGGTAAGAACGATGATATCGGCGCCATTATCAATACAGCCATCAATGAATATAATGCGTTGATGTACATCGTAGGTGCTGTTGTGTTGAGTGCCGCCCTTTGTTGGTTCCTCGTTCGTTTCTTGGCGTGGGGTACAAAGAAATATAGCGATTACGCTAATACTCAACTAGTTTGTACTACGTGGTATCCTAAGACGAAGAAAACGCAATGGATTACAGGCATTGGATTGACTGTAGTTATTGGCGTACTAGGACTATTCTTTAGATTTGGTGGTGCTTTTAACTATACAAATTCCATCAACTGGGAAAGTGCGGCGCGTCTCAGTTCTAATCTATTAAATGAAACCATCCTTGATGATGTGCAGGCTCTCTATCGCGTTAAAAGTATTGCAAAGCGTGCAGATGAGCTTGAGGTCATCAATTTAACACCTCAAGAATTGAGTGAAAAAATTAGTGCCATCGGCGGTAAGTTTAACGGTAAGGATTTTGATGGTTCTTTCACAAGAACGATTACAACCCAACGTTTAGCAGAGCAACCGCAATCTATTAACATCGTTCTTGGTGAATCTTATGGTTTGTGGCCATTCCTCGGTGAATACAACGAACCTGGTGCCTACCTCGTTGAACAAGGCCGTAAATATGCTGCTAGCCCTCAAGCGATGAGTACACAGCTCGCGCTTGCCCAAGGTACAGGTACGATGCCTGCTATCAACGGTTTATTGACTGGTATGCCTGATACAGGTTTATATCCTAACTATGAAGGTGAAAGTTTTAAACAACCGTATGGCTTAGGCATTGGTTCTGTTATGAAAAAACTAGGCTATAAAACAGTATTCTGGTACGGCGGCTTTAGCACATGGCAAAATGTTAAGAACTTCGCCTTGTCTCAAAGTTTTGATGAATTCCATGATGCATCTGAAATGCCAAGCGATGAAAGCAATGCGTGGGGCGTAGCTGATAAGGATATGTTTAAAGCCATTTCCTCGTACATGGATCAACATAGAGGGGAAAAAATCCTCAACGTAATTATGACTACATCTAATCATCCTCCATATAGCGTTAACGTCGCTAAAGAGGGCTATGATGTGAACAAGGTAAAAGGCCATTTGCCTGATACAATCGCTGAAACAGATAAGCAATTGAACGAAATGGGTCATATTTGGTATGCAGACCATGTGATGGGCCAGTTTATCGCTAGTGAAGAAAAAGCAGATCCATCGGCACTCTTCGTTATCACTGGGGACCATAGCGAACGCTTTACCTTTGCTCGTGAAGTGAGTCCTAATGTAGCATCTACCATTCCGATTATCTTCTACGGACGAGGTATTCATAAAGATTGGCTTGCTCCTAATGCGTTCGGTATGAGCATTCAAATCATTCCAACCTTGGCAGAACTTGTAGGTCGCCCTGGTCAAACCTATGAAGCGATGGTACCAAGCTTGTTTACACAAGAGGAATTTGTCTTTAACCATAGACTCTATCTAGATAACAATGGAAAACTTATGGAACAAGGCACAAACATGCCTCAAGCCTATGGTAAGGTAATTAAAGACATGCGCGAACTTGCGGCATGGCGTATTAAACATGGGGATAGTATTCAATAAAAACTACACATTTTTATGTATTAAATGTAATTGATTTATAAGCTAAAGGATTATCTATGAGTACTGTGACGGCTATTATCTTAGCGCGCAATGAAGAACAACATATTGTAGATTGTATTAAAAGTATTCAATTTGCTGATGAAATCCTAGTTATCGATGATGGTAGTACAGATCAAACCGTATCACTCGCTACTGGATTGGGTGCAAAGGTCATACCGCATCCGTTAAATGGAGATTGGTCACAACAACGACGCTTTGGTATTTCACAAGCTCAGAGTGAATGGATTCTATTTGTTGATTCTGATGAACGTGTATCACAAGAGTTAGCAAAGTCTATTCAACGAGCTATTCAAGGTGAACCGAAGGCGTATTGGCTACGAAGATATAATTTATTCCATCACAATCAGGCAACCCATGGCGTAGTAAGACCTGATAAGGTTTTGAGATTAATGCCTCGAGAGGGAGCCACTGTAGAAGGTGCTGTTCATGAAGCCTTTATCAGTCCGTATCCACAAGATACATTAGAAGGCAAATTGTATCATTACACCTATGATAACTGGCATCAGTTCTTTGAAAAGTTCAATAAATATACTACAGCAGCGGCCAACAAGTACAAGGAACAAGGGAAATCTTGTAGTTTTTTAGGGGATATTATATTGCGTCCAACATGGGCATTTTTTAAGATATATATTTTGCAAGGCGGCATATTAGATGGAAAAATAGGTTTTCTATTATCTATCTACCATATGATGTACACCATGACGAAATATGTAAAATTATATTATTTAAACAAATCTAATGGGCAATTATAATGAGTAATTTAGTATAGTAGATTACTATGGGGAATTATTGTTCTTGACGTAGATATGGAAGTATGAATGAGTGAACAATTTTTTCTATCCCTACAACAAAATATAAAACTAATGCTTTGGGCTCCTATATTGAGCACCATCTTTCGAATCATATTCATGATCGTTTATAATCCTTACCCCACATGGAAGGGACGCTGGAAATCTGTAGTAGGTTCATTGCGTTATGGCTTCTGGTGGGGTATGGACTTTGATGCTTATGTATTCTTACTACCCTTAGTATTGGTGACGCTCCCTGCATTATTATTTGATGAGTATCATCAAATAGAAGATACTATACGATTGGTAGGATTAACCATTTATTCCTGTGTATTATATGCAGCTTTTGCAGGAAAAATGATTTTTTATAAGCATTTCCATGATACGTATAACTATATGGTTCATTATGGAAATCATGCAGAGAAACGTAATTTGATTGATGTATTCTTTAATCAAGATCGAGGAATTCTCGTCATTTTAGGATTGATTCCTATTACATTTATATCCTGGTACATGGGTGATTTCTTCTTATCCTTGCCTTCTATACCATATCCAACTATTGAAGGAACTTGGCCTACTGTAGCTTGGAATATAGGTCTTGTGGCTGCCTCCGTTTTAGGGTTTTATTGGTTCCGCTATGGTGGAACCTTATCACATGATGATAAACCAGAATGGGATACGATTCCTACAGTGGTAAAAGAGGATATATTCTTTGCTCGTGCTACAGTGCCAGATCTATGTGCCTTAGAAACGGTGCTAAAACATCCGCTTCGTGATGAATATACCGCATCACCTGAGGACATTGATGACGCGATTCACCGTATTGTCCCTAAAGAATATAGAGATTCTTGGCAGGATTTGAATACACCGCTTCATGCATTCAAGCGCGTTGCATCAGGTCCTCGTATTGATAAACCACAACATATATTCTTTATTGTTGGTGAAAGTATCCCGCAATGGTCTCTTGATAAACCTTATAAGGAGCTTAATATATGTCCTGGTTTATGGGATTTTAAAGATGATCCTCATACGGCACAAGTACCTAATTTCTTGCCTGCTGGTAATGTGTCTCGTCCATCCATTGTAAGTCTCTTATCCGGCGTCTATGATGCGGGTATGGAAATCAACGAACGGGAAGCCTTTTGGCATGAACCGTTGCCGACCTCTTTGGCAGCTCAAATGAAACGATTAGGCTATAATACGATTTATTGGTATGGTGGTAATGCGTCGTACGGCAACTTTAATCACTTTGGTAAGGCTCAAGGCTTTGACCGCGTAGAAAGCGCTTCTGTATTTTGTGGTCCCGATGCTCCTAAAACTTGGGTAGGTGTCTATGACCATGTCTTTTTAGAACATATTGAACAGGAAATCAAATCGTTAGAACATCCTACATTCCATTTTATTTACACAACATCCAATCATGGCCCTTATAAAATGGAGGATTCCTTATTAGATTATGATCCTGAAAAGGTCATGCCGAACCTTGAAAATGATATAAAATCCAACAAGAAACGCAATAAAGAATTGGCTACTTATCGGTATAGTGACAAGGCGATTTTTAACTTTGTACATGCTATGAAAGAGGCTTTTCCTGATAGTTTATTCGTTGTCACCGGTGACCACTCGAATCTATTCGGGTCTCTGAATAATACATCCTTAATTCAACGGGATTATACCTTGCGCGACACATTCTGTACCGTAGGACTGTTGCAACATCCTGCTTTCACTAAGGACAGTATTACGGCGCCCATTGGCACGCATATGAGCCTTATGCCTACGATCATTGAAGCCATTGCACCAAAGGGGTTTGAATATTACTCTATTGTGCCGTCCTTGTTTGATAAACAGCCCGATACGCTAGTTACGCCATACCAGTGGATTACGCCGCATATGATGGGCGATGTTCGCATGGATTATGGTGAAAGTAACACACCGTCTTATAAACCGGTTGAGCCAATTCGGCCTATTGATAATCACGGGGATGATGCTCGTGATTGGACATTGTTGACCATGTGGCTCATTAATCATGAAGACAGTATGAATAAGTCGTAGTATAATTAAACAATAATATCTATTGATGTATATGTAACCAGTATTTCGTATACATCAATAGATGCTACTAAATGTGTATTGATATGTGTATGATAGGAGGAACCTATGTCTATAATCAATGTTGTAGGCGCCAAAATTTGGGGTGGTGGCGAACAATATGTATATGATATTTGTAAACAATTACAACAGAGACATAGGACTGCCTATATCTTAGTGGACCAATCGAATGAAGATATGCAATCTCGCTATGCTCAAGTGGGCTATGTGATGACGGCCAATCTTTATACCTTGAAGGGTTTTCTATCTGTTAATGCAGTAGCTAAACAGGTAAAAGCACAAGGGATTGATACGATTGTATGCCACTCTGGTAAATATATCTTATTCTGTATTGCCCTTAAGCAGTTAACAGGTGCTAAGTTAGTGTTTATTAAACATAATCTTGTACCTGGTAAAACAGATATGTATCATAGATGGATCAATGCACAAGTGGATGCCTTTGTTTGTGTATCTAAACTCGTTTATGACGACCTTATGACGCCTGTTATAAAGGATACTAGCAAATACCATGTTGTATATAATGGTATCGATCCGGACCGATTCCAGTCCTTTTCAGATGCAGTTCCTATGAAATCCAAGGTTAGAACCTTTGGCTATAGTGCGCGTATTACAGAACGAAAAGGTTTATATCTGATTTTAAGTGCCCTTGAACAGATTCATCAAAACAATCCAGATGTTCGATTGATTATATCTGGGGCTGGTACAGAGGATCAAATTAAAAAACTAACAGACTATATAGAAGCGCATCAAATGCATTCTTATGTTGAATTTATAGGCTTTACACGAGATATTGAAGGTTTATATAGATCAATTGATTGTTTACTATTGCCAACAATAACACGGGAGGCCTTTGGTCTCGTTATCTGTGAGGCGATGTATTGCGGTGTACCAGTCATTACAAGCAGTTCTGGGGCTCAGCGAGAAATCATAGACGATGGAGAATCTGGATTTATTGTAGATCCGCTGAACGAACACACATTACAACAGGCTATGGAACATGTGATGAGTGATGATGTAAACTTGCCGAAGATCATCACCAATGCACGACATGTTGTAGAGGAACGATTCATGGTTAATCGTGTGGCCCATGAATTAGTTACGATTATAGATAATTTACATTCCACGAATCATTGATATATTTGTAGTTATATGAGTGGATAGGAGTATGAGATGGGATATTTACAAACACAATGGCAGCGAGGCCGTAAGATTTATGGCAAACGTAGTTGGAGGGAAACTAGACGTACTTTCCTTCATACAATGCGCTCTATCCGCAATAAAGGGGAAATTGAGGCACTAGAGACCTATTTTGCAAACTATACGCCTGATCCAACCTTATTAGACCGTCAAGTTGGTTTATTTGAGTTAATGACACGATTTTTCTTGTTTAAAAGCTCAACACCACAGGAACGATTAGAGGCTATTGTTAATCATTTTGATTATTTAAAAGATGTATTTACAGACGAAGCGATTCGTGAAATGTACTCTGTAGATCCAGATAATATTTACGACGATGTAAGCCGTATGAATCGTGGCTTTATCGTATGGGAATCAGAAGACCTGGATATGGTAGCACGCTTATATTATGGCCCTGGTCAACGTAAAGAAGGTTTCTTAACCTTGTTACTAACCTTGGGTAAGCAAGGTGTATACCATGCTAACTTCCGCTTTGGCAAAGGTTTTAATGGGGAACCTGCTATGTGGATTGGCACAATTCAAGGCTATAAAGATGGTCTAGATAATGCTAAAACAGTGACTAAAAAGATGTTTGGGTATAGACCAAAAAACTTTATCATGTTCTTATTGCGCCATATTGCAGCCATTTGTAAGGTAGAATCTATTTACGCTGTTTCTGATGAAGGTTTTTACGCAAATACTCACTTAGTTCGGGGTCACCGTGCTAAGGTAGCTGAGCTAGATCCATTATGGGAGGAATCCGGTGGTGTTGTATGTAGCGATGAACGGTTCTTCAAAATTCCATTAGAGGAATATCGTAAACCTATTGAAGAGATTAAATCACAAAAACGTAGCCAATATAGAAAACGTTATGAATTACTCGATCAATATGAACAAGAGATTCAGAATCATGTACGACCATTGTTACGAGTAAAATAATATCTATAAAGGGAATAGATACCACTATGATAAACAGTAGATTGTAACTATGTTGGGAAAAAGGGGTTAGTATGCAATCATGGATACTTAAAAATTCTGAAATGGTACTGACCGTACTCATTTCACTCATGATATGTACGACACGGTCATCTATGGCATTTGGAAATTTACTATATGGCCTCATTATATTGATGACCTTAGTAACTTGTTGGTATAGACGACATGAAATCTCTGTACCACAGACCATACGCCAATATGGATGGGCCTATGTAGGCATGTTACTATGCGTATTGCCGTCCGCATTAATCAGCAATGATATAGCGGTGACCACAAAATATTTCTTTAATATTTGGGTTTGGAAGGTATTAGTCATCGTACCAATTCTGTTATTTATTAAAAGTTCTCGCAAATTATACGCCATATTATCAGTATTCTTTGTATATATGGGCGTTGATGCTTTATCTGCCTTTGCACAGTATCTATTGGGCTATAATTTAGGTCCAGGAGGTCGTGCAGGTGGTGTTATTCATGGCTCTATGATGGGGCTCGCCATGTTGTTAACATTGGCCTTTCCATTGGCTTTAATTGCTGCTTATGATAAAGCATTTCCTTCATATCTGAGAAAATCAGCTGTATTCTCTTTATTTGGTATGTTATTGGGGATGTGGGGCAATCAAAGCCGTGGTTCTTGGTTATTTAATGGCATTAACGGTATACTCATAACATTGCGCTATTGCTTTGTTAATATTCGCTATATATTGGTACTACTTGTAGCCGTTGTAGGTATAGGATATGCATTTAGTAGTCATCAAGACTATGTAGCTCGTTTTGAAAGTACTTTTAATATAAGCACAGATGGTTCAAATTTGGGCCGTATTTATGTATGGGAAGCAGATAAGCATATGATTATGGATCATCCTGTAACAGGTGTTGGTCCTGGATTATGGCAAAAAACATATCGAGAACACTATAAATTAAAACAAGAAACTCAAGATTTAGGCCATTCCCATAATAATCTATTGCAAATAGCCTCTGAATCTGGCATATTAGGGCTCATTGGATTCTTAGGATTTTCCCTTTTTATGTTCTATACATCGTTGAAAAACTATATTAAGACTAGAAATCCCTATGATTTGTCAATAATGGTAGGCTTTATTAGCTATTTGTTTTTGTTTGGATCTATAGATTATACATGGGGAAATTCATCGGGCATTCGCATGTTTTGGATTGTTATGGGCATCATGATTCAATTGAAAACAATTGAGAGTTAATTGAAAATTAATTGAGAATCACACGGTTATTTAGGAAATATTTACGCATTATTTAATTGATTTTTATGTCTAATTTAAATAGACCCAAAATCTCCAAAAAACTGCATAAAAGATAGCTAAAATCTATGTTTTTTCATAGTTTTAAACTTTTGAATATGATACAATATATGTAAATATTGGTACATTGTATTCGTATGGTTTAGAGGTTGTTTTCTTAAAAATTGTATTGAGAAAACAACCTTTTTTTATAGTTTGGGGTATTAGTATGAATAGTTCTGGATATAATAATCACAACAAATTGCTTATTAGCAAAATCATAGTGCTTATAGCAGATTATGTTTCTATTGTGTTAGGCACATTAGCGGCCTATCATTTGCGTTTAAACTTGCCATTGTTACAGGTAAGTTCAAATTTTAAGGTAGATGAAATCTATGTATATGGTGTTATACCTTTCGTATTTTTAGCCATATTATTGCTCAATAATGCCTATTCTGTAGTATCTCCTTATTGGGATACGATGAAGAACTTATTCCGCAGCATCACTATTGGTGTCGTTGTATCCATTGTGCTCATGTACACAGGTCATGTAATCAACGATGTATCTCGACTCTTTGTTATCTTTGCCTATCTATTTATGCTGCTCTTTATCTTTAGTAGTCGTTTTATTGTAGGCAAGATTCTCTCAAAGGCAGGATACTTAAATATACCAGTCCTTCTCGTTGGTGCAGGTAAAACAGCAGAGCTCGTAAAGAAATCTTTAGATCGTATGCCAATTGCTACCTATAAGATTATTGGTTATGTAGATGATAATCCTAAATCCTCTACCATTGCTCAAGAATATCCATGTCTCGGTGCTTTTTCCGATGTTGAACGAGTTATTAAAGATACAGGAGTACAAACAGTCCTTATATGTGCACCAGGATTAGAGCCTAAAAAGTTAGTATCCTTGATTAATCACTTGCAATTATTAGTAAAGCGCGTTGCCTTTGTACCTGAGTTATTCGGTTTGCCTACAAGTAACATTACGGCTCGTGGCATGATGGAAGAGCAAGCAGTTGTATTGCGGGTACAAAATAACTTGGCTCGCAAGTCTAACCGTATTATGAAACGCATCTTTGATATTGTTGCTACTGTTTGTGGTGGCATCTTGATTTTGCCAATTCTCGCCATCGTAGCTGTATTGATTTATCTAGATTCTCCAGGTCCTATCGTATTTGGCCACAAGCGCGTTGGCCAAGGTGGTAAAGAGTTCCTATGCTATAAATTCCGCTCCATGGTGCCTAATGCACAAGAGGCATTGGAGGTATATTTGAAAGAAAATCCTGCAGCTCGTGAGGAATGGGAACGAGATTTCAAATTAAAAGATGATCCGCGTGTTACACGAATCGGTAAATTCCTTCGTAAAACGAGCCTTGATGAATTGCCACAATTGTGGAATGTTCTCGTTGGGGATATGAGTCTCGTAGGACCACGTCCTATCGTTCGCGATGAAATCGTAAAATACGGCGACTATATCAACGACTTTTATCTTGTACCACCAGGAATTACTGGTGTATGGCAAGTAAGCGGTCGTAGCGATACTACCTATGAAGAACGGGTGTTAATGGACTCTTGGTATGTTCATAACTGGTCTGTGTGGATTGATATTGTATATCTATTGAAAACTGTGTTGGCTGTCGTTAAATCGAAAGGGGCTTATTAGTCGGAGATTATGAGGGATAGTAGTTTTGATATTATGAAGGGGATTGCAATTTTGCTTGTTGTTTTGGGCCATTCTGTTCCAGATCAAGCAAGTGCTAGTGGTATTGCTAGTTATCCTTTATATTTGATGCGGACTATAATTTATAGCTTCCATATGCCTGTTTTTTTCTTTGTCGCTGGCTACTTTATGCATATACCTTTGAAAGAGGGCTTCCAAAAATTCGTAAAAGATAAAAGTATACGGTTAATGGTTCCTTATTTCACTATTGGTTTATTGTATTTTCCCTTCAAATTAGCTTTATCAAAATTTGCAAGTCAGCAATTAGACCCACAAGATATATGGAAAATATTTATAGGCATTAATCCTGATGGCGAACTATGGTTCTTATATTGCTTGTTCTTTATATCAATTATTATTGCTTTATTGGTTAAACGTGTAAATTTAGGTTTATTAATAATATCTTTCATCATTGGCATGTTATCTGATGTATTAAATATCTTTTCTGTACCTATGGTATCAAAGATATTGTACTTCCAATTCTTCTATATCCTAGGCTTATATATAAAGAAATATATGCTATTGGATTATATGAAATCCGCAGGAGTAGCCCTTACATCCCTTGTGATTTTTAGTGTAGGTAATTATGCATTACTACATGGTATTAATGTACTTAAAACACTTACTTTTATAACAGCAGTTTCGGGGATTACTATTACATACTATATAGCTAACCAAATCTCATCTAGAATCGGATTATATAAAACACTTTTAATCTTTTTAGGTACTGTTTCAATGGATGTTTATATCTTTAGTGATATCGTTAAGATTCCATTCAGAATTGTACTTTGGTCTAAATTAGGATTGTACTATGAAGCTTTTATTGTGTGCTTCTTAGCATCTACAATTCTATCTATCTTGATAGGTTATATTTTAAGAAAAAATCATTATTCACGATTGCTATGTCTTGGTATGAAAAAATAAGGATATACATATGAAAAAACAATTTGATTATTTAGTAGTTGGGGCAGGCCCATTCGGTGCTGTATTTGCCCATGAGGCGCACAAGCGTGGTAAATCTGTACTTGTTATCGATCGTCGTAATCATATAGCAGGTAATCTGTATTGTGAAAGCAAAGACGATATTAACATTCACGTGTATGGTGCGCATATTTTCCATACATCCTTAAAGCATGTGTGGGATTATGTGAATCAATTTGCTGAGTTCAATCACTATGTAAATAGCCCTGTAGCGAACTATAAAGGTGAAATGTACAATTTGCCGTTTAATATGAACACCTTCTCCAAAATGTGGAATATTCGAACTCCTAAAGAGGCACAGGACATCATTACCAAGCAACGATCTGCTATTACAAGTGAACCTAAGAACCTAGAAGAGCAAGCCATTAGTCTTGTAGGTACAGATATTTACGAAAAGCTCATCAAAGGGTATACGGAAAAACAATGGGGCCGTAAATGTACAGAATTGCCAGCTTTTATTATTAAACGCTTACCAGTTCGTTATACCTACGATAACAATTACTTTAATGACCGTTTCCAAGGCATTCCTATGGGCGGTTATACTAAGATGATTGAACGCATGTTAGAGGGTATTGAAGTTCGTTTAGGCGTAGACTTCCTCAAACATCGCGATGAATATGAAGCCTTGGCAGATACAATCATCTATACAGGTCCTATTGATGAGTATTTTGATTACTCTGAAGGTGTATTGGAATATCGCGGTCTTCACTTTGAAACTGAACGTCTTGAAGAGGAAAACCATCAAGGTGTTGCCGTTGTGAATTATACAGAAGGGGACATTCCGTATACTCGCATTATTGAACATAAGCATTTTGAATTTGGTACACAACCTGTTACATATGTAACAAAAGAATATCCAAAAGACTGGAAAATTGGCGAAGAAGCCTATTATCCAGTGAATGATGTAAAGAATTTAGATCTTTACGCGACATATGTTAAAAAGGCTGAAACGATTTCTAATGTTATCTTTGGTGGTCGTTTAGGGGAATATAAATATTACGATATGGATAAGGTTATTGCTAGCGCTTTGGCATTAGTAGAAAAAGAGTTAGCCTAATTTTTCATATGGTAAGTAGATAGACTTGAGAGACAACACTCATGTAGGAGAGTACTAGTGAATATTAAGATTTTAGTAGCCACCCATAAGCAATACTGGATGCCAGAGGACTCCGTGTACATGCCAATCCATGTAGGTCGAGAAGGCAAAGCTGATATTGGTTATACCGGCGATCATACAGGAGATAATATTTCCTCAAAAAATGCGAATTATTGTGAATTAACAGGCCTTTATTGGGCTTGGAAAAACCTTGATGCGGACTATATCGGTCTTGTTCATTACAGACGATACTTTACGCGCAAAGAGGTGCGTTCCGTAGAGGATAAAAAGAATCAAATCCTTACAAGTCAGGAATGGGAACAACTACTTTCAAAGTATCCTGTAGTCGTGGCGGATAAACGCAAATATTATATTGAATCTAACCGTTCTCACTATAATAATGCGCATCATAGCGATGGCCTTGATGCGGCAGAGCAAATCATCGCTGAGAAATATCCAGAATATAGCGCTGCTTTCACAAAGGTTTGTAATCGCACATGGGCGCACATGTTCAATATGTTTGTTATGCGCCGCGACCTATTTGATCAATACTGCGAGTGGATGTTCTCCATCTTGGAAGAGATTGAACATCGCGTCGATATTTCCAATTACGATACATACGAAGCGCGTATTTATGGTTTTGTAAGCGAAATCTTGCTCGACGTATGGCTTGAGGCTAATAACATCAACTATAAGGAACAAAATGTATCCTTTATGGAGCCACAAAACTGGATTAAAAAAGGTGGATTATTCTTGAAAAGAAAATTCTTTAAATAATAGACCTATTTGTATTATGGAGGAATTTTTTTGATGAGAGAAATTGGATTTTCGGAGATTAAGAGTGTCGCTTTAGATATTTTAAAAGATGTGGCACATTTTTGTGATACACATGATATTCGATATGTATTAGCGTATGGAACAATGTTGGGAGCCGTTAGACATAAAGGTTTTATTCCATGGGATGATGATATTGATATCATGATGCCACGGGATGATTATAATCGCTTTATTAAGACATATAATGAGCATAACTCAAGATATCAAGTGTTTTCTATTGAAAATGATGACACTTATACCTATACAATGGCTAAGGTATTCGATCAAGAAACGGTTATGATTGATAATACATTATGGCGTAATTTTGATAAAGCAGGTGTATTTATAGATATTTTCCCAATTGATGGGTTACCGGATGAAACACAGGCACAACAAAAAATATTTAGACATCAACAATTTTTAAACTTGTTATTCCATGGGTCTTCTATGAAGTTTACATTCAGTAATCGTTATGTAGACTCTAAAGGTAGCTTTGCAAAGTTAAAAGGTTATGTTCGTACATTCTTAAAATTTGGTGCTATTAGTTTAATGCATTTTTTACCAACTACAAGTTTAATCAAAAAGATTAATCAAGATGCCCAACAGTATCCATTTTCCAATTCGAAATACATAAGTGTTCTCGTCGATTGTGCGAGTGGTAATAAACGGGAAGTATACGAAAAAACTTTGTTTGATAATAGAAGTTTATATCCTTTTGAGGATACTGAGTTTTGGGGACTTACAGATAGCGATTTCTATTTAAGTCATTTGTACAATAATTATATGGAAGCACCACCTAAAGATCGACAGGTACCGCATCATAACTACAGAGTGTATTGGAAACAATAAGAGGGGATTATATTATGAAACTATTTACAGTAGGACCAACTCAAATGAGACAGGAAATTCTTGATGTAAGACATCAACAAGTTCCTTATTTTAGAACAACAGAATTTTCTGAAGTTATGTTAGATTCAGATAGACTGCTTAAAAAATTTATGAATGCACCAGAAAGCTATAAATCCATCTACTTAACAGCTTCTGGTACGGGTGCATTAGAAGCTACTATTATGAATTGTATGAATGAAACAGACCATGTGTTAGTTATTAATGGTGGTACTTTTGGTCAACGTTTCGTCGATTTATGTGAACTCCATGAGATACCTCATACTGTGATTAAATTAGAAGACGGTGAGGAGCTAACCGCGAAACACTTTGCTGCCGTAGAAGAACAATCATTTACATTTGTTATTGCTAATATTGATGAAACTTCGACCGCACAGTTATATGATATTAATTTATTAAGGAACTTTGCTAAAAAGAAAGAAGCATATTTGGTAATTGATGCGATTAGTTCGTTCTTAATTGATCATTATGATATGGCTGGTAATAATATTGATGTTACTATTTTGAGTTCCCAAAAAGGTCTTTGTATTGCACCAGGTATATCCCCTATTGTAATTAGTGATAGATTATATGAAGAACGTGTAAAAAATAATCATATTAAGAATCTTTACTTTGATTTCAACCAATATGTAAAAAACTTTACAAGAGGTCAAACACCATTCACACCTGCTGTTGGGGTATGTTTAGAAATGAATAAAGCATTACATCTGATTGAAGAGGAAGGTTTTGAAAACTATTTAGCTCGTATTGATAGTGTGGCGAAAGATTTCAGAAATAGAATTAAAGAATTACCGGTATCTCTCCCTACTTTCAGCATCAGTAATGCGGTTACGCCTATCCGTTTTGAACAACCAATTGCTAAAGAGGTGTTTACAATTTTGAAGGATAAATATGATATTTTTGTAAATCCTACAGGTGGGGTTAATGAAGACTATGTTCTACGCGTTGCTCATATTGGAGATACAACCATTGAGGATAATAAAATGCTCGTAGAAACAATGAAATCAGTCATTAAAGAGATTACAGGTAAATAATATGGTAAAAGTGATAACATATGGAACATACGATTTGTTTCATGAGGGACATTACAATCTATTAAAGAATGCAAAGGCATTAGGTGATTACCTAATTGTTGGGGTTACGTCTGACTATTTTGATAAATCTAGAGGTAAATTTAACGTTCGTGATTCTTTAATGACGCGCATTGATAATGTGCGTGCTACAGGTTTCGCAGATGAAATTGTAGTAGAAGAATATTTTGGCCAAAAAATAGATGATATCAAACGATTTAATGTAGATATATTTACCGTTGGATCTGATTGGGAAGGCTATTTTGACTATTTAAATGAGTATTGCAAGGTAGTTTACTTACCAAGAACACAAGGTATTTCGAGTACGCAGATTAGAAATTCTGAGAATATTAGACTTGGTATCATTGGTAATGAAGTTATATTGGATAGATTTTTGGATGAGTCTAAATTTGTTAGTGGTATTGATATTATTGGTGGGTACACAGAGGCAGAGTCGGTTGATACTATCTATAAATCACATCAATTTAATAATTTAGAACAATTTGGTTCATCTGAAGAATTGCTAGATAAAGTAGATGCAGTATATATTAATATGCCTTTATCCAAACGTGGTGCTTATATCGAAAAAGCACTACAAGCCAAAAAACATGTATTAACAGAATTCCCATTTAGTAGTGACCTTGATGAAACATTACGCTTAATGGACTTGGCGAAATCTTCCAACTTAGTATTGATGGAAGGCTTGAAAACAGCTTATAGTCCTGCATTTAATAAGTTAATTGCCATGGCTCGTAGTGGAAAAATTGGTAAAATCTTTAATGTAGAAGCTAATTTTACACAAGTTTTGGGGGAAGATTTGGCTAATCAAATTAGAATAGCTGGTGGTAGTATTTTATCCTTAGCATCCTATCCATTATTAGCTATCTTTAAACTCCTAGGATTTGATTATAATCGCGTTGATTTTATAAGTCATAAGGTTGACGATGTCGATATTTTATCAAAGATTAATTTTCTTTATGATGATGCTATGGCCTCCGCTACTGTGGCAATCAATGCTAAGGCAGAGGGAGATTTAGTTATATCTGGTTCTAAAGGATATATTTATGTACCAGCGCCTTGGTGGAAAACAGAATTCTTTGAATTGCGTTTTGAAGATGTGAACTTAAACCAAAAATACTTCTATAAGTTTGAAGGTGAAGGCTTACGATATGAAATCGTTGAGTTCTTAAAATGTATTAGAGAGGACTCTGAAAGCTTCTTGATGAGTCATCAAGATATGATTGAAGAGGTACGCGTCCTCAATAAATTTGTATCTAATACAAATGTTACCGTTATTTAGTATGGGATTGAGTGAGTATGCAACAATTATCTTTACGAGAGGTTCAGCTAGAAGAGTTGAATCTTCTCAAGGATTTTGACAAATTTTGCAAAAAATATAATTTAAAATATAGTTTATGTTATGGCACATTAATAGGTGCAGCTCGACATAAAGGGTTTATACCTTGGGATGATGATATTGATGTTTGCATGCCAAGACCTGATTACGAACGATTATTAACGTTAAAAGAGCATTATGATCATGATGGATTAGAGTTAATCGCAAATCCTATCAATCATAGCTTAGATGCAACCTATGCAGCTATCATCAATAAAAATATTCCTTGTGAAAATACATATTCTAATACATTACGTAGCAAGTATTTATGGATAGATATTTTTCCTGTTGATGGATTTAGTGAAGATATGTCCATTATGAAAGAGATTTATGATAAATCGATTTTTTATCAAAAAATACTTACATTAGCTAGCGCTAAACTGTTTAAGGGGAAATCTCTTATTCATGCTTTAGGTAAATTAGTTATTGTTCCATTGTGTCGTTTATTTGGTAAACAACGTTGTATCGATATTATGGATCGTTTGGCTAAATCTTATGACTATACTAAATCAGAGTATGTTGGTGTAATTGCCTGGGGTGAAGGTGTAAAGGAACGATTGCCTAAACAGGACTTTGAGAAGATGACTACTATTGAGTTTGAAGATCAATTATTTTCTGTTATGTCCTGTTGGAGACAATATCTAGATAATATGTATGATGACTATATGCAGATGCCTCCTGAGGATCAACGCTGTGGACATAATATTGTTGCATATAAGATAGATCGAAAGGATTAAGTATATGGAGCCGTTACTTTCTATTATTGTTCCCATTTATAATGTTGAGCAGTATGTTGATAAATGTATTCAATCAATACTTAATCAAACTTATCAAAATTTAGAAATTATTTTAGTCGATGATGGAGCAACTGATCGCAGCGGTTCTATTGCAGATTCTTATGCGGCGAAAGATAAACGGATTAAGGTCTTTCATAAAGAAAATGGAGGGCTTTCCGATGCCCGTAATTATGGTTTAGATCATGTTACAGGAGACTATATTTTATTCGTTGATAGTGATGATTTTATAGAAAATACAATGTGTGAAAGATTGCTTACTGTAGCGAATAGTAGAAATGCTGATATGGTTTCTTGTAATTATTATATCTATAGAGGTGATGATGATATTAGTATACATACTATGTCTGTTCAAGATGATACAAGAACTTTCACAGGCATGGATATGTTACGATATTATCTATTAAAAACGGAACCATTCGATCTCAATGTAGTATGGAATAAACTCTTTAAATCTGAGTTATTCAATGGGACAGTATTAGTTCGTTTTCCAAAGGGGAGAGTTCAAGAGGATAATTTTACTATTTTCAGGCTATTTTTGAATGCTAATACTATAGTAACAGTAAATGAACCTCTTTATTATTATGTACAACGCGCTGGTAGTATAATGGCTAATTTTAGTAGACGTTTTATGACAGATACCGTAGAGTCCCATATATATATGAATGATTATCTTATGGAGCACTGTAGTAGTGTAAAGAACGAACTGCAATTGTATCTTTTAAATTCCTATGTGGAATTATCTCGTAGAGTTCATGTTAATAAATGTAAGACAGAGTACAATGATTTACTCACTCAATATAAGCACTATGTCTTAGATCATACAGTTGATACTAGCCATAACCCATTATGGAAGTGCAAACAAGATATAAAGAGGGTATTGGTTAAATTGTATTATTGAATATGAATCATAACCATATTTATACGGTTGTATGTAACATATGATTAAAACCCATAGAGATTATCTTTATATTTTTAATTGATAATACTATGGGATTTTCTCTAATTATGAAAGCATGGTTAGTAAGGTTTGATAGATATTAATGATAGAGGAAAAGTAATGTGAGGAAGAGTTACTCCGTATTAATAGAGAATATATTTTCTCTACTAACCCTACGCGCCTTAGAGTATGTACTCGCTTTTATTTTGGTACCATATTTAATTCGCGTATTAGGACCTTTGCATTTTGGAATGATTGCATTTATGCAAGGTATTATGGAATATTTCCGAATCTTTGTTGATTTTGGGTACTCCTTAACGGCTCCAAAGGCAATAGCACAGGCTGAAGAACAGAAGATAGGATTTCTGTTTGCCAAATATTTTTATGGAAAAGTATGTATATTAATATTTGTTACTCTGGTATTTTTTGCTGTTTATAATCTGCAACGCATATTACTAGGAAATACGATCGACATATTATTATTTCAGGTTATGTACTGTGGAATTATAGGTAATGTTTTATTTCCTGTATGGTTTTTTCAAGGTATACAGAAAATGCGATATATTACCATCTTAAATATGAGTGGACGTATTTGTACGATGCTTGGCATATTTTTACTTGTAAAATCTCCAGATGATTATATACTCGCTGCATTCTTACAAGCTTGCACGCCTTTAATTGCAGGTGTTTTTTCAATAGTCTGGTTAAGAAAACATTATACGGGATTGTTTAAATGGCCAACTATAGGTGAAATTATTAATTCTTATAAAGAAGGCTGGTCTATATTCGTATCCTCCTTAGCGGTTAACTTATATACTGCAACTAATGTAGTGGTATTGGGGATGCTTACGAATAATGTTATCGTTGGTTACTATAGTGCTGCTGATAAATTAATTACCTGTGTTCGTAGAGGTATATATGCTGTAAGTGATGCAATATATCCGTTTATAAGTAAGATGATGAAGGATGATATTTCTAAGGGATTACAATTTATAAAGAAACAAATATTCTTGTATTTGGTTGTAGGCCTTGTTGGCTGTACATCTTTATTTTTCTTCTCAGATACTATAGTCAAGCTATTGTTCGGAGCGGATTATAATTTAACTGTTGACGTATTACGAATCTTGTCATTTGTTCCTTTAGCTGTTGCTATTAGTACTGTATTTGGTGAAGAAACGATGCTACCACTCAATATGAATAGTGCATATAGCCGAACTCTAGTATTGGCAGCATTCTTTAGCTTGTTATCTATATTCCCATTGTGTTATTTGTGGGGGGCTAAAGGGGTAGCAATGACAATGTTATTAACAGAATTTTTAATTATGATTATTATGGGAGGCTTATTAAGGAAACAACTCTTCCAATAGGTTTAAATAGTTTGAGAGATTTGAGAGGTTTGTTTTAATATGATTAGTACAGCATATTATAAAATTCAAGAGTTATTGCTTTGTGCAATGATAATTTCATTACCACTGATGCGGATACCAGATCGGTATACTTTGTTTTCAATGGGCAATAATCTATCGATGATATTTCTGTTCTTTTCCCTTTTGTTATTCATTGTATATAGCCTATGGAACAAGAAGACAGAGTTTCCCTTTAAACTGTATTTTACAATATCTGTTGCTTGGATTGTTTTTTGTACCATTTTAGGGGTATTTTCTTTTCCTTTTTATGATACTGTTATTTACACGTATTTAATCAATACATCTGTTGTCCAAAAACTATATGCGCTATTTCCTTCGTTTGTAGGTAATGAATTTATTCTACAAGTAAAGTTAATGGTATCACTAGTTTGGTATCTGTTTAGAAACTTTATATTCCCCTTAATTGGGCTATTCTTAATCATTTTTAATCTATATAAAGATGATTGTAAAAAAGGTCTTGATACTATTGTTAATGCTGCAAGGATATTAACAATACTATGTATAGCTTACTCCATTATAGAGGTTTCTTGGCTATGGAGTGGTTCAGATTACTTGGCTAGTATATTAGTAACTATTAATAATGGCTTATATGATCCTGTTGTACAAAGTGGGTGGTGGCCTCCGGAATTATGGCCAGGTCAACTTAGAAGCCTTGCGTTAGAACCATCCTATTTTAGTATGATTGCGGTGTTTTTGGCACCATTATTAGGTATTCATTATGTAAATTCTAAGAATAAACTTGATATTATATTAGCATTTCTCTTAGTTGTCATGATTTTCTTAACTAAGGCTCGAACAGGTGTTGTTGTTTATCTATTCGAACTGGTTGCGTTTATTGTATTAAGTCTAATATTTAGATATAAATCTTGGTGGAAACTATGTCTATTTACAATTGGACTTAGTGTTCTAAGTTATTCTTTTGCTATTGTTGGTGACTCCGTAGTAAGCCCTATGATTAAAGCTAGTATTTCTCAAACGACTGCTATTGAAGAAGGACCTAAGTCTGTATCTGTAGAAAAAGCTCTAGATAAGTATATTGATAGTAATGTTAAGTCAGTCAGCAATACTAGTTCTAGATCTAATTCAGCTAGATTTGGTAATACCGTAGCTATGTTTAACGTTGGACTAGATCATTTAGCATTTGGTGTTGGTAGAGGCTTACACTCAAGTTATATGGTTGATAAATTCCCTGATTTTGCTAAAGATAGTGGCGAAGTTAAACGTTGGACAGAAGACGTATTACAAAAAGGCTTTTTAGCATTTGAGTATCCAGTACTTAATGAGTTTGCAGCTATATTGGCATGGTTTGGGTTGATAGGGGAAATCTTGTTTATTACCCCAATTTTATATATCTTATATAGAACCTATAAGATTAAGAAGTATATTAACAATCCTACATTGGTCTACCTATTAGTGGCATTCTTTGGACAAATTGCATGCTTTATGAGTAATGAATTTTTATTGGCATATCCAATCCTTGTGGGGATTTTGGTTTGTTATATTAAATTTTATGAGCATAATGATATAACCAGAGAATAGGGGGTTATTCTAAATAAAGTATAATGTGTATATTGTAACTAATATTTAAAATATATCGAATATATTTGATATATAGTTTATGGCTTTTCTATCTCATAATTAGTTATAATTTGTATAGCAAAATATTATAGAATGAATATATTGGGAGTATTCATTTCTAGGGGACTACATTAGTTAATATATTGGTTTGGGAGATTTTAATTATGAAAAAATATGTACTTTCAGTTGATAAGAATAGGCCTATAGAGCTTGAAATTACAAATATTTTAGATGATAATAAAGCTATAGTGCGCGGTCGTCTTAATACATATCATTTGGATTATGATGTAGAGACAACTTCTGTTTTATTGAATTTTACGTTGGAAGACGATCGAGAAACTGTATATAGTATTAGATTAAAGGAAGATGATTCTTTATTAAAATGTTTAGATTGTACTCCTCAGGAGATATTCTTTAACATTGTTAATTTTCTTGGTGAAGTAATACATAAGGCTAAATCCATCGGATATACATTAGTTATGAAGTTAGACCATCAAAGTTCAAGGTTACTTGTGAAGGATTTAACAAAAATTGGTGATGAATATCGTACATTTAATGGAGAACTAGTATATTAAGATAATTTTTAATAACTATATAGTGGAATTAAAAGAAGGTATCAACGGCAGTTGATATCTTCTTTTATGTAGAAATCAAATTGATGGGATACTAAATTTAGATCAACCTATAATATCTTTATTAGATATACGAAGATAAGAAATAGGGATTGAATGTTCTCTTATATAACAAATCTGTTATGAAACGTATTGTATTGTATATTGAGCAGACGATAATAGTTGGCTCAGAAGGTGCTATTTTAATGTGAATTTCACCGTTTTTTGGTATAATAAACAAGTATTCCAACGATAAAACGGAGGTAATTCTAATGCGTAAATTCTTATATATGTTAGCAGCTCTACTCGTGTTGATCGGTATTAATACACATGATGTAGAAGCTCGTACAGATGTGTATGCTACAACCTATAATGGTAATAGCTGGTATGTAGACCAAGACTCTGTGAAGAAAGTAGGGGATGTACTCAACTTTACAGTGTACACTACATCTGGCCTTAGCTATAAGGTATCATCTAGCGATAGTAACTATTACAATGCAGATGTATTCTACTATAACAACAAACTCGTTTCAGACAATGGCCAATCCGTCTGGAAATCTCCAGGAATGATGGCCGCTATGCGTGTGGCACGTAAATAAAGAATAAAGGCAGCGATTCGATCGCTGCCTTTTGGTCTGTATAAGTGTACTATAGTATCGTTTATCCGTATTTGACGATATATAAGATTAACCCTATAATATAAATAGATAGCCAAGCGAGTAGATCCGTCGGGCTCATCTCAAGAGAATAAATAATTGATGAAATGGCCTTTCAGTTACCTAATTATCTAGGGATAACGAAGGGCTATTTGTCTTTTCCAAGACAAATAAGCGCCACAAGTGCGATAAAGGCTCCATATAAGCGAATCAATAAGAATCTATTTATAGAAATATGCAAAAATATATATACGTATACGTTAGCAGTAACTATAATTACTGCTTTTTTTTACTTGTGATAATTTTATAGTTATGTGGCAAATTTCCCTCATATTTACAAGATTCTAATTATAAATTATAATTAAAAATATTTAATAATAATTTATAGTGTGAATTAGAGAGGGTTTTATGAAACGTGTGAGTAAAACGAAATTATCTTTAGCAATTGCTCTAACAATTGCTAGCTCTGTAGTGCCCTATGCAATGGCGGGGAGTACATTAGTTACTACACCTAATGGTGCAGCATATATTACTGCAAATAATGGTGGGAAGTTTAAAGCTGGTACAATGACAAACTACATATCTACGATTGAAGCAGATACTGGTAGTACAGTTAGTATTGATAAAGCTGTTGCTAATATTGGCTATAATAACAAGCCTTTCATTAGTAGTAAAGGTGGCAGTACAGTTAGCCTTAAGGAAGGCGTTTATGATGTTCAAAATGTAAGCACTCCTATTGCAGTGGCTCAAGGTGGCACCGTTAATATTGGTGTAGACGGCAACAAAGGTAATTTTACTGGCAATGACTTGTCTTTGGTAGGTGATGTTATCGTTAAAAGCGACCCAAATCATGCGTCTGAGATCAATATTGGTATCATTGGCAAAGAATCTCTTTGGGATGGTTTAGCCTTTAACTTAGCAGACAAAGACGCAAAGCATCCAAGTCATATTAATGTATTCCTTGGCGACTATGGTTCTTGGGAGCTTTTCTATCAAGGCGGCTTGCATGAAGGAACATTAGATGGTGGTACACAACCTAGCCATGTACATCGACTTGTAGGCTCTAAGAATCGCAACTATGCGAATATGGTAACCCAAAGTGAGCATAATAAGCTATATGTAGATAAGCTTGAAGGGCATGTAAACTTTATTTACGATCCTAATGATGAAGGTGGCGATACTGAGGATCCAAGCTATCAACCACCAACGAAAACCTATAATGGTTTAACTCCAGATTCCTTCTGGGGTGGAGATATTCATATTACAAGTGCAGCTCCTGGTGCAGCGGCTCATGTGTACACTACTCAACGAGGCCTAGATATGTCCTCTGAGGCTAATGTGAACAAGATTTTAGATAACTTGGCTCACAAGATGTACTATCATAATTATGTAAATGGTGAAAGAAACCTTCAAGGTACAGTAGCTATTGCATCTAATGGTTCTGAATCTGGTCGTTTTACAGTAATTACATCTGGTCATGCTAAAGAAGGTGATATTACATGGCAAGCCGATAAGGATGGTCAAGGTAAATACGTATATGGTGAAAATAAACCTGTACCAAAACCTCAACCTAAGCCAGAAGTTAAACCAACTCCTAAACCTGAGGTTAAGCCGGTACCAACTCCGACTCCTAAACCAGAGGTAAAACCTACTCCAAAACCAGAGGTTAAGCCAGCACCAAAACCAACTCCTAAACCTGAAGTGAAACCAGCTCCAGTGCCAGAGCGTAATTCTCATATTCACGTTATTATGGGTGATTTTGATACTCCTCATATGCGCGGTGCCCGTTCTGCTATCATGAGCAATATCAATGGTTGGAGAACATTGACAGATAATATGTATCGTCCACGCGTATTGCAACAAGGCGAACCAACAGGCATTTGGGCTCGCGTTGGGGGCGGTAAATATAGCTATACCGTAAAAGGTATCGACACAGATACAACATATACACGTATTCAAGGCGGTTACGATGCTAAAACAGGTAGCGGTTGGACTGTAGGTGGTCAAGTATCCTACCTTCGTGGCAACGATGACTACGTATTCAATGGCACTGGTAAGGAAAAAGCCTTTGCTGTAGGTGCGTACGGTGTGAAAGATCTTGGTAAAGACCAATACATTCACCTTGAATCCCAAGTAGGTCGCGTTTCTAATGCTTTCACAGCTCGCAATGAAATTGGTGAAAGCATTTCTGGTGATGCTAAAGCAAATGCCTACACAATTGGTGCGCGCTATGGTAAAACTGTAAAATTCCAAAACGGCACGTATATCGAGCCACAAGCACAATTGAGCTACACTCATTTCGGTGGGGATAACTTTGATGCGGGTCGTATGCATGTTAACCAATCTGGTGTGAGCAGCACAGCAGGTGGTCTTGGCCTTGAAATTGGTAAAACATTTGGCGCAGGTAACATCTATACTCGCGTTGGTGTAAACCATGCCTTCTCTGGCACTGTAAATACAACGTACACAACAGGCAATACTACAAAATATACAAAACAAGACCTTAAAGGTACTTGGACTGATCTAGCATTCGGTGGTCGTTATGGCTTCAATGCTAATAACAGCATCTTTGCTGACCTTAGTACAGGTCTATCTGGCGACTATAAAGCTGGCTGGTCTGTAAATGCTGGATTTACACATAAATTCTAAGGATCAATTTAATAAATTATTCTTTGTAATATAGCCAATATATAAAGCCTCCTAATAGTAGAGTAATAACTTTATTATTAGGAGGCTTTTATAATATATTTCGTATATTTCTATTAATAGATTCTTATTGATTCGCCCATATGTTCTCTATATAATTGACTTAGGATAGTCAGGCGAGGTTGGGCCTCTCTTCGTTAATGAAGGGAGGGTTGTCTATGAGTGATTATGAGTTAATCATGTTAATCCTAGAAGTAATGACTGTAATCATTGCTTTTGGTGCACTCGTGGCGCTTATTTGTCTTGGAAAAGACAAATAGCCCTTCGTTACCAGTAACTGGATAACTGAAAGGCCATTTCATCATGTTTTTTATCCTTTTGAGATGAGCCCGACGGTTCTACTCGTTTGGCTATCTGTTTATATTATAGGGTTTATATCATATATCGTCAAATACGGATAAACAAGTGTATATTAAACAATTTTATATGGTTATTATTTACTAAGAGGCAGCGAATTAATCGTTGCCTCTTTTTGTATGCTTCCATCTAATAGATACTAATTTTCCAACAGATGACAATTTTTAAATATTTTTAAAATAAATGCGTATAATTCATTTACAATTCACTAAAAATGATGTAATATTTTAAATATATTTTAAAAGTGTTAGAAAAAAGTTTCTTTATTATGAGAGTGTATATCTGTCTTTTACCGTATATAAAGGCTAATAAATCAACTCATAGATATATATTCAAGTATGAAGGAGCTTTCACAAATGTGATTGTATTGTAAGTGAAATATTGATTGAGGTATAAGAGGATGAAAGGTAGTAATAAGATTTTATTGTCTGCTGTTATGATGACCTTATTGTCATCTACGATGGCTATGCCTGTTACATGGGCTGCAGCAGGTATTAATTCTGATGGACGTATTTTTGCAACTACTGCTGATAGTAAATTTGAAAGTACAGGTAATACGACTGCGAATGGTGTAGTCGCATCTGATGGTGGTCAAGTTACAATTGGCTCTTTGGACACTCCTGATGCATCTCAATTGCCTAAACGCTATCGTCAACCAGCTTTCATTACAGGCATGCTAAATAACAGTTCCATCCAAGTAGATGGCGGTGTTATGGACGTGACTACTGCGCCATGGAAGTCTCCATATCCAGTGGCATTTGCTTATAATAGTAAAATTAATCTTGGTGTCGATGATGCGGGTACTGTAAAGCACAAAGTATTTAATATGCAAGGCGATGTGCTTGTATCTGATAAAATGATGCCTCCTCATCAAGAACAGCAACCATCTGTTATTAATATTGGCCTAGGCCGCGCACACAATAGTCCTAACCAATTTTCTGGTAAGGCAGTGAACACCTTAGAGGATAAGGGTGGCGAAATTAACATGACCTTTGATGGTGGCATGTGGAGCCATGATTACATGGGTGGCTTGGAATCTTTCAAAATTGATGGTAAAACGGAACGCAGTAGTATTAATAACCTCACAGGTACTCGTACGCGTGAAGGTTTCAGCCGTATTGCGCAAGATTCTCGCAGCGACATTCATGTAAATAAATTGGACGGTCATATTAATGTTATTTATGACATGACTAGTGGTACTGGCTTAAATTATGCTAAACCAGGTTCTAAGAAAGACGGCCTTGATCCGGCTGACATCGAGGGTGGTAACTTCATCGTAAAATCTGCTGTAGCTGGCTCTGGCGTACATGGCTATGTAACAGGTGATCATTTCGATACTTCTTCTGAAAGCAATGTAAACAAGATTTTAGATAACTTGGCCCACAAATTCTATTATGAAAACTATGTAAAGGGTGAAAGAAACCTTTCTGGTACAGTATCTATTGCTTCTAAAGGTATTGTGTCTAGCTACAAAAAAGCGTTGACTACAGACCAAAAAGAAGGGGATATTACTTGGAAAGACGGTAATGGTCAAGGCTCCTATGTGGTGCCAGAACCAAAACTAACACCAACACCAACTCCAGACCCTAAACCAGTTACACCTGTAACTCCAGATCCTAAACCAGTTACGCCAGTAACTCCAGATCCTAAACCGGTTACACCAGTAACTCCAGATCCAAAACCAGTTACACCAGTAACTCCAGATCCTAAACCAGTTACGCCTGTAACTCCAGATCCTAAACCAGTTACACCAGTGACTCCGGATCCAAAACCAGTTACACCAGTGACTCCAGATCCAAAACCAGTTACACCAGTAACTCCAGACCCTAAACCGGTTACACCTGTAACACCAGCACCTAAACCAGTAAATCCTAATCCTGTTATTCGTGGTGCTTATGATACACCTCATATGCGTGGTATTCGTTCTGCTGTAGTAGGTAATATCAACGCTTGGCGTACATTAGCTGACGATATGTATCGTCCTCGTGTATTGCAACAAGGTGAACCAACTGGTATTTGGGCTCGCATCGGTGGCGGTAAATACAGCTACTCTGGCAGTGGTATCGACACAGCTACAGATTATACACGCATTCAAGGCGGTTATGATGCTAAAATCAGCCGTGGTTGGACTGTAGGTGGTCAAGTATCCTATCTTCGTGGTTCTGAAGACTATGTATTCGATGGTTCCGGCAAGGTTAAATCCTTCTCCGTTGGTGCTTATGGTTTGAAAGACCTTGGCAAAGATCAATATGTACATGTAGAAACTCAAGTTGGTCGCGTATCTAATGACTTCACAGCTCGCAATGAAATCGGTGAAGCTATGTCTGGCGATACAAAATCTAATGCGTATAGCATCCGTGTTCGCTATGGCAAAACATTGAAATACGATAACGGATTCTATGTAGAACCACAAGCACAATTGAACTTTACACACTTCGGTGGTCGTAACTTTACTGTAGATAATGTATCTGTTAACCAATCTGGTGTAAACAGCACTTCTGGTAAAATCGGCCTTGAATTGGGTAAACAATTTGGCAATGGTAACCTTTATACAAGATTTGCTGCAGGCCATGCCTTCACAGGCAATGTAAAAACTGCATTCGCTAGCGGTAGTGTTGTGAAATTAACAGAGCAAGATCTCAAAGGCACTTGGACTGAACTTGCCTTCGGCGGCCGTTATGGTTTCAATAGCAACAATAGCGTATTTGCTGACGTTGCCACAGGTTTGTCTGGTGACTACCAAGCAGACTGGGGCGTAAACGCAGGTTTCACACATAAGTTCTAAGTGTAGATTTATTAAATAATCTTTTGTACAATAGCTAACATATATAGCCTCCTAATAATAGAGTCATGACTTTATTATTAGGAGGCTTTTATTGTATGGAGCATAGAACTAACTATATAGCCACCTATGCATTTTTCTTCTAACCTTAATGAAAAACTATATAGACGAAATACGATATATCGTGTATACTAATGAAAATGTAAGCTACTAGAATCATTATTGATTGAAGCACACTGTATTAATAAATTTACCATGCTTAGTATGGGGGTCTCTATGGGGATAAAAGTTCCTCAAGAGATAATATCTATTACATGATAAATGAAGTAGCTCTGGGGAGGGCACTTCGAGAGAGGAGACTTATGAAACTAATTAAATTATTACCAGTTATGGCAATTGCTTCTGTATGTGTTGCTGGCCAAGTACATGCGGCACAAGATCCTTTGATGATGCCTGAACAACCTGCGGCTCCTTTGACTGTAGAACAACAAGAAATCTCTCTTGCTGTACCTAGCGAAGAGGTAAAAGCTGTAGTATCTGAATTTGCAGCATTCCAATTGGGGATGAGCAATGCTTTAATCAAAGACGACAATCGCGTAATGTCTGGTCAACAACGTTATACTAATAACGTGTTGTACTACATGAATGTTCGTCGTGACTGGTACATTACAAGCCATCGCTATAAAAAAGATAGCTATGCTCGCGTAGCATTAGATCGCTTATACTTAGATTACAAAGAATTTTTCACAAACCACACAACTGTGTCTGACATGAACAAAGCTGAATATGAAAACCAAATTTTGGCAATTCTTGAAAAGAATACAGCTAACATGTCTAATGATGAATTGCGTTTCTACATGAACGAAATGGTAATCTACAGCTTGAAAGAAGCTATGCGTGACGGTAATAACCGCGTTAAGCGCATCCGCTAATCGGTATATATAACTATATATCTATGAAAGAGGTAACGGCATAGGCCGTTACCTCTTTTGTTTTCAAAACAAATGCCCTCGTAGGAACAAATTCTACGGGGGTTTGTTTGTTATTTGTATTCACTATTATATTCTTTATGAATTATTATTTATGTTATTTACATATTTTTTCGATGGCAGTATAATCTACTTGTAGAATTATGAGGAAAGTATGAAGGAGAAGTGTTTTGTAGTGTAACAAGGGAGGCGTATGATTATGAATCACGCAAAGAAACTACAATTATTAGCAGTACTCGGAGTTTTGACTATATCTTCGGCAAGCTTGGTTCAAGCTGCAGATATTCCTGTTGTGTCCTCTGGTGGTGCCACTTATAACATTGGTTTACAAGGCTGGTCATCTTTCACTAACTCAGATAATGTACATCTTGGTGGTCAAACTGGGGCGGCTAATAGCGATCCCTATGCCCATGCAGGGGATCCAAATGCAAAGGGTAATAATATTGCCATCGGTCGTCTTGCCTTGAATGGTTCTCAAGGTGGCGGCAACGTAGCACTTAGCTCTAAGACATTTGTAGGTGGTAAAGGTGACTATAACTTCTTAGGTAACTTTGCAGCAGGTTATAATTCAACCATTTCCGATACAATTGCTATAGGCTACTTTACAGGTTCCTACTCTCAAGGTAATAAAAACGTATGGCTCGGCGCTTCTCAAGCTGCCGCTAGTAAGGGGAATAACACTGTATTAATCGGTTCTAACTCTACAGTAAATGGTAATTTTAACTATGGCATGGGTCATGGCGTTATCTTTAAAGGCGATAAGAACTCCGCTATTGGCGCATATAACAAAATTGAAGGTAACCAATCTGGCGCCTTTGGTGTAGGTACGTATAATGTGGATACTGTTAAGGGCGATAATTCCTACAGTGTTGGTAACAAGAACCAAGTGAGTGCTAATAATACATTCGTAGTTGGTAATAATGTGAAAACATCTCTAGACAATGCCGTTGTATTAGGTAATAATTCTACTGCTGAAAGTAGTGATGTAGTGAGCACTCCTAGTTATACCTACAATAATGGTGTTACTGAAAGCTTCGCCGGTACTGCTCCTGTGTCTACTGTATCTGTTGGTGCAGCAGGTCAAGAACGCACTATCACTCATGTTGCAGCAGGTCGTATTACAGCGGATTCTACAGATGCGGTTAACGGCTCCCAGTTATATGGTACAAACCAACAAATTGATGTATTGCATCGCGATGTACGCCACGTGGAAAAAGAATCCAACCGCGGTGATGCTCGCGCCGCAGCACTAGCTGCATTACATCCACTACAATTTGATCCTGACCACAAGGTTCAAGTTATGGGTGGCTATGGTCACTACAAGGGCGAAAATGCATTGGCTCTTGGCGTAGGTTACTATCCGAAAGAAAACCTACTTCTTACAGCAGGTACAACTGTAAGTGGTGATTTGATGACTAATGTAGGCGTATCCTATAAATTTGGTGAAAATAAAACATTGCCTAAGATTTCCCCTGCATCCTATAACGCATTGGAACAACGGGTAGATACATTAGAAGCACAAAACAAAAAACTACAAGAAACAGTAGATATGCTTGTGCAAAAACTTAATGAAAAATAGGGTTTAAAAGATATGAAAGAGGTAATAACATGGTTATTACCTCTTTTTTATATACATATAATAGTAAAATAATACGTTTCTAGTGAGTACCTATCTTGACATACATAAACATTATTCGATACACTAGTATATATTTCATTTGTTGTTCATGAATTTTAAATGTAGAGAGTAATGAAACGTATTGTGTGTATCGCCTTGAGCGCCCTATTGTGTTGTGTGGGTACAGCTGAGGCAGAAAAACAACAATTACATAATGATAAGGGCGTATTGTCTGCAAAAACTGATGCTCAAACAGAGCGCATGAAGGCCGCATCAGAGGGCTTTCACATTACGCCTGCTGCCACACCGGACCATGTGATTGGCCAAGGTGGGCCGCTCATCATGGATCGGCAAGATACTAAGACCGTGCAGTATAGCAATGTGGATGCAGTGAACCGCGCCATTAATGCGGTGGCTATGTCCAATGTATCTAATGCTATGTATGGTGCCAAAGGTAAGCCGTGGATGCGACGCACTACGCTGAGCTTTCAGTTTCAAGAAGGGTGGAAGCCGCTGTATTCTGCGGAGACTATTCAGCCTCTAGGTCATTACGATAATACCTCTCGTGATGTGTGGTTTACGCAGCAGCGCATTTCTCGCGCCTCTGATACGGGTACTACCCTTAACGTAGGCATTGGGTACCGTCGTATTTCCAAGGACGACCGTCGTCTCTATGGGGCTCATCTATTCTATGACCATCGTTTCTTAAATCGTCACAATCGACTCAGTGCTGGTCTTGAATATATGTCTGGTGAAAGCGAGTTTCGTTTTAACTGGTATGGTTCTGCTTCCGATGAGCGTGTTTTGGATGCGAACCTGCATACCTTAGAGCGAGTATCTAATGGTTATACCTTAGAATATGGTAAAACCTTTAAAAATGCGCGCTGGGCTAGAGTCTATGTTGAAGGCTATCACTGGAACCAGGATCGACAAGCCGATAAGAATGGTTTGCGCCTAGGCTCTGAGATGCAACTTACGCCGCGTGTATCTGTAGATATGGGATACAATAAACCGGAACATAGCTCTGGCGGTGCATATGGTAAAATTACGTTCCGTTTAGCGGGGGCTCCGATGGCTTGGTATGGTGGCAAGCATCGTTTAGAACAGTCTGCAACGGTTCGCGATAAAATGCTCAACCTCGTAAGACGAACTAATACGGTTTTTGTTGAACAATAATTTTGATAACTGAATAGACAAATTGAATGGTCATGCCATTTCCTGCATTCATTTTATTTTAATGAAAATTAAATGAAAAATAACCTACTATTGTTCCTATATAAGTGATATACTCTAGGTAAGGGAAACGTTAGTGTTCATATCAATTGTTTTTTAAGATAATGGCTTTTTATAAAAGCCATTATCTTATTATTTGATGCCGTGTGATCGCCCGTTCATCTTAGTTACTCTCCAACTATTTGATAATCTTTGTGTTGTGTTTACTTCAAAATCTCTCTCTTAATAACAAACCTATATCATACGGCACCGGTAAGGGGTTCGCCTTCCTCTTACCAAAAAAGGGATAGTTAATCCTCATCGATTAACTATCCTTTTTTATATTCTCTTAATAGATATATAAATTACTGTTTACAAAATTCGTATAAGTGCTACAATATTCATATAAGACTCATGAATAAAAAGTGAATTTTAATGCAAAGAGAGTATGATAGGTTTTGTAGTTTGTAAATGGAGGTTCTAAATTATGAACAAACGGAAACGTTTATTAACCTTGCTAATTAACGGTGTGTTGTTATCCAGTTTATGTATGGTAGCTAATGCTGCAGATAATGTAGCTGGGGCAGGTACTGGCGTAGCTATTGGCACAGGGTCTAGTGCTCAAAAAGATGGAGTAGTTGCTATTGGTAAAGGTGCACATACCAATTATGCTGGCGGATCTGGCTATGCTAATATTAATGGCGATGTAGTTATCGGTGAAAATGCAACAACCCATAGCTACTATGACCAATCTGGCTCAGTAGCTATCGGTAAAAATGCATATGTAGAAAATACAATTGGTCAACAAGATAAATTCTTTGCGTTTGATCAAACTACTTTTAATCGTTGGGGTTTTGGAAGCCTTCCACAAAAACCAGATAAAGTTGTTACGGGTGTAGCAATAGGGGATAATACGTATGTTCGTAGTGGTGGTACCATGATTGGATCTCATAACTATCGTGGTAAAATTGGTGATATTACTGTCAACACCGATACTTACACAGAAAAACGTAAAGCTGGATTAGGTGTATATTCAACAACAATTGGTACAAATAGTTTTACCAATGGTACCGTTGCAACCACTACAGGTGCTTTAAATGTTATTTCCAGTAATTATGATGGCACTAATTCTGATACTGCAGGAGTTAAAAATTTTGGGGCTACTATTAATGGCTCTTTAAACTCTATTGAGTCTGCTACAGCTGCTAATAGCTATTCAGGGATAGGTAATGCTGTTGTTGGTACCGCTAATAGAACTTACAACTCTAATGGTTCTTTGATTTTTGGTGCAGGTAATGAAATTACTAACTCTATTACTGATATAGATGCGGATGCAATAACACCAAGTGCTTTTGGAGGACCTTCCTCGGTAACTAAATTATCAGAAACTGTGCGTAATTTAGTAAAAGATAATAAATCTGGTGGTTCTACCTTAGCTATTGGTGGTGGTAATAAAGCTGATTATACGCAATTAACATCAATGACAGGTGTTAATAATACTATTACAGGGACTGCTGGTAATGTTGCAAAATTGAATAATGTAACTGGGTACAATAATACAATTACTAATGCGTCTAATAATATTGTAATGGGTAATGATCATGTAATAACTGCTGATAATACAATTGCTATAGGTGGACTTTCTTCTAGTGAAACACGCTCTGTTGCCAATACAACAACTATTGGTTATGATGCAAAAGCTTCTGTTGAAGGTGGTGTCGCTCTTGGTTATAAATCTAATGCGACCGTAGATAAAGGCGCAGCTGGTTATGATATCAGCACCAAAGCAGCATCTACTGATACAAGCTCCACATGGAAAGCCACAGCATCTGCTGTATCCGTTGGCGACGTAGCTAATGATGTAACACGTCAAATTACATCTGTTGCAGCTGGTACAAATGATACTGATGCAGTAAACGTAGCACAACTTAAAAAGGTAGAAACTAAAATCTCTACTGTTGAGGCAGATGCTAAAAAACATACTACTGTAGTAGCAGGGGATAATACAACTGTTACACCTGGTACCAATGCTAATGGCGGTGTGGAATACAAAGTATCTGTAAATAAAGACTTAGTAGAAATGAGCTCTGCTAACTTCGGCAAAGCAACTGACGACGTTCGTGCTCGTATCGATAAAGACAGTGCTCGCTTCTTTAACGGTAGCGAAAATATCGGTGTTACACCTAAAGGTATCCAAATCGAAAACACAGATACCTTAGAACAAGCGAACTTCACTAAATACGGTATGTACGCAAGTGAAGGGGACAAAACAGTTTACTACACTACAAATGGTATCAGCGCAGGCGACCAAATTATTAACAATGTGAAAGCTGGTGTAGCAGATACTGATGCAGTTAACGTATCTCAACTTAAACGCGTACAAGATCAAATCGCAGCATCTACCCAAGTTACAACTGTAACAGCTGGTGACCACATTAAGGTTACACCAACTGTAAATGGTAATACTCACGACTATAAAGTATCTCTTGCTGATGATATTGCTGACCAAATTACAAATAACACAACAAATATTACTAAAAATACAAATGATATCAAAAATATCAAAGGCGACTTATCCAAGATGGATAAACGTGTCAATAAATCCGTAGCAGGTGCAGCAGCGTTGGCAGCATTGCATCCACTTGATTTCGATCCAGATGCTAAATGGGACTTTGCTGCAGGCTATGGCCATTACCGCAGCGGTAATGCTGCCGCATTAGGTGCTTTCTATCGTCCTAATGAAGACGTACAACTTAGTGTAGGTTCTACTGTTGGCAGTGATGAAACAGTATTCAATGCTGGTTTATCTGTAAAAGTAGGCGCTCATAGCGGTGTATCTCGCTCTCGTGTAGCAATTGGTAAAGAAGTATTAGCTCTTAAGAAAACAGTAGCTGAACAAAATGCTCAAATTCAAAAATTGACTACATTGTTGAATAGTGTTGCTGGTACTAAGATGAAAGCCGATCATACAACATTGTTCCCAGATATCCCTACAAACCATTGGGCATATGAAGCTGTAAGCGATTTATCTCGCCGTGGTTTAGTAGAAGGCTATCCAGATGGCACATTCGGTGGTGACCGTATGTTAACACGTTATGAATTTGCTCAAATCGTATACCGTGCTATTCAAGACGGCGTAACAGTTAATGATCGCCTTGTAACAGAATTCAGCCCTGAAATGGCTTTGTTCCGTGTTGACACTGTAGCTAAAAATGCTAAAGGTGAACCAACAATCGAACGCGTTCGTGTTAATAAAAAATAAGGATACTATTAGTTTATAGTCTTCACACAACTTAATAAGTAGCTACTATGCATACCTCAACTCCACCCCGAGGTTGCATAGTAGTGAATATAAAAAGGAGTAACTGATTATATCAGTTACTCCTTCTTGTTGTTATATTAGGCTCACTATTCTTTTTATTTAGCAAAATAACCTAGCGATTGAATGTGCGCGATGGACTCGTCTAAATATTGTTCAGAGGACACAATGTGTTTAGTGCCATCATCTTTTGTTCTTTCAACGGTCATGTTTTCGTTCATAGTATCAATCAATTCTTGACGAGATATTGGTTTTGCCATCAATTTCATGACGTAGGATAAGCCTTCATCTACTGAAAAGTCTATTTGGTTATACATATTGCCGAGGCACATGTATTGATAACCACCTTTTTCAACGAGGGTGGATACATAGTTGATAAAGTGTTCTGGAATATAGGTTTTGTTTTCCTCAAATGGTAATTGGTCATATTTTTTTGCATATGTGTTGATATGACCGACGATAGCAAGATGGAATAAACGTCTATACATAGCATCAGTATCGATTTCAGAATCAGGATGATGTTCTTCAATATGTTTCATAATATCCGCTACGTTGAATGGTCGTTTTGTATCCATTAATTCTTGAATGCTAATGTGCATTACATTGGTCCATTCTGGAGGAACACCAGGCTCTTCATCTAATGCATTGTTGAAGTATAGTGTATCTAGTACTTTCTTCTCAACCCTTTCGTCATGGGAAATTTTATCTTCGTTACTACACTTTGTTAATAGGGCCATGCGAAACTGAGTATCATATACGTAGTCATAATATTGTTCTTTATCAATAAAGTTATCTCTAGCCAATGTTCTAATATTATTTTCGACACTACTATCAAGCCATGTAATGAAGGAACGATTCAATGTTTCGTCACCGATGTAAGCGCAACCTTGCTCTTGCGCACGTTCAATAAATTCTGACACATATACAGGGTCATTAATAGCTTCTAAGTATTCATGACCAACGTAGTAATCGTTAGATTGGAGTACACGATTTATATTTTTAATTTTATAATCAGAAATTTGTTGGGAACGTTCATCTAACTTCATTGTTTCCGAAATTAATTTTAATACATTTTTCGTATAGATTGTACGTTCTTGTAATGAATCACTAGGTGCATGTTTTTCAGAATATAACATAATATCCCGTAATTGCTCTAACCGTTTCCAACCGGGATACGTATTATATGAAACATAGGCAATACCACGATCAGATAAGTTGCGACTGCAAATATTAAGGATTTTATCTTTTACCACATCAGGCACCCAAGACCAAATACCATGGACGATAATGTAATCGAAGGTACCAAATGAATCATCAATATCCATAATATCTTTTTCTAATAATGTAATATTTTTTAGCCCCATGGATTCAATTAATTCATTCCCATGCTTTACCTGAGTAGGGGATAGGTCGATACCTGTAAAGGTAGTCGATGGATTATATAGGGCTTGGGGAATGATATTTCCACCGCAAGAAGAGCCCAACTCTAATACGCGCGCGTCTTCAACTGGTACTGGGTCTAAGCCATAAATAAGAGCTTTTGCCATTAAAGATGTAATACATGTATTGGAAAATGGTTTTGATACGTATAGAAAATCGTCGTAAGATTCCTTCAGGTCGTTAATTTTAGATTGATCTACACTAGTAATGTGTTGTTTACTCATTAGAATATATCCCCTCTATAACTAATCTTCGGAAAATGTTCCTCATTATGATTTAGTATATCATAATTTTTATCAAAATCGGCCTAAAAATTCATAGTTATTTCATTTGTAAGCTAATATATGAAAAAAATATGAAAGTAGCTTTAAAAAGGTTGTTAGATTATTATATTCATATTTTTCTATGATCCATATTTTATAGATAATATATAAATAGATGCCAAAATCGAGAAAAATCAATGAGATTAAATCAATTAATCGTTTATTTATAACTTACATTAATATTATTATCGAAAAAACTAGTACTGCATAGAGAAAAATAGATTATATTTTATAAAATACGTATAAAACGCCGAAAAAATGAGTAAAAAAACACTCATATATTAAATTTTGTTTAACAAAATAAAGGTTCTGACAATAAACTTTGGTGATTATGATAAAAACATGAAGAAAACTATTTACAACATTTTCGATATATGATATTCTGTTCATGACACAAAATGAAAGAAATATGAAAGATACTCAGAAAGGCGTAAAGGTATGGGAAATTTAGGCTTTTCCTTCTTTTGTATTTAAATGATTTAATTATAAGGATTGTAATTGTGTCTAGTTAAGAAAGGGGTTCATAGTAATATGAATAAAATCTTTAAAGTTGTTTGGAGCAAAACTAAAGAGTGCTACGTAGTAGTTTCCGAAGTTGCAAAAAACAATGGTGGTAAGAAAAAAGCTCTTGCTAGCGTGTTAGCTGGTTTGGCTATGGTAGCTGCTGCAGCTGGTACACCAGTACATGCGAACGTTAATACTGGGGGTAGTGCCGTTAATATCTCACCTGATGCTTATAATGGTTCAAATACTACTGGAAGAAACTCTGTAGTAGTTGGTTATCAAAATAGAACTGATAACCATGATGGTACTATCGCAATTGGTGCAGCAAATACTGCAACAGAAAATTCTGCAATGGCTCTAGGTAATGGTAACCAAGCAACTGGCGGTGCAGCAGTGGCTATGGGTGCTTATAACCAAGCAAAAGGACGTGCTTCTGTAGCTATTGGTAACGTATCTATGGCATCTGGTGAAGACTCCATTGCGATTGGTAACCGTGCAAACTCTAATCCAGCTAACCAAGATTTAGGTTCTGGACAATTTTCTATTGCTATGGGACGTGAAAGCTGGGCTAGAGGTACTGATAACATCAGTATTGGTCATAATGCTAAGACTGATTCTAGTGGTGATAGTATAGCTATTGGTCGTGATTCCACAAGTAACTCTGTAAATACTGTTACAATCGGGGCACAGACTAAAGCCACTGGTGGTTATGCGGTAGCAATCGGTCGTGAATCTGAAGTAAATGCTAATTTTGCTACTGCAATGGGTTACCAATCCAAAGCAAAAGGTAGTGCCTCTATCGCTATTGGTAAACAAAATAATTCCAATCTTGGTGATACTATTACAATGGGTAATAGCAATACTGCTAATACGATGGGCGGTATCGCAATCGGTAAAAATAATATCGCTGACTCCTCTATTGGGGATTCTACTACTGCAAATAAAGAAAACTCTCAAATCGCTATCGGTTTAGACAACAAAGCAACAAGTCTAGATACAGTAGCTATCGGCCGTGAAGCTGAGTCTACAAAAACTGGTGCTGTTTCTTTAGGTGCACGTACAAAAGCTAAAGGTGACTATGCAGTAGCTCTTGGTTCTGCCTCTGAAAATAAAACTGTAGAAGCAGCTGATTATGCAGTGGCTGTTGGTGCTATGTCTAAAGCAACTGGTGACCGTTCTGTAGCAGTTGGCGGTGGTGCTGAAGCAAGTGCATCTCGTTCCGTAGCGCATGGTTATAAAGCTAATGCATCTGTTGCTGATGGCGTTGCTCTTGGCTCTAACTCTAAAGCAACTGTAGATAAAGGTGTTAAAGGCTTTAACCCTGCAGAAACTCGTACAAATAAATATTCTGGTTTAGCTGGTACTGCACAAACATCCACATTGGCAGCTGTTTCCGTAGGTGATGGTGCTACTGCAACTCGTCAAATTACAGGTCTTGCTGCAGGTACTAATGATACTGATGCAGTTAACGTAGCTCAATTAAGAAGCGTTAACTTGAAATACGCTGGTGACACTGGCAATGGCGATGTATTGTTAGATGATGGTACATTGAAAATTAAAGGTGATGATCCTACATTTATTTCCACATCTGCTGATAAAAATGGTGTTACAGTAAAAGCTAAAATAGGTGCTGATATTACTAATACTAATGGTAAAGCAGTAGCGCCTACTACAAACGGCATTGCTACAACTGACAATGTTGCAAAAGCAATCAACGAATCTGGTTGGAACGTAGTTTCCTCCAATAACGGTGGTAGCGTAACAGGTACTCAAGCATCCAAAAAAGTAAGCCCTGGCGATACTGTAACATTGAGTGCTGGTAAAAACATTGTATTAGACCAAACTGATAAACAATTCACATACTCCTTGAACAAGAACGTTGACTTGACTAAAGATGGTTCTTTAACAATTGGTGATACTAAAGTTAACAACGATGGCTTAACAATCACTGGTGGTCCATCTGTTACTAAAACTGGTATCGACGCTGGTAATAAAAACATTACTAATGTAAAAGCTGGTGTAAACGATACTGATGCAGTTAACGTAAAACAATTAAAAGATGCTAAAACTAAACTTGTAGATGGTAAAAATACTAAAGTTACTGGTGAAGGTACTCAAGACGATCCATACAAAGTTAATGTAGAAGGCGACTTGAAAGGTATTACATCTATTTCTAATGCTGACAATGGTCCTAAAATGACAATTGGTGGCAACTCCATCAACATCACTGGCGGCCCACTTAACATGGGTGGTAGCAAAATCACTAATGTAGCTCCTGGTACAGACGATACTGATGCAGTTAACGTAAAACAATTGAAATCTGCTAAGACAGAAGTTAAAGCTGGTAATGGCGTAACTGTTGCTAAGACTCAAGATGCAACAGATGGTCATGATATTTACACAGTAAGCTCCACTGGTGCTACTGGTAACACAGATCCTTCTAAAGTTGAAGCTGGTAAAAATACTACTGTAACAGGTGATGGCACAGCAGCTACTCCTTATAAAGTAAATGTACAAGGCGACTTGACAGAGATCTCTTCCATTACAAATGGTAACGGTTCTGGTAAAATCTCCTTCGCTGGTGATCAAGTTGTAAAAGTTGAAGGCGACAACCCTATTTCCTTAGATGGTAAAGGCGGCTATGTAACTGGTTTACAAAACAAAGATTGGGATATTACTAACCCAACTGTTGTTTCCGGTCGTGCAGCAACTGAAGACCAATTGAAAAAAGTAAGCGATGGCTTCAACAACACAGTTAAATTGGCTGGTAACACTGGCAACACAGATACTCAAAAATTGAGCCAAGCTGGTGGTTTAAGCTTCGGTGTAGTTGGCGCTAACAACGGTCAATACATCAAAACAACTGCTTCTGGTACAGACGTAGTAGCTGATTTGTCCGATGACGCAAAAGCTAAATTAAACCACAAAGTAGAAGTAGCTTCTGGTTCTAGCAATGTAACAGTAACTACAGATACAACTGATCCTAATAAAACAATTTATAAAGTAGCTGTAGCTAATTCTTCTACACCTGGTGGTGCTTCCTCTACTGAAAGTGTAGTTAAAAAAGCTGACGCAGCTGGTGACACTAACATTGCTGACGTTACAGTAGCTGGTGGTAAAAATACTAATGATCCAGATGCTCAATACGAAGTTAATGTTTCCCGTAATGCAGTTAAAGATGCAGCTCGTGAAGCAGTAACAGTAAATAATGGTGGTACAACTACTGGTGGTAACTACACAGCCGATGCAGATAACCCTATCACTGTTAACCCTGTGAAAAATGATGCTGACCACAACACTACATACGAAGTGAAATTCGATGGTGATAAAGCAGCTAAACAAATTCCTTTGACATACAAAGCTAATGGTACTGGTGACCAAACAGTTAAATTGGACAAAGGCCTAAACTTCACTAACGGTTCCAACACAACAGCTTCCGTAGCTGCTGATGGCGTAGTTAAATACGACTTGAACAAAGACGTTGATTTGACTAAAAACGGTTCCTTAACAATTGGTGACACTAAAGTTAACAACGATGGCGTAACTATCAATGGTGGCCCATCCGTTACTAAAACTGGTATTGATGCTGGTAACAAACAAATCACTAATGTAGCTCCTGCAGTTAACGGTACTGATGCAGTTAACCTCGATCAATTGAAAGCAGCTCGTACAGTTGTTACATCTAATGATAAATCTGTAACAATCAACAAAACAGAAAATGGCAATCAAGTAACATATGACTTGCATGTAAATGCAGCTGCTGGCACAGCATCTACTTGGAACTTGAAATCTGGTGTAGCATCCACAACAGAAGGTACACATGCTGGTGATTCCACTCAAAACATTGCAGACGGTAAATCCGTTACAATGCAAGCTGGTAAAAACTTAACTGTTAAACAAACTAACGATGGTGCAGGTAATACTGAGGTTGCATACTCTCTTGATAAAAACCTTAAAGATCTTACAAGCGTATCAACTGATAAAGTAACTACTAAAGAAATTACTTTGAAAGATCCTAGTGGCCCTAGCGAAACTGTAATCAAAAAAGATGGCGACCGCATTACTTATACTAATGATGGTGGTAATACTACTAAGACAATCTCTACTTTAGAAGATGAAAAACATATCACTAAAGGTGAATACGATGTTGATGCTAATGGCAAAGTTACTATGACATATACAGATGGTAAAGGTAACTTGGTAACAGGTGAAACTGCTGTTATTAAAGGCATTGCTAAAAACGATCTTTCCAACATCACTGATGATGGTAAGAAAGTAATCACTGGTCTTGGCACAATCGTTAAAGCTGGTGAAAATGTTAACGTAACTGAAGCATCTGATGCTACAACAGGCCAAAAAACTTACACTGTAAATGCTGTAACTCCAGCAGTTTACACTAAAGCTGATGGTACTAAAGTAGTTAAACGTCCAGATGGTACTTACACAACAAACCTTGATGGTTCTGCTGGTAACGATGTTCCTGCAAGTGATGTTATTGTATCCTTCCAAGATGCAGCTGGTAACACAACTGGTGGCAATTCCATCGTAAACAACGTAGGTTCTGCTATCGACAAAACTGGTACAGCTACTGGTGATACATTCTTAACTAAACTTGATGATGCAGCTACTGCAACTCCAAATGCAGCAGTAAACGTTAAAGACCTTAAATCTACATCCGATGCTATTATCGGTAAAGAGCTTCACATTGCTCCAACAGCAGTTAAAGCTGGTAGCACTGAAGCTAAAGGTGGCGTAGCAAGTGGTGCTGAAAACGTATACAAATACGATGCAGCTACTAAGAAAGTTACATTGACTTATAACGATGGTAAGGGTACTGCAGTATCTGATACTAAAGCAGTTATTGACTTCTCCGACTTGAACATCCCAGCTGCTGGTAACAACTACAGCTTCAAAACAAATGCAACTGGTAACCTTGAAACTGGTACAACTGCAACTGAAACTGAAGTAGCAAGTGGCAAAACTGTAAACTTCGGTGCAGGTAAAAACTTGACTGTAACACAAAAAATCGGTGCTGATGGTAACCAAACATACACTTATGCATTAAACAAAGACTTAACTAACTTGGATAAAGTAGTTGTTAATGGTAAAGATGGTAAAGACGGTGAGGATGGTGTATCTATTACTGGTCCTACTGGCGCAGCTGGTACAGATGGTAACAACGGTAAAGTTGGTATCACTGGTAAAGATGGTAAAGATGCAGTATCTATCTCCGGTAAAGATGGCGTAGGTCACATTGGTTTGACTGGCCCTGCTGGTAAAGATGGTAAAAATGCAACTGCTGACATCACTGTAAAAGACGGTGTTCCAGGCGTTGACGGTCAACCTGGTGAAACTATGACTCGTATCGTATACCAAGACAAAGATGGTAACGAACATCAAGTAGCAACTCACGATGATGGCATGAAGTTCGCTGGTGACGACGGTCAAACTGATCCAACTAAAGTTATTAAGAAACATCTTAACAACGTAGTAGATATCGTTGGTGGTGCAGACAAAACTAAATTGACTGATAACAACATTGGCGTGAACAACGACAATGGTAAATTGAAAGTTCAATTGGCTAAGGAAGTTAACTTAGGTGCTGATGGCTCCTTGACTACTGGTGCAACAAAAGTTGACAACAACGGTGTTACAATCACTGCTCCTGCAGGTGGTACTACTACTGATGTTAAATTGACTAAAGATGGCTTAGATAATGGCGGTAACAAAATTGTTAACGTTAAAGCTGGTGAAAACGATACAGACGCTGTAAACGTTAAACAATTGAAAGACAAAGTAACAACTGTTGCGTCTTCCGATAACTCCATTAAAGTAGTTGATAAAAACGATCCTACATCTGCAACTTATGATGCAGCTAAAGGTCACCAATACGACATCACTATTAATAACCAATCTGTAGTTGAAAAAGCTCAAACTCCAGTTGTTTACACTGATAAAGATGGCAACAAACTTTACAAAATTGTAGACCCTGCTACAGGTAATGTTACTTTCAATACAAAAGAAGACGGTTCTGGTACTACAGTTCAACCTGCTGACGTAATTGCATCCATGAACAATGGTGGCGATTCTACAACAGATCCTATGAAGTTGAACAACGTAGGTTCCTCTATCGCTGATAAAGCTGGTAATACTTACTTAGACAAAATTAATGCGGCAGCTAATGACAACAAAACTAAGAATGGTGCGGTAAACGTAACTGACCTTAAAAATACAGCTGATGCATTAATCGATAAAGGCTTAAACTTCGACGCTAACTCTGGCGGTGTGAAAACTAATAAACTTGGTTCCACTGTAAAAGTTCAAGGCGAAGGCGCTAAAGCTGATACTGAGTACAGCGGCGAAAACGTTAAAACTATCATCGGTCAAGATGCAGATGGTAACACAACTATCGATGTTAAACTTGATAAAAACCTTAAAGCTGAAACTATTACTGTAACAGGTAAAGATGGTAAAGACGGCAAAATTGGTATCAACGGTAAAGATGGTACTAATGGTGTTGATGGTACTAACCGTGTAGATATCCAAGTTGAAAAAGGTGTTGATGGTATTGACGGTAAAAATGGTGCTGATGGTATCTCCCGTATTGTATACGAAGATAAAACAGGCAAACATACTGTTGCTACATTAGAAGATGGCTTAGCATTCAAAGGTGATAACACTACTGTTGTTAAGAAAAAACTTGGTGAACAATTAGATATCGTTGGCGGTGCAGACAGCACTAAATTGACTGATAACAATATCGGTGTAAATGAAGACGGCGGTAAATTGAAAGTTCAATTGTCTAAAGACCTTGATCTTACTAAAGACGGTTCCGTAAAAATTGGCGATACTACAGTTAACAACGATGGTTTGACTATCGCTGGTGGTCCATCTGTAACTAAGACTGGTATTGACGCTGGTAATAAAACAATTACAGGCGTTAAAGCTGGTGAAAACGATACAGATGCTGTAAACGTTAAACAATTGAAAGATAAAGTTACAACTGTTGAATCTTCTGATAACACTATCTCCGTAACTGATAAAAATGATCCTACATCTGCAACTTATGATGCAGCTAAAGGTCACCAATATGACATCAAAATTAATAACCAAGGTGTTGTAAACAACGCTCAACTTCCAGTGGTATACACTAAACAAGATGGCACTAAAGTTTACAAACAACCAGATGGTACTTTCAACACAGCTAAAGATGGTTCTGGTACTGTCGTAGCACCTAATGAAGTAATCGCTTCCATGAATAGTGCAGGTGACTCCACTACAGCTCCTACTAAGTTGAACAACGTTGGTTCTTCCATCGCTGATAAAGCTGGTAATACATTCTTAGATAAGATTGATGCAGCAGCAGCTGACAACAATACTAAGAATGGTGCTGTAAATGTTACTGACCTTAAAAATGCTGCTGATGCAATCGGCAACAAAGGTTTGAACTTCGGTACACAATCTACTGGTGCTAATAGTGAAATCCATAAAAACTTGGGTGAAAAACTTGAAATCGTAGGCGAAGGTACTAAAGCTGATGACAACTACAGCGCATCCAACATCAAAACTATGACTAAAGATGGTAAAGTTGTAATCGGTCTTGATAAAGATCTTAACGGCTTGAACTCCATTAGCGTTCCAGGTAAAAATGGCGTTGATGGTAAAGATGGTGTATCTATCTCCGGTAAAGACGGTGCTAACGGTATCGACGGTAAAGTTTCCATCGGTAAAGATGGTAAAGACGCTGTATCCATCGCTGGTAAAGATGGCGTAGGTCACATTGGCTTAACTGGTCCTCAAGGTCCTGCTGGTGCAGATGGTACTGGTGTAGATATCTCTACAGATCACGGTTCCAAAACTCTTGTTAAACCAGAAGCTAACAATGGCGACAAATCTGAACGTATCGTATACGTACCAAAAGATAAAGATGGCAACCCATTGAAAGATACTGATGGCAACCCAATCAAACGTGAAGTAGCAACTATGGACGATGGTTTGAGATTCACAGGTAACAACACTGATACTGAAAACAAACATGCGTTGAATACGCTTGTTAAAGTTCAAGGTGAAGGTGTGACTGCGGCTGAATCCACTGCATTCCAATCCGCTGCTGGTAACATCAACGTAGTAGCTGATGGTAACGATACATTAACTGTTAAATTGAACAAAGACCTTAAAGGTATCAACTCCATCAAGAATAGCGACAATGGTCCTGCATTGAACTTCAACGCTGGTGACCTTTCCGTAACTGGTGGTAACCTCAACATGGGTGGTCACAAAATTACTAACCTTGGTAAAGGTACTAACGATACAGATGCGGTTAACTTGAAACAATTGAAAGATTCCCGTACAATCGTTAAATCCACTGATGGTACTGTAGGTGTTCGTGAATCTGAATCTACAGATGGCGCAAAAGTATACGACTTGACTACTGGTGCAAGCCCTCGTTTCGATGAGTTAACTGATGAAATCGGTCGTGTAGGTGCACAAGGTGCAGCTCTTGCAGCATTGAAACCTATCCAATACGATCCATTAGAACCAACTCAAATCATGGCTGGTTATGGTAACTACCGTGGTAACTCCGCTATTGCAATGGGCGTTGCTCATTACAAAAACGAGTCCACAATGATGCATGCAGGCTTAGCTTGGGCAGGTGGTTCCCGTCACATGATGGCAAACGCTGGTGTAACTTGGAAAGTTGGCAACCGTGATAGCGAAGCTGCTGTAGCAGATCGTTACCGCAAAGGCCCTATCAGCTCTGCTTATGCAATGCAACAAGAAATGGCTTCCGTTAAAGCACAAAACGCTGGATTAAAAACAGAAGTATCTGATTTGAAAGCTGAAAACGAACAAATGAAAGCTCAAATTGCTGCTATGATGGCAAAACTTGGTATGTAATCATTTGTGAGTGTAAGAACTGAATGAACAAAGGAAGGTATGCGCTACCTAGCGTAGCGCTTACCTCGCTCTATTGTTTATGAAAATAATGCTTTTAAATATGAACGTGAAACGCGTGAGAGATACTTTCACCATAATCTAACGATAGAAAAGAGGAATATAGAATGAAAAAATCTACATTACTTGCTTGTGCAGCGGCTCTTGTTATTTCTACAGGCGTTGTAGGTGCACAATCCGCTCCAACATATGACGATAACCTAATTTTACGTAACCCAGTATCTGCTCCAGCATTGGGCAATGTAGTATTGGTTCCAGTGGCTAGTCCACAAACAGTGTCTGCTGTTCATGACTATGTGAAAGCTTGGCAAAATGCGGAAATCAACATCGCAAAAGCTAAAGTGAAATACGAAAACCATGAACGTATGACTAAAGCTGAGAAAAAATGGTTACATTCCTATGACAAACACAACTATGCTGACTACTTCCGTACACATTCCATCGGTCGTGTACATGGTCAAGAAGTGTTCTTGAACTGGAATGGTGAAAACCGTAATAAAAACGAATACGAATACTTTGAAATGCCTAAATACAATAAAGAAGATGGCTTCACTAACAGCTATGGTTACAATGTATTGCGCGGCATGACAGATCGTATTAACGAAATCATCCAAAAACAAAAAGAAGTTGGCGGTCCTATGACTGACGACGAAGCACAAGCATTAGAAGATGCTATTTTGGATGTAATGGCTAAAGACCAAGAAAACGTTTCTAACGAAGAACTTCGTCACTACATGAACGAAACAATCTGGTTCGCAGCTAAACAAACTGTAAAAAATAAAGCTAGTGAAGAACCTACTGTTCAAGATGAACACACTGTAGATCTTCGTGAAGCAATCAATCGTCCAGCTAACCAAGAAACTAAAAAAGTAGACTTGCGCGCTGCGATTCAATAATAAGGTTGTAAATTTAACTATAAATCATTAACACACTGAGAGCTCGGCATAAACGATATACAATGAATTAGGAAGATGATGTGTGACGCACAGTGTATATAATGAACAACTACATATGGCCCTCATACGGCGATTGTTTGAGGGCCTTGCTGTTCCCTGGACCCCGACTAGGGCACACAATCCTTATGCGAAACGACGCCATCCGAAAGGATGGCGTTGTTTTTTGCGTTTATATATTGTTTTCTATACGTATATGACTCAATAAGATGACTCTATAATTGTGTGATTATAAACAATTATAAAATAATAGACTGATTATATTAACTACCTATTTCTGCTCATTTATGAAGAAACGCTTGTTTGCTATGTTGATGACTTCATCTAATTTAGAATGTTTATATATGTAAGATGAAGATGATCTTGCATAAGATATTCAAATATAATGTAAATATAAACTGGGGTGCTCTGTTTTATACTCTTATATATATAATGTATTATATTATATATAATACTATTATAAAGAAAAGCCTTATTTTATGCGGATGTGGAGATATTTCCACATATCTAGAAAACTCGATTTATATTATTTAGAAATATAAAATTTATTTTAATTATTTCAGGAATTTCTATTTACAATTAGTTTATAAATTGTTATTATATTAATATCTTAATGAATAGTATGTGAACGTGTGTCATAAACCATTCATGAAACAAAAAATGTATGAATAAGGCATTTAGTGTTTTCTTTATAAGAGAGAAAGGGGTTCATAGTTTCTATGAATAAGGTTTTTAAAGTCGTTTATAGCAAATCTAAAGGCTGCTACGTAGTAGTTCCTGAAACTGCTAAAAATAATAACGGCAAGAAAAAAGTATTAGCTAGCGTATTGGCTGGTTTAGCTGTAGCTGGCGCTATGGGTGGTATTGCGCCTTTAGAAGCACAAGCAGGTTATGATACTGGTAATAGCCATGTTAACATTTGGGCTGATACAAAACCAGGATTCAATGGTAGTAATTATAATGTAGGTCAAAACTCTATTGTTGTAGGTTACCAAAATACTACAGATAATGTAGCTGGTAATGATGGCAAAGTTGCTATCGGTGCTAAAAATACATCAACAAATAACGCGACTACTGCAGTAGGTAATAGAAATACGGCTACAGGCGGTGCTGCTACAGCTGTTGGTGCAGGTAATAATGCTTCTGGCGATGCTTCTTTGGCTGTAGGTAATGTAAGTAATGCTAATGCTAGAAGTGCTGTTGCTGTTGGTTCCTATAACAATGTGAATTACACAGAAGGTTCTTGGCAAACAACACCAAAAAATGCTGGTGAATACTCTACAGTAATTGGTAATTATTCTAGTGCTACTGGTACAAGCTCATCCGCTATGGGCGTATATACAAATGCTGCGGGTCCTGGATCTGTTGCAGTTGGTTATCGTGAAAATGCGTTGGGTCAAAACTCCGTTGCGATTGGTTCTGAAAATACATCACATGTAGCAGACACAATTACATTAGGTCAATCTAATAATGCTAAAACAATGGGTGGTATCTCCATCGGTAAAAATAACTTGACTGATTCTGCAGATGGTAATCGCGGTGATGTAGAACGTAATAGAGAGAATTCCCAAATTGCTATCGGTCGTGATAATACAGCGACTAACTTAGATGCTATCGCAATTGGTCGTGATACACATGCTACAGGCTCTGGTGCAACAGCATTCGGTGCTCGTGCTGATGCATCTGGTAACAACTCCATTGCTATCGGTCAAAGTGGTAAAACTTCTGATCGTGTTGTTGCATCTGGTGTAAACTCTATTGCTATCGGTATGCAATCTCAAGCGACTGGTGAATCTGCAATTGCTGAAGGCCCTGGTTCTCGTGCAGGTGGTAAATATGGCGTTGCATTAGGTCGTACAACTAAAGCAAATGCTGAGGCTGCAACTGCTCTAGGTAATGCGGCAGAAGCTAATATCGCTAATGGTGTAGCTCTTGGCTCCTCTTCTGTTACAACTACAGATAAAGGCGTTGTAGGTTACAACCCATCTGATTTACATACTCGTAAATACACTAACTTACAAGGTAACGTACAAAAGGCTACTACAGCTGCTGTATCCATCGGTAATGGCAGTACATTGACTCGTCAATTGACTGGTCTTGCTGCAGGTACTGCAGATACTGATGCTGTTAACGTAGCTCAATTGAAAAACGTTGGCGTTGCTGTGACTGGTAACACTGGTTCTAGTGACTTCTTGACTGACGGCGGTAAATTAAACGTTCGTGGTGAAGGTCGTGTATCTGTAGCTGCTAGCGATGATGGTGCTAAAGATTCCAAATTAACTTTGAAATTCGACGACACTAACTTGGTAAGAGCTGGTAGAAACGTAACTGTTGATACATCTGTTACTGATGGTAAAACTACTTACACAATCAACGCTGCTGACACAGCTGCTAAATATGATTTCTTAACAAATGCTACAGCAAACGGTGGTAAAGTTGATGGTACTGCAAAACCTGCAACTGTTCAAAGTGGTACAACTGTTAACTATGCAGCTGGTAAGAACTTAACAGTTAAACAAGACATCAAGCAATCTATTGGTGAACAAACTTATACATACTCTTTAAATAGCGATCTTGGTGGCATTACTTCCATTACTAACAATGGTGGTACTACTATGCACTTTGGTCCTGACAACATCAGTATCACTGGTGGTAACCTAGATCTTGGCGGTAATAACATTACTAATCTTAAATCTGGTGGCGATGTAACTAATAATGCGGCTAACATTGGCGATGTTGTTCGTATTTCTAAAGCGAACGACTTGCATGTGGCTCCTACAGCAGGCACTAATAACAATGTGGCTGAATACACTGTAGATGCTAACAAAAAGGTTACATTAACTTACCAAGATGGTAATGGTAAAACTGTTAACGGCCCTAAAGCAGTTATCGACTTGAGCGGTTTGAAAACTGGCGACATGAGCTCTTTCAACGTGAAATCTACTGCTACAGAAGGTAAAGTGGTGCAAGGTTCTGCTGGCGTTCAAGAAATCCGTGACGGCAAAACTGTGGAAATGCAAGCCGGCAAAAACATGACCATTAAACAAACTAATAATAATGGTAATGCAGCTGTTGAATTTGCATTGAATAAAGACATCGATTTGACTCCAGATGGGTCTATCAAAATCGGTGACACTAACATTACTGATAATGGTTTGACTATTAACGGTGGTCCATCCATTACTAAAACTGGTATCAATGCTGGTGGTTTGAACATTACTAATGTGAAAGCTGGCGTAAACGACAACGATGCAGTTAATGTTAGCCAATTGAAACAAGTTCGTGCTGACGAACGTCACATTAAACCAGGTGAATATGCAGTTGATAACAACGGCAAAGTAACAATGACTTACCTTGACGGTAACAACAAAGATGTTCCTAATGAAACTGCTGTTATCACAGGTATTGCTAAACAAGATCTTTCCAACATCAACAATGGTGGTAAGACTGTCATTAAAAACCTTGCTAAAGAAGCTATCGACATGGAAAACGGTAAGAACACAACTGCTTCTCACCGTGACGTAAATGGCGTTAAGACTTTCAAAGTAGACGTTGAAGGTGATTTAACAGACATTACATCCATCACTAACAAAGCTGGCGATGGCAAAATTGCATTTGGTGGTAACCAAACTGTAAACGTAGCAGGTGATCACAACATTGCTATTAATGCTAAAGCTGGTGACATCACTGGTTTAACTAACGTAACTTTAGATGCTCCTGACTTCGCTAAAAAAGGTCGTGCTGCAACTGAAGAACAATTGAACATTGTTAATAACAAGTTCAATAACACAGTTGGTTTGACTGGTAACACAGGTGCTACTGAATTACAAAAATTGAACAAACAAGGCGGCTTGAGCTTCGGCGTTGTAGGTGCTAACAATGGTGAGTACATCAAAACAACTGCTTCTGGTTCCAATGTAGTAGCTGACTTGTCCGACAGCGCTAAAAACAAATTGAACAGCACTGTTGAAGTTCAAGGTAAAAACGCTGCTAAAGTAACAAGTACAGTAGTTAACAATGCAGATGGTAGCACAAAAACTATCTACACTGTAGATGTAAACAACGTAAAACCTACGGCAGCTTCTACTGAAAAAGTACAAGCTAAAGCAGACGTAGCTGGTTCTAGCGATAAAAACATTGCTAAAGTTTCCCCTAAAGCTGGTGAAAACTTCGGTGATGCTGGTGCAACTTACGAAGTAAACGTATCCCGTAACGACGTTAAAGATGCAGCTCGTGAAGCAGTTACTGTAAATACTACAAACACAACTAACAACCCTATTACTGTTACACCTGTACAAGATGAAGCAAATCATAACACTACATACCAAGTAACATTCGATGGCAACAAAGCTGCTAAACAAATTCCTTTGACTTACAAAGCGAATGGCCAAAATGCTCAAACAGTTACATTGGATAAAGGTTTGAACTTCACAAACGGTAAAAATACAACAGCCTCTGTAGATGCTGAAGGCGTTGTTAAATACGATGTGAATAAAGATTTAGTTAATATCAATTCCATTTCCAATACTACAAATGGTCCAAAAATGGAATTTGGTCCTAACTCCATTAACATCACAAATGGCCCTATCAACATGGGTGACCAAAACATCACTAACCTTAAATCTGGTGGCGATGTAGTGAATAACGCTGCTAACATCGGCGACGTAACTCGTATTTCTAAAGCTAACGACTTGCACATTGCTCCAACATCTTCTAACCGTCAAGGTGAAACTACTACATCTTACGCTTATGATGCAGCAAGCAAATCTGTTACATTGAAATATAACGATGGTAACGGTGCTAACCAATCTGGTACAGTGGCGAAAATCGACTTGTCCGGTTTGGCTGATCAAATCAAAGACGGTTATTCCTTCTCCACTGACGCTAAAGGTAATGTAGTTGGTAACCATGCTGTTACACCTGTAGCAAATGGTAAAACTGTTTCTTATGCAGCAGGTAAAAACTTAACTGTTGCTCAAAATATTGATAATGCAACTGGTGAACATACTTACACATATGCATTGTCCAATGATGTTGATTTAACACCAAATGGTTCCTTGAAAATTGGTGACACAATTCTCAACAATGGTGGTTTAACAATTACAGGCGGCCCATCCGTTACTAAGACTGGCATCAACGCTGGTAACTTGAACATTACTAATGTGAAAGCAGGCGTAAATGATACTGATGCAGTTAACGTTAAACAGTTGAAAGACTCCCGTACAGTAGTTACATCTAACGATAAATCCGTAACAGTTAATAAAACTGAAAACGGTAACCAAGTTACTTATGACTTGCATGTAGCTCCAGGCGCTGCACAATCCGTATGGAATGTGAAATCCACTGGTAATACAACTGCTGACTCCGAAGCAGCTGCAAAAACTATCACTGACGGTAAAACAGTTGAAATGGCAGCAGGTAAAAACTTGACTGTTAAACAAACTAGCAACGAAGACGGAGCTAAAGTTGAATTCGGTTTAGCTGGTGACTTGACTAACATCAAGACTATTAAAAACGAAGGTCCTGCTACTTTCACAATCGGCGGCAACGAATTCAAATTCGATGGCGGCAATGTGAACATGGGCGATAATAACATCACTAACCTTAAATCTGGTGGCGATGTGATCAATAACGCAGCTAACATTGGCGACGTTAAACGTATCTCCAAAGCTAACGACATTCATATCAAAGACAAAACATACACAGTGAACGCTGATAAAACAGTTACATTGGAATATGTTGATGGCAATGATAATGCAGTGAACAAAACAGCTAAGATCGACTTGAGCAACTTGCCAACAGGCGATAAAGCTGCTGTTGAAAGCGTTGTTAAAAAATCTGCTGCTGCAGGCGACACTAACATCGCTGACATCACTGTAGCTGACGGTAAACAAACTGGTGATGCGAATGCTAAATACGAAGTAAATGTTTCCCGTAATGCTGTTAAAGATGCAGCTCGTGAAGCAGTTACTGTAAATACTACGAACACTACTAACAACCCTATCACTGTTACACCTGTTCAAGATGAAACAAACCATAACACAACTTATACAGTAACATTTGATGGCGATAAAGCTGCTAAACAAATTCCTTTGACATACAAAGCGAATGGCTCTAACGACCAAAAAGTTACATTGGATAAAGGTTTGAACTTCACTAATGGTTCCAACACAACAGCTTCCGTAGCTGCTGATGGCGTAGTTAAATACGATCTTAACAACAACGTAAACTTGACTCCATCTGGTTCCTTAACTATTGGTGATACTGTTGTTAATAACGGTGGCTTAACTATTTCCGGTGGCCCATCTGTTCTTAAAACTGGTATCAACGCTGGTAACTTGAACATTACTAATGTGAAAGCTGGCGTAAACGATACTGATGCAGTTAACGTTAAACAGTTGAAAGATTCTCGTACAGTAGTAACTTCCAACGATAAATCCGTAACAGTTAACAAAACTGAAAACGGCAACCAAGTTACTTACGACTTGCATGTAGCTCCAGGTGCTGCACAATCCACATGGAATGTGAAATCCTCTGGTAATACAACTGCCGATTCCGAAACTACTGCAAAAACTATCTCCGATGGTAAAACAGTTGAAATGGCAGCAGGTAAAAACTTGACTGTTAAACAAACTAGCAACAACGACGGCGCTAAAGTTGAATACGCATTGTCCGACGACATCAAAGTTGGTAACGACGGTAAAGATGGCAAAGACGGCGTTGACGGCAAAATCGGCGTAAACGGTAAAGACGGCTCTGCTGTTGTAATCAACGGTAAAGACGGCTCCATCGGCCTCAATGGTAAAGATGGTAAAGACGGTCTTACTATCCGTGGCGCTAATGGTCAAGACGGCGTAAATGGTACAAACGGTACTAACGGTATCACTCGTATCGTATACGAAGACAAAAACAACAACAAACACGAAGTGGCTACTACTGATGACGGTTTGAAATTCACTGGTAATAACACTGATGTTGTAAACAAAAACAAATTGAACAGCCTTGTTAAAGTTCAAGGTGAAGGCGTAGATAAAACAACTTCTGCATCCTTCAAGAGCGCTTCTGCTAACATCAACGTAAAAGCTGATGGTACTGATACTCTCGAAGTTCAATTGAACAAAGATTTGAAAAACATCACCTCCATTAAGAACGATGGTCCTGCAACTATGACAATTGGCGGCAACGAATTCAAATTCAATGGCGGCAACGTGAACATGGGTGGCAACAACATCACTAACCTTAAATCTGGCGGCGATGTAATCGATAACGCAGCTAACATTGGCGACGTAACTCGTATTTCCAAAGCTAACGACTTACACATTGCACCAACTAAATCTGATCGTGCAGGTGAAGCTACTACATCTTACTCCTATAATGTGGCAGACAAATCCGTTACATTGAAATACAATGATGGCAATGGTGCTAACCAAGCTAATACAATCGCGAAAATCGACTTATCTGGTTTGGCTGATCAAATTAAAGACGGCTACTCCTTCTCCACAGATGCGAAAGGTAATGTAGTTGGTAACCACGCTGTAACAGCAGTAGGCAACGGTAAAACTGTATCCTACGCAGCAGGCGATAATTTGACAATTACTCAAAAAATCGATAATACAACTGGTGAACAAACTTATACATATGCATTGTCTAATGACATCAAAGTTGGTAACGACGGTAAAGATGGTAAAGACGGTGTTGACGGTAAAATCGGCGTAAACGGTAAAGATGGTTCCGCTGTTGTAATCAACGGTAAAGATGGTTCCATCGGCCTCAATGGTAAAGACGGCAAAGACGGTCTTACTATTAAAGGCGCTAACGGTCAAGACGGCGTTGACGGTAAAAACGGCAAAGACGGCATGACTCGTATCGTATACGAAGACAAAAATAACAACAAACACGAAGTGGCTACTACTGATGACGGCATGAAATATGCTGGCGACAATGGTCAAACTGACTCCACTAAAGTTATCGCTAAGAAATTGAACCAAACATTGGATATCACTGGCGGTGCGGACAGCACTAAATTGACTGAAAACAACATCGGCGTGAACAACGTAGATGGCAAATTGAAAGTTCAATTGGCTCAAAACATCAACTTGACTCCAGCAGGTTCCTTAACAATTGGCGATACTAAGATCACTGACGGTGGGTTGGTAATCAACAATGGTCCATCCATTACTAAAGGTGGCATCAATGCTGGTGACTTGAACATCACTAACGTGAAAGCTGGCGTAAATGATACTGACGCAGTTAACGTAAAACAATTGAAATCCGCTAAGACAGAAGTTAAAGCTGGTGACAACGTAACAGTTGATAAAACAATTGGTGCTGATGGTCAAAACATTTACACAGTAAATGCAAAAGCAACTAACCTTGGCGATGCTGAACTTAACTACACAGCTAACGGCGGTGCTAAACAAAAAGTTAAATTGTCTGAAGGCTTGAACTTCGTTGACGGTAACTACACTAAAGCTTCCGTTGATGCAAACGGTGTTGTTAAATACGACGTAACACTTGGTAAAGTGAGAGACGGCGTTGACGGCAAACCAGGCGTAGATGGCCAAAATGGTATCGCAACAGTTAAAACTGTAGTAGATACAATCAACAACTCCGGTTGGAAAGGTGACGTTACTGGTAACACAGTAGGTAATCACACTGCAACAATCGTTAAACCTGGCACAACTGTAAACTTCGGTGCAGGTAAAAACTTAACTGTTGAACAAATCGTTAATGCTGTAACAGGTGACCACACTTACAACTATGCATTGTCCGACGATATCAAAGTTGGTAATGATGGTAAAGACGGTAAACCAGGTGTTGACGGTAAGATCGGTGTAAACGGTAAAGACGGTTCTGCTGTTGTAATCAACGGTAAAGACGGCTCTATCGGCTTGAATGGTAAAGACGGTAAAGATGGTCTTACTTTCAAAGGTGCTAACGGTCAAGACGGCGTAGACGGTAAAAATGGTACTAACGGTATGACTCGTATCGTTTACGAAGATAGCAACAAAAATAAACACGAAGTTGCTACTACTGATGACGGCTTGAAATTCACTGGTAACAACGAAAGCGTTGTAAACAAAAATAAACTTAACTCCACAGTTAAAGTTAAAGGTGAAGGCGTTACTGAAGAGCAAGAAAAAACATTTGAATCTGCTGCAGGTAACATCGCTGTAACTGCTGATGGTCACGATACTTTGAACATTCGCTTGAATAAAAACATCAAAGGCATCGATTCCATCCAAACTAAGGAAATCCACTTAGGCACACCTGATAATTACACAACAATTAAGAAAGATGGCGACCGCATTAAATACGGCGACAAAACATTCGCTAACACTGACGATATCTGGACAATCCAAGCTAATGGCACAGATGTTCCAGCTAACGGCGGTAAAGTAAATGTTAAAGGTGCTGACGGTATCACAGTATCCAAATCTGCTAATGGTGAAATGACAATTAGCGGTGCTGGCCTTGGTACAATGAACAGCTTCAACGTTAAATCTACTGGTAATACTACTGCTGATTCTGAAACAGCAGCTAAGAAAATTACTGATGGTAAAACTGTTGAATTCTCCGGCGGTAAAAACCTCACTGTAAAACAAACTAGCGACGCAAACGGTGCTAAAGTAGAATATGCATTGAACAACAATGTAGATCTTACTAATAAAGGTTCCGTAACAATTGGCGATACTAAGATCACTGATGGTGGCTTGGTAATCAACAATGGCCCATCTGTAACTAAAGACGGCATCAATGCTGGTAATAAACAAATTACTAACGTTGAAGATGGTGTAAACGATACTGATGCGGTTAACGTACGTCAATTGAAAGCAGCTAAAACTAACCTTGTTGACGGTCAAAACACTAAAGTGACTGGCGACGGTTCTAAAGCTAACCCTTACAAAGTTAATGTTGAAGGCGATTTGAACAAAATCACTTCCATCACTAACAACGAAGGGGATGGCAAATTAGAATTCAAAGGTGACCAAGTAGTTAACGTAGCTGGCGACAACACAATCAAGCTTGATGGTAAAACTGGTGACATCACTGGCTTAACTAACAAGACTCTTGATTCCGCTGACTTCGCAACTAAAGGTCGTGCAGCAACTGAAGAACAATTGAAACTTGTTCAACAAGAAGCAGCTAAGAAATCTACTGAAAAAGTACAAGCTAAAGCTGATGCTAATAACATCGCTAAAGTAGCTCCTAAAGCTGGCGATACATTCGGTGCAGCTGGTGCAACATACGAAGTATCTGTAGATAAAAACGACGTGAAAGATGCAGCTCGTGAAGCAGTTACTGTAACAGGTGACAACAAAGCGATCACTGTAGACGTTCAACCAAATGCTACAAACCATACAACTAACTACCAAGTTAACTTCAATGGTAAAGAAGCAGCTAAACAAATTCCATTGACTTATAAAGAAAATGGTGGCAACGCTAGAACAGTAATGTTATCTGACGGTTTAGACTTCTCTAACGGCGTAAATACTACTGCTCACACTGATGTGAACGGTAAAGTATCCTTCGACGTGAAAGGTGACCTCACTAACATCACTTCCATCTCTAACAACTCCAATGGTCCGAAATTATCCTTCGGTGGAGATACTGTAAATATCACTGGTGGCAACCTCAATATGGGTGGCAACAAAATCACTAATGTTCAACGTGGCACTAATGATACTGATGCAGTAAACGTTAAACAGTTGAAAGATTCCCGTACTACATTGACATCTGATGATCATTCCGTAGTATTGAAGAAAACTGAATCTGCTGACGGCGGCTTAAACTATGACCTTTCCGTAAAAGGCGCAGTTGACCCTCGCGTTGATCAATTGAACGAAGAAATCGGCCGTGTAGGTGCTCAAGGTGCAGCATTGTCCGCATTGAAACCTATGCAATACGATCCATTGGAACCAACTCAAATCATGGCTGGTTATGGTAACTACCGTGGTAACTCCGCGATTGCAGTGGGCGTAGCTCATTACAAAAACGAATCCACAATGTTCCATGGTGGCTTGTCCTGGGCTGGCGGCTCTAGCCATATGATGGCAAACGCTGGTGTAACTTGGAAAGTTGGTAACAGAGATGCTGAAGCAGCTGTAGCAGATCGCTACCGCAAAGGCCCTATCAGTTCTGCATACGCAGTTCAAACTGAAATGGCTGCAATGAAAGCTCAAAATGCCGGATTAAAAGGTGAAGTATCCGACTTGAAATATGAAAACGAACAAATTAAAGCTCAAAACGCTGGTCTACAAAGTGAAGTAGAAGTATTGAAAGCTCAAATGGCTGCAATGATGGCGAAAATGGGTATGTAATTAGTTACACTTTCAGAAAACTTTCAAAAAAACTAGGAATCTAATCCTAGGTATGGATATGACTGGTAAGGGTTCCCTCGGGAGCCCTCATCCAGCACATTAATTCGACTATGAAAAGAGGAATAGATATGAAAAAATCTACAATACTTGCTTTCACAGCAGCAGTTTTATTGAGCGCAGCATCCTTCACTGGTCACGCAGCAAGCGCTCCAACATATGATGACAACTTGATCTTACCTAACCCTGCATCTGCACCTGGTTTGAGCAATGTTGTATTGGTACCTGTGGCTAGCCCACAAGTAGTACAATCTCTTCATGATTACGTGAAAGCATGGGAAAATGCGGAACAAAAAATCGCGTTAGCAAAAGCTAAACGCGACAATCATGAACAATTGACTAAAGCTGATAAAAAATGGTTACATTCCAAAGATAAACATAACTATGCTGATTACTTCCGTACGCATTCCTTAGGTCGCGTACACGGTTTTGAAACAGCTTTAAATTGGAACGGTGAGAACCGTAACAAAAACGAATACGAATACTTTGAAACACCTAAATACAATGAAAAAGATGGCTTCGTAAATAGCTATGGCTTCAATGTATTGCGTGGCATGGTAGATCGTGTTAACGAAGTTGTACAAAAACAAAAGCAAGTTGGCGGTCCTATGACTGACGATGAAGCACAAGCATTAGAAGATGCAATCTTGGATATTCTTGCTCAAGAGCAAGAACATGTATCTAACGAAGAACTTCGTCACTACATGAATGAAACAATTTGGTTCGCTGCTAAAGAAACAGTTAAAAATAAAGCAAGCGAAGAACCAACTGCTGCTGATGAGCACGTAGTAGATCTTCGCAAAGCTATTAACGAACCAATGGGTAGCAATGACTACAACAAAGTTGATTTGCGTAGTGCAATCCAACAATAATTGGTATCTATAGTGATGTAGGTATTAAAGCCTTGTCTTCTCTCGTTAAAAGGCTTAGTTGATCTCTAATACATACTGATGATATACGTGTATCCCTTACATGCACGCGTATCTACAATGACACAATGGCCCTTATAATGAGTTTGTGAGGGCCACTGTACCCTGGACCCCCGACTAGGGAACACAAATCCTTATTAAACAACGCCATCCGGTTGGATGGCGTTGTTTTTATATATATATACTATATAACGACAGAATTATGCTGATGATACATGTAGCTTAAGAGGTGATTAATAAAAGAGTCTGAATGGGAATTACTACCTATAAAGAATAACGATATAAATGAATTGGTAATAGCGTATATAGTAAGCCAATTTAAGTTGATTATTGATATTATTAATAAGTACTATATATAGTATGGAAAATACAAGAATCTACCATATAAAGAGAGGTAGAAAAAAGTTTGCAAAATTTTAAAATTAGGGGTTGCGTACCTCAGTTCTTTGTACTATAATAGCTATACAGTCGTTCGAAGCGACTGTTTATTAGTTAGCAAACACTAGATAAAATCTATGTTTGTTGATAATCGTTTTAGAATAAAAATGTAATTCCTGGTTGAAACAGAAATTACAAAATTCTAAAAAAGATTATAAAAAGATGTTGACATGAAAGTGACAACATGTTATTATAATCTAGTCGCTAGTTGATGAAACACTTCGAAAGAAAGTGCTTCGAAGCTAGATAAAATCTGGTTTAACTGGTACAGATCTTTGAAAACTGAACAATGATAGGTAATCAATCAATACGATT
>OGTI01000033.1_pt1 | contig 111156 bp, 120 predicted proteins | sample 1574601 | NCBI WGS metagenome assembly OGTI01 (sample SAMN03295810, study PRJEB24534) | human gut metagenome | isolation source: fecal sample 5 from infant 1 | host: Homo sapiens | place: USA: Pittsburgh, PA | collected 2014-07
AACCTCCATCAACTCAGGTCGTTCCAGTATCCTTCTCAGTGCCTGGGCAATGGCCACCTTAGACATTGGCGTATCCACGCCCTTCTTCTTATTCGAAGGAACGAGCCACTGGCTGCCTTTCCCGTACTCAAACAACTCTTCTACGCATTGGCGCATCAATGGGCTTAACGGCAGCGCGTGCTGTCTGGCCGATTTGTTTCGCGTACCTTGATTCCATACATCACGTTGAAGGTTGAACTCATCCTTTCTGGCCCGGAGCACTTCATCGGGTCGTCTGGCGGCGACAAGACAGAGCCTGGCCGCCCACTTTGTGCCTTCGCACACATTGAAGTAATCCCAGACGTTCCAGAATACCCAGACCTCGGCGTCGGTCAGCTTACGTTCTCGCGGTACTGGCTTCGCGCCACCGGCAACTTTATTGAGCGACATATCATTCAACGGCGATGTATTAATCAGCCCCTGAAAAGCGCACCAGCTCAGGAACTGTTTCATTAGGGAGAATACGCGTCTGCCCTGGACGATCTTACCTTCCAGTATCAGTGGGTTCACCAGTTGGTTGACCAAGACCCTACTTATATCACTTACCTTTACTTCAGAGATATGCGGCATTACATGTATCAAAACACAATGAACGGCTATTTCAGGTCGACGTCTCGTTATCAGTAAAGATAAGCGAGTGAATAACATGAAGGCGGAAGAAAACGACATGTCTCCGTCGAAATTGGCGGTCGACACTGCCGACAAACCGGAAGCGCGTTCGAGGTACTCGATGGCTTCCCGAGAGGTGTTTTCTGCTGCGCGTGCTTTATCAAAGGTGTTTTTCATCGTCCACTCACTGAGTGAAACCTTTTACTGTATGTATGAACAGTATATTAGGCTTAAGTTTTTGTATGATCAACCATAAAATAGCCTGTTTTGTACAATGATTCCATACTTAATAGGTATGGAATCATTTAAGGCTGGAAATTTAAATTCTGAGATTTTATTAGCGTGATTGTCACGGATTAGTGAGAGCTTGAAATGCGGCGGCGTATGCAGCGATATCGGCCATGATTTTTGGATCTTTCGCATACTGATGTGCATTGCCCGGGAAGATTGCTAATAGACTATACACATCTTGGAAATGTGCATGTTGACTGTAAACGAGTGCGCGGTCGCTTGTGCAATTGAATCTGTTGCGGCTGCTGGTTCGTTCTTGCTTCGTGAACAAGAGATGAACGTGATAAACGCGGGAGGACACGATAGCACCCGGAGCCGTATACGGGCCATCTTTGCCTAATACGGCTGGGCACATGCCTTGTTTAAGCGACGTGAAATCGTCGAGTAACGTGATCTTTAAGTCAGGCTTTATATCGAAGGTCGGCTGTAAAAATTGGGCGTAACTATCACTGTTCCATGTGACCTTCATCGTTCAACCTCAATGGAATGAGAAGTTGGCGAAGACGTCCTCATCAATGAGGCCTGTCTGCGATTCGATGACGTCTACGTCGTTAAAACACTGATTTAAAATCAATAGCAGATCAGAGATAGCCAAACGATACTCAGTTACAGAATCGCTCAGGCGCTTCAAGTATGGATGAGGTTGCTCAGAGTCACGAATCAACTTGTTAACGAATCCCTCCAAACCACGAATGGTCAGGTCAACGTTCTTCAGTTCTTCGTAACGGCTTTCACCGAAGCTGCTGCGAATCTTTTCCGCTTTCCATCCAGAGATGGCATTAGCCAGGCGAACGTGTTTCGCTGTCAATTCTGCGAGTTTGCTTTCGATCTCTGCCAGCTGTGCCGCATCGCTGTTCTCTTGAACAGGGATACCTGCGGTTCTCACATAGGCTTGTTCTTTGAATCCAGCAAATTTCGCAGAGTGCTTCACCGTGCCACGGAAGCGTCGATAGCCAAGCGGCTCAATAAAGGCACGCCCAGATTTAGCTTTAGGCTTTGCAGTTGAAAAGCGCGAGGCGTTAGAGGTCACAGTAGCAAGGGCATTGCTAATGACACTCATATCTTCCAGGCAATTTTCTAAACGCATAAAACCTCTTAACTACTCAATGGCTCGTAACTAAGTGTACGCTGTGTTGATGAAAGCGACAAATAATAAACGGCCCCAAAAGGAGCCGTATTGTATTACAGAGTGCTCGCAAAAGCAGCAAATTCTGTATAGCCGCCGATAGGTTCACCATTAACGAACACCTGCGGTATGGTTTCCACCGGTTTGCCAACCAGGTCGCTCAACTTCTCTTTGTCGATGCCGGCAGACACAATATCGATGTATTCGTAATCGCCAAAGCCGTGGCCGTACAGCTGCTTCGCCAGCTCGACCGCACGTTTGCAGTATGAGCAATTATCGCGTCCGTAGATAACGACCTTCATCACTTCACCCCGTGCAGCTGCTGCTTGAGAAGATAGCCTTCCAGGGGCCAGATTTTGGCAATTGCGTTCTGGCGTGCAATTTTACGCCCGATCTCCGGATCAAAGTTCTCCGGGCTGGCGCACGCAGACTCGCCGGTTACGGTGTAGCCGTTCTCCAGCACAAGAACGCAGAAGGTCAGCAGTTCGAGTGATTGCGGGGCCGGTTCAGGCTCTTCCTGCTTCAGCCACAACGGTGAGCTGCGATATCCGTCCGCGCCGGTAAAGTAAAACTCGCCTGAGATAACAGCTTCAATGCGTTCCGGGGTAACACGCGCGGCCGTTTTGCCTTTGGCCACAATCTCGTTTTCGATATCCATATCGGTCATTTTGGTTTCCTTACATTAAAAACGAGCGATCCGGGCACGAAGAATTATGTCATACGCCTTCATCGTGTCCAGCTGCTTAATGAGGATGATGCGGTCGACATACAGCAGGCGAGCAAACTCGTCGCCGGTAATGTACGCCTCCAGTTCTTGTATGCGGCCACACAGTTCTTCGTGTTCATCCATAACACGTTTCTGGTGTGGCAGGTACTCTTTGGTCATTGGCTTTCCCTTACTGATAGGCTTCCAGAGCGACTTTGCATAGCTCAGAACGCACGCAGTCTTCGGTCGCAAACTCAATAAGGCCAACATGGGAGGAAGGTTTAAAACGCTCCAGTGCATCTTCCAGACCAGACTTAACATTGCCAGGCAGGTCGCATTGCGTCACATCTCCGTTCACAATGACGGTTACGTTCTCGCCCATACGGGTCAGGAACATTTTCATTTGTGACGCTGTAACGTTTTGCGCCTCATCGAGAATGACTACAGCGTTCTCGAACGTGCGCCCACGCATGTAAGCAAAGGGGGCAATCTCTACTTTGGCCACCTCTGGCTTTAAGCAATATTCAAGGAACGAGCCACCCAAACGCTTCTGTAGCACGTCATAGACGGGCCGGAAGAGCGGAGCGAACTTCTCGCTCATGTCGCCCGGAAGGAAACCCAGATCTTCTTCTGCTTGCAATACCGGACGCGTCACGATGATCTTCCCGACTTCCTTATCCAGCAGACGCTGCGCTGCGACGGCAGCAGCCAGGTAGGTCTTGCCGCAACCGGCTTCACCAGTGGCGAACGTCAGAGGTTTGGTATCGAGGGAGATAAGATAGTGGGCCTGGGCCTCGTTACGCGCTTCGATGGGAGAGTTGTCGCGTTTAGGTTTTGGTGGCAGAGTAGGGGCTGCAGCCAGCTCGTCAACGATGATTGTGTCAATTTCGTAGCCGTGGATGCGTGGCTTTGACTTCAGTGCCTGACGAGCTGCGCGACGCGCCTGTTTACGTTTGTTTCCCATACTGAGTCCTTTCAAGTGAGTCACTGAAAGAACTATACCCGTAAATAATAGGTAAGTCATTACTTATTATTTGTGGTTCTGGACATCCCCATCTAGGGATGGGAAATCCCATCCAACGGCTTATGCTTCATGTTGCTTTTTGAGATCGCTTCTAGCATAGCTCCACTCAATAATGTTGTCGGGTCGTTGCTGATCGAAAAGGATTCGGGATTCAATACCATTACCTAAAAAGCTGGTATGCCCATCTACGTAAGAAGCTATCCCTTGCGAACCAACATGAAGAATATTTTCTAATGGTTGTTTTGTTCTCGCCGTATTGCTAAGGAGAAATAAACCTGGGTACGCTTTGTTAGCACGGTGAAAAAAAAGTTCATTGTCAAAACACATGACGATGATTATTTGTCCCGACATGAGATCGGAGAGCATTTCAGTTGGCAGATGCAAACTCATAAATGGCCGAGACAAAGGGTCAAAGAATGAATCGTTTATATTCACAACAGGGCTTTTTATATCGAGGCCATCCATCCATCCATTGAAGGCAACAAAACCCATTTTAGAATCACGGTACATACCTAAGAACAAACATTCATCAATAGTATCAATTGCCCAATTTTTTCCTCCGCGAATAATCTCCCACATTTTAACTAAACGGTGGGTATAAAACTCAGATGGATGGTCTATCTCATCGATTTTAACTTTAGATTGATGAAGATTGTCAAAGCCCTCGCCAGTATTAATCGCCTCCAGCACATTCATACCACGAACGATTTGCCTTTTTATGCGATTAAATTGCTTAACATCATTTTCAGGCATATTGCTAATGAAGTTTTCTTCAAAGTTCGGACACTCTGAGATAACAGAAAATTCGGCAGCTTCATAAAGCTCATTATTCTTTTTGCCTGTTTTAACTTCCACGAGTTGAAAGCCATCCAGTGGATTAAAGGTGACTAAATCCCCCACATGAACAAATGTACTCATGTCAGAGACAATCGCTACGGCGTGTTTGTCCTGATTGATAAGATCGGCTGCGACCATAGAATCAATTATGTTATCTTCTGATAGATTGTCATTGCCTGTATTAATAGGTAAACGCCGCAAACTCGAGTGATCTTCATCAAGTATGCTCCAAATTAGTGAGTCAATACAACGGCGAAGAATAAGAATTTCAATTTTTTTTAAATTTATTTCATCAATACACTTTTCTTTCTTTTTTTTATCCTTGTTTCGATGATGCTCTTTTTTTTCAACTTCCAATTTTTTTATATCTCGCAACCGAAAAATAATCTCAAAAGATATAAGTTTCTGTGCGTCTTTCCAATTTTTGAGACAGATTTCATACTCTTCAAGAAAAATTTCATCATTGGAAGGTTGTTCTTGAATTGGGTCTTCACCCCTTATCATTTTGGCAAGTGAATGCAGTTGAAATACAAAGTGAGGTGATAAAATTGTCCAAAATTTTCTAAACGGTTTGTATTTTTCAATAAAAGTTGATTCGTCAGTATAATTTATCATAACTAAACTACCTCTTATCTATTTTTCTTAAGGTACAAACTGCCAGCCTTATTTTTTTACACAATTATAGTTATAATGTGAAGTCTCATTCAGATATCTTCATACTGCACGTAAGAAATATTTGAGTCTCTGACATCATAATCTTCTAAGCTGCCTGACTTTTCCTCACCTCTATATAAAGCAACTATCCATCGAGCATTTTCTTGGATGCTTTTATTTATTTCAGCGAAGTATTCACCGTCAACTTCGGCAAGCGAATGGCCTAAAACAATGACCTCATCCACATTTTTAAGCGACGAGAAAAAAACGCTCTCTTCTTTAATTATGTTTTCGCTGGGCTTGAATGTATTACCGAAGTATTCGTCTATGCTGTCGTATGCCTCTGCTATTCTTGTATCTTGATCCGGCCCTATATATGGATTTAGTGACTTTTCAACCCTAAAACTGTGACCTAGTATGAGATCGTCATCGTAAATACAATTGCCGTGAATATGCATGATTTGCGCGTCTGGAACGGCATAGATCTGCTGCAAGGTATTGGTATAATTAAATGAAAAATAGAGGCTTTCTCTTGATATGGGCGGGATGTATTGCTCAGAATTGCAAGCATCGGTTATGTTAATCCCTTTAACCCAATCAGCGAATTGCTCCTTCAAGCGAGCTGACAGCATCCGTGTGATTTTATCTACTTCATATTGGTAATCGTGATGATAGGCATCGCTCCAATCATCGGTATTGTACGAAGCCAAAAACATCTCACTGTTTTGAAGGATAAGCTCATAATCAATTGCGCCTAAAGCACTTTCTAACTCGTTCCATTCGTCTCCAGCAGGCAGGTATTCTTCTATCGCGTCATATAGTTCTTGGTCATGTTTTGCTACATACGACTTAAAGTGCTTGTATCCTGTTGGCAAGCCATGTCGAATATCAAATCCGTTTCCTATTATGTAAAGCCTCATCGTTTTTCCCTTAGTCGAATGGTAAAAAGATACTAACCGACTAAAGAAAAACATAAAACCAAAAGTCGCTATCAAATACAACCACGAATTTTCAATCTGACTACCAACCTCCATAGACGCAAAAAAGGGGCCGAAGCCCCTTTGGAATTTGCGCTAAAAAGTGTTGATACAATGCTAGGAATCAATGGTTAAGAACGTCTGCCGTGTCTATCACAGCGCTGAACGGTCTGGCGACATTTGCGGAGTCTTTCCGTTCGGACGGTGGTGGCGAACTCCAAACCGTTCAGCGCTGTGTTGGCGATGGTGGGTGGACTCGAACCACCGACCAGTTGATTAACAGTCAACCGCTCTACCACTGAGCTACACCATCATTATTCGCGGCGGTACTTGTTCATGGACAACCAGGCAACCAAGAACTTTCCCGCAACTTGCACTTTACGTTAGTGCCAGACGAGGCTTGTGGCTCGCTCACATAGAGCGAAGATCTGGAATCCTTCTCGGCGGTTGATGGCCGCCAGACTCTTCGATCTTATTGTATGTATGGAATCATCCATGTTGTGAAACCAGGGGCTACATAGGCAACAATGATTTCACCAGAGGGTTAAAGAATCCTGCTTTCACAACGTTGAGGCCACTGAACCGATTTATGTTCGACCCAACATATTGATCAGTCACTACAGCTCTGTGGAATCACCTGTATGATTAAAAGAAAAACAGTGACCTCAACGTTGTGCGCTGGCTAACCAAGCCAGCCGGGTTACGTCGCCGCTTTTAACCCAAAATAAAACGACATAAGTAATGGAAATGACGTAACAGGATGGGCGGTCAGCTGTCTGAAACCGGGATGATGGAATGGAATGAGGAAACCAGCCGCCCATCCTGTTACTTCATCGAATAGGGCATGGGTGGTGCAACATGCCCTATCCTGCGTTCTGCAAGGGGTGAGTTTGGAGATCGGAAATTATTGTACGTTAAGCCTGTTTTTTGAACAGATCGCGCTATCGCAATAGGGTGTACTCCTGCACTATACGGCATTTAGCCTGTATGTTTGGGTAATGAGAAAACCTAAATGCGACAGCGTGAGCGCAATAACTTAAATGCGATAGTCAGTGACAATAAATCAATCAGTTACCAATCAGAAACGGTTAAATTATGTTCTTAACGTACAATAATTTCCGTTTCCCAAACCGACCCCTGCAATCACACTCGCTCAGTGTGTCCCATTTCGGTGACGAGGCTGGAAACTGACCTCGCTGGTGTTTGGCTTCTTAGGCTACTGCCAGGTACGTATCTTCGTTTGCAGTTATATTTAACGTTCAAACAGTCGCGTCTCAACGAAAACAAATGAATCTTATACATAATAGATAAGTAAGTAAATACCTATTTTTCTGTAACTCGTTCAGTTGCTATCTTTTTGATCAAGCTCACCTTCTGTTCTGGCGTTCTCGTGATGATGGCCGTAAAACGCTTCGCTTGAATAGTGATAGTTTCGTTCTCCTTCAGTTCGCCGTAGTGAGTCTCCAGCAGAGAACCCAGGCGCCACAGACCGTCATCTATGCGTTTATGGCTGGCAAATCTGATCAGCAGTAGCTTTACGATTAACTGACCAATGTAAAAGGCATATCCGAAGCCGGCCGCCACAAGGTAGGTTGCCAGCCACCAGTCGAATGAGGTCAAATTGCTCATTTCTGCACTCCCGTCTCGTGAACAACCCGATACAGACGCTTACCGATGCGAAGCGTTTTGGTTTTCAGTTCCTGCCTGACCAGATCGCGACAGATACTGAAGCCGAGGGCCACGCCCCCAGCAAAAGATAATAGGATGTATGGAATCATCAGAACGCCCCCGCCTCAGTCAATTGCTGCAACAGTGAGTGTCCTTTTTCAGTGAGTTGATAGTTCTCCACACATCCCTTTGGCGAAACGTTAGCGACAAGATTCATACGTTCCAGTTTGGCGCGGGTCTTTGGCTTCCAGTTGGCATAGAACTCCTTCCACTGGCTGATTTCACGCAGAGTTTCTTTCTCCCGTTTACTTAGCATGATCATCCTTAATATCCTTCAGTGTGTACGTGATATCTACAATGCGGTAAATGCGGCCACGTCTCTGCATGACACCGGCTTTTACGTAATCGTTGATGCAGCTGGACGTAACCAGACTGCCGATAACAATGCCGACGACCAAAAATACAATCATCCAGCCGAGCATCAGTCTTTATCTCCAATACGGTCTTCGGTATCTCGCAGACATTTCGGCCACTTCAGACGTGGGTGGCGTAAGCTACCGTCTGGCGTTTTCTCATGGCAGTGAACCTCAACGATGCGTCCACGATACTTCTCCTGATTGTTCCAGATCTCATCCAGGTACTTATGCTTGATACCGCTGGCACGAACGATGACGCCGTTCTCCAGACGAATCACTATCTTACCCAGCGTATGCGCAAAGCCAGAGTCCGGGTCGCCTGGCTCGAAGTCGATGATTTCACCGTCTTCGGAATCCTCGTCTTTCAGCTTCCACCAGCTGCGGGTGCGTTTGAACTCGTAAACAGAATCCGGATCTTTGCCCATCTCCCCCTCTTCGTTCTCGTCCAGGCGCTTCATGAAGCGTTCGATAAAGTCTTCATGGCTATGGATGATGTAGAACGGATGCAGGTGGACATCTTGCGCGTAATCTTCCCCGCAAGTGTTGCGGAACAACGCCACCAGCATAGCCAGGCGCTCTTTCAGCTTCATGCCGGTCTTCAGGTACTCTTTGCTTTTTGCCTGAGCACGCCACTCCGGTAAGAAGAAATCGAAGATGTGGTAAACGGCACCAATGGCTTTCACGTTCTTCTTGCGAAGTGCCGACACGGACTGGTTGAACGTACCTGCAGTACCCTCACCATCGAAAAAGATATGCTTGAAACCGGAGAGTCTGCCTCGCTCAAGCATGGCTGGTTTAAGGTGATCGAGTGACGTAATCGGATTGCCGGTACGCGTCAGGAAGTTCACCTCTTCCTCGTCAACGATGACTTCGCAGATAACCCGGAGACCATCGAGTTTGAGGCTGCCGATCATTGGCCACTTGGCCTTTGGATTTGGTTTAAATGGGTATTTGTCGCCTTTCTCCTTGTACGGAGACGCCAGCTGTACCTCAAACTTCGGAATTGGGTTTTCGAACACCTTGTTGCACAGGCTGATACCGACGCCGGCTTTCGGATCTTTCAGCAGGAAGCGACGAAACACGTCCTGCCCGTCAGCGCACATTGAGGCAACGAGTGATTCGACAGCAGTAATGGCCGCGTTCCCGGTCAGTTCGCGCGCCGCCAGCTTCTCCAGCAGCTCGACTACCTTCTGGTCGCTGGGTACGGAAGTATCGAGTGGCTCGGCCACTTTGTACTTCTTCACACCGAATCGAATGAATGGGTTGAGCATTAGCGAGACCATGCTCTGCTCAAATTCATCAAGGTTGGCCAGTGCCTCTTTCTTGGCGTTGGTTCCCATCGTTTTTATGGCATCCAGCTTGTGCTTTAGGGCGATCAGTTTTTCCATTAGTGTTTAACCTCCATCGGTCGCTCGGGAGTTTTCATGTGTTTTTTTGGTTGCTTCTTCAATGAGTGCCGCGTACACGTCAGTGACGGGCGCCAGTGAATCGGTGGACGTGGTTTCGGGTTTGGCTGATTCTGTTTTCTTCGTGCGTTTAACCAGACTGTTAATCGTCATGGTGTTGCGCTTCCGGGTAAGCGTTCTGGCGTGGTCGTTTTGCTCTTCCACTTCTTTGATAAGCGCAGCCATATCGATGAAGTAGAGTTGTTCGCCTTTGCGGATCTCTTCGACCATCATCTTCAGCGCCTGGCATTTTCCAGCAGCAATGGCCGCAGCGCAGGACTGGAACGATGTAGCCGGGAGACGCTTCTCTTTGTAGGCGAGGATGGTGTGCTGGCAGACTGTATAGCTGCAATGGGCCTCATGGCCGTTGATCTTCACTTCCGGGCAGCGCAGCGAATAACCGTTGTTTCCGGAGATAGACGGGATTTTCGACAAATCTGTTCTTGTGGACATGCTTCTAACCATAGTCGTGTACTTACTTATTGAGCGCAGTTTAAAAAAGCCCCACCAGGGGCTAAATGGTTTATCGAGGCTTACCAGGTCGCCCAGCCAGTCATTTTGTCCTGAGCGGCTTCGAACCGGTATGGCTCCAATAAATCGTTGGCATGGTGGACGGCGTAGGATTTTGCCTCCTGTTTAATCATCGGCAGCTCGTTGGCCAGGCGTGCCACCTGCCCTGCAAAACTGGCGAGTACACCGTCACATGCTTGACCCGCGTCGACAATGATGCGCACCAGGTCTAAGTCGCTGCGGCACATATCGCAGATGATGCCGTATTCCACCTCACGAATGCGCTCAACGGCTTTTTTGGTATCACCACTGACCACCAACTCCAGCAAACCAGGTGGTGTTGTCAGAGCTGTAACGCGTTCGGTAACTTCAGGCAGTTCGACAATGCTCAGGAACGCCGCGATGGACGGGTCATCATCTACACTGGCTCTGCCTTTGATCGCGCGAAGAGTCGCGTCAACAATATCCTCAAACCGTTCACCTTCATCGCACACCGCCTGATTGGTGTAGACAACGCGGCCGTCGTACCATGCACCGGCGCGTACTTCTATCGTTGCATCTTTCATCTCGCGAGTGAACGTGACGAGTGCCGCGCGTTTCTGCTTAACACCAGGCAGCTCCGGGGACTCTCCAAAACGAACCCAGACCTGCATGTACTTCGAGCCTTCCGCAAGAGGTGCGGTACTCACAGACGTGGCGATGTGTTCCAGCGCAGTTTGGATCGCCTCATCGATAATGTTCTGGCGCTCTCCTGAATCAATTTCTACGCTTGATTTGTCGATAATTTCGGTAACGGACTTCTGAATATCTGCTTTCATAAAGGTTCCTCAATTCCTTCTTCGCGCATATTCTTACAGAAAAATAAGTATATATCTACTTATCATTAGCGGCGTGCAATTTATACAAGAGCTTTAATGCCGAGTACCTTGCTTTGTAGCTCCAACTGTCTGGAGTACGGCTTGGCACGATAATAGGCTTTGAGGATCTGCTCTGGCGTCGCGTCGCCAGGGTCGAGACCTTCCTCGCCCAGACAGGCCACTTTGACATTTAGTCCGATGCTGGTGAGACGTTTGGCCGCCGACATGGTGTTGCGAATTGCTTGTTTCTCGCTATCCCACATCATGATGACGTTGCGTAATCCACGCGCCTTGAGCGTCAGGAACGCGCCCAACTGATCTTCAGCGTCCTCATTCATATTTCCGGACAAGTGCATCCCGAACGTGCCAATTGGCTCCACGTAATCACGCAGCGTCTCTTCGTCGAAGATGGCTCGCTTCACGCCCATTACGTCAAATGCCCCTTCACACACAACGACCGTTTGCTTTCCGACTGCGTTGTGGCCGTTGTAGAGAAACTTGCCCGACGCCGGCAACTGCATTGGGAAGAGATATCGGCGTTCTGCTGCGCCGGTGACGTCACGCCCCTGGAATGTCTTCATCACCCCATTCAGATCGTAAATCGGTATCAGGATGCGCATATCGAATGCCTGCCCTTTAACCTGATCGGTATATGGGTCGACATAAGCATGTTTTCCCTCGACGCAGTAACGCAGGTCAAAGTATTTGGCCAGTTCCGGGCTAATGTTCCGCTCAACAAGATAGTCCGGCAGCCGACCGTCAATTGGTAGTTCATAATGCCGCGGTAAAGCCACCGGGCCTTCAAGTTCCACAGCACTGGCCAGCACAACCTCTTCTTTTTTTGGCGCCCAACCTTGAGACAGGAGTGCGTTATGTACGTATTCCTCGAAGGCACGACGAGACTTACCGCTGTAGTGTTTGAGGAAAACCAGCTTATTAAATTGAATTTCTTCTGGGTGATCACCGGCGAAGCATTTCCCGACGTTGTTGGTCAGGTTGAAATAGACCTTCCAGTTAGTGCTTCCACATACCGGACATTCTTTGATATTCACTTCGCGGCCGCGGGCGCTTACACCGCCGCGACGATAGATGATGCCTTCCATATCCAGCCATTGTTCGAAATCCAGCTCGGACAGTAACTCTTTGAGGTCACTCATTGTCATTTACCGCAGTTTTTAAAAGGCAATATCTTGATAAGCCTCGTTTTTTGAATACCATAAAGGCTCATGTGTTTTTCCTTTTGTGATTAAACAAAAGGTAATTTTTAAGGGCGTGGGGCTGTTATCCGTCTTTGCCCCACGCCTATTTTTTAAAGAACTTCCATGATCCGCTCGATGAAGCGCATCTGTTCGAGGTTCTGCTTAACGCGAATACTCACCCCGCCCTTCTGGTTACGAGAACCAGCAAAATAGAGTCGTGCTTCGCCTTTGGCTTCTTCCTCCTCAGTCTTGTTGATAGTGATGACTAAGTCGGCAATACGGACTTTTTCGATATTGTCCGCGGCGTGCATCATGGTGGCCACTTCGGATGAACCACCTTCACGGTTGGTCTGGGATGCCGTGATTCCTGCAACGTTGTGCTTATCGTAGAGAGCACGCAAATCGGTGTAGATAGAGCGGATGTTCGCCCGGTCGTCACGGAGGTCGTAACTGGCTCGCATCAAGTCCGCATAGTCGACCACCACCATATCCGGGATCATACCATTCGCTTTCATGCTATTGAGCATACGATCCAAATCTGCAGGCGACATGCTTCCTGATGGGCGCTCAACCACCCACAGATTCCCTACCCCTTTCGTCGCGCCAAGCTCTGCGAGTTTCCGGTGAACGTCGTCACGCTGCTCTACCAGCTTTGACATCTCCGTTTCAGACAGCCGTGCATCGAAGCGATCGGAGAGAATCGAGGTATGCACTTCGAGAGAAAGATACAAAACGTTGTAGCCGGCCAGCGTTGCGTTAATGGAGAACTCCCCCATCGCTGTCGATTTACCTGATTTCGCAAACCCCATGAAGAGCACCATCTCACGTTTCGCCCAACCTTTTTGATAGAGCATACGATCCAGCAGCGGAAGACCGGTGGTGATGCTGTTCGGCACGTAATCATCAGAGGCTTCATATTCACGGGCCTTGTAACGTTCCGCTGCAGAGGCGTAATAGTCATAAATGCCCGTCGCTTCGTTAGAACCGATCTGCTGCACTTTGGCCATGATGGCCATCGCCCCCTGGAAGTCGCCCTTCTCCTTCATCTCGGCCGCTTTAATCAACGCATCGTCGAACGCTACACTTTTAGCGAACGTTGCAACTTGGTCGACCATGTAAGCCGTATCAGAGAGTTTTTCCGAGAGCACCCGCTTAAATGCCGCCACAACGTCCGGGAACATCTCTTCTCTGATCGTCTTATCGCGTTTAGCACGCTTCAACATATCGAGGATGGCAGCCGATGAAGGCGCGCTCTTATACATTCTGAAATAGCCCGATACCATGTTCACCAGTATGGCGTTCGCCGCATTGGAGAATTGGTTGGGGGCAACCAGATCGCCGGCACGAGTCAGAAACTCATGATCGCGGCAAAAATACGCCGCCAGACGATTCTGGAAGTCGTCGTCGAACTCTTCAGACAACCCTCGTCCCGTGTGGCAAAGTTCGGTCATGTGTTTGTTATCCTTTGGTGCTTAAACAAGTTGTTTTCTAATCGTAAAAATATGGAGCAGGCGATCAACACAGTCGCCGTGCTTCTTCCAGTTCTTCCGGGTAATGGGCATAGATAACGCGCTCAGGCACCAGCTCCATCAACCAGACAGCAGAGAAGATGGTGCGGATACGCTTATCACGGGTTATGTGTTTCAAACGCTCCAGAACCCATTCAAAGTAACGTTCCTGAATTGGGTCATGCTGCATGTCTCCTAAGTGCTTAAAACTCACTACAGAGTCATCCAGACGCGTTCCCGCACGACTGGCGAGTTTGTTTTCGAAGATCTCAATCAGTTCTGGCTGCCAGAGGTGCTGAGGGCGAGGTAATTTGTCCCAGAGCCGGCGCGCAGCTGCAGAGAGAACGGTTGATATAAAATAGTCATAAGAGCAGCAATATCTATCTGCAAACTGGCGAGCTTTCCAAAGGGATGTTTTGTTCACCGCCGCGAGCTCTTGGTAAGGCAAGCGTTTCAGGCCAGTACTAAATGGCGCCGTCTCGAAATGCTCGCGGCCATGGGATAGCATGATCTGTGAGTATGAACGCTTATAGGCTTCTGTGAACAGGCAGGTTGCCATCAGCGGGTGCATGTCGCGATAGTCAAACCACTTTGTATCAAAGAGCTCAGCCTCCCCCTGGCATCGTGAAAGACCGATGTTTTCCGCAACCCACTTGTCCATGGCAGCTGTGTTCCACTCCATCATGAAGTCGTACTGGCCGTTGTTTATGGTGTCAAAAAAGATCTGGCTCATGCCCTCACCGATAGGTAACTACTTACTTATTGATTGACAAATCATAGCGACTGGGAAGCTGTTTGGAAAGAGGAATTAGAAGGGTGTGCCCTGGTGTGTTCTTGTATCAAAGACCTGCTTCTGTATATTATTATACTTCCAGTATTAAAATTACTACAGAAGCAGGCAAATATTAATCAATATCTATCTTTAACAATCTTTCAACTCTTATTTTATTCAATTGCGAAGTTCTTGCCACTCTTTTAATTGCAGCTATTGCTTTATCAGTTATTTGAGTCTGGCCAGGTATAGGATCAACGTGGTCGTCAAATTTAAGAAGGCCATGCCTAATCTTATCTAAAACATCTTCGTTACAGGTAACAATCCAGTTGTAATAATCATCTTCACTGTATGCATTTAAAGCATCAATATGTAATGAAGAGTAATTATTACTGCTCGATAACCGGCCAAGCAACTCATCTAAATCATATTCGGCCTTTCTTATTTGATTTAATTTATTATTAATCAATTCATATAAGCCTTTATGCTCAATGGTGCTGTTCATCAATAAATTATATTCTTTATTAAGTGAACCTCTACTAATAAGATCATCAACATATTGAGTAATATAACTATCGCAGTTAACGCCTAACTCCTCTAGAATAATAAAAATCGAGGAAACCTTGCTAAGAGGTATTCTCGACCTATACTCCTCTATTGCTCCTTTCAATGCATCAACAAAATCATCTTGGTTTGTATTGAAAGAATCTCTAAAAACACTCCATATTTCATCTAACTTTCTATTTATCGCTATATCTTCATAATCTTTATTTTTAGCCTTCACCGCACTTTCAAAACTGAAGTTGGAAGGCAAATATCCATGCTTAAAGTAATAATCAATCCCGTAATCAAATAAATTATCAGAATTTGTAAATGACATATCTAACTGCTCTATGAATTTTTCAGTGGCTGACATTTCGTCATCATTAGTATGATAACTATCAGCCATTGCTCTGGGTTGTATTTTTTTGAAAAATTCATCATAGGGCAACTCATCAGCCCATGAGTAAAATACATATGCAAAAAGAACAACTCTGAAAGTAAAATCTTTCCGCACTTCCCTGCACGCTGTTGTGAATTCAGACTCATATGCGTAAAGAGTCTTTTTTATTTTATTCAATATTCTAATATTTTTTAAATTTAAAGCATCTGCCGCACTTTTTATAAATTCAAAATTCGGATCGTTATGTGGAAATATTTTTCTGACATTATCAATGACGTCAGGTTTATACATAATGTCACGATCGACAATTTTTTCTCGATATTCTATAAATTGTCTTTCTTCATCATTCTTAGTTAAGTTATTTTCATTGTAAATCAATATTATCTTACATGCTTTTGATCTTGCAAGGTCATCAACTAACCCCATGAAGTCTTTTATCTCTAAAGAGCTACCTTTTCTCTCAAGATCGTCAAAACAAATTAAATATTTACTTACATAATTATAACCATCAAAAATTGTAAATTCGGAGGATTTAAGGCCAAACCCGCTTATCCCTATGCTAAAGTTATTAAAGATCGTTTTACTTACTTTGTTATACCTTACGCACTTATATACTCCCGAGAAAAACCTCTCCATCATTTGTTGTTTTTTCTCTAGTAAATCCTCTCTATAAAGTTTTTGATTAAGCGGTATAGTGGAAGGGAATAGTTTTTTCTTAATTTCTTCAATAGAATTAAGACCAAATAGAGAAACATATGAATATGCAATCTGATCAATTTCTCTTTTATTTCTTTTACCTTCGTAGTAACGGTTCCAAAAATGTGTTTTCCCTACTCCCCATTCACCTTTAATTACTGCAACCCTGTCATCAGAAGCCAAAAATTCATCTAAAATTTTTGTTATGGACATAATTAATGCTCCTAAGAAAAAGGCGCCTAACGCGCCTTCAATCAACTCTTTTTCATCAGCTCACGCTTTATTTCGTCAGTACGCATCGTCACATCAGCAGCGGTGATCGCCTCGTTCATCTTTACGATGTCCTCAATTTCCTGCGGGGACTTCTCTGCCAGATGGAAAATGGCTGCTCGTATCACATCAGAACGGGTGAACTTCTCGAAGCGAGGGATGAACTTCATCATCTCCAGTAATTCGAAATACTCGTCTTCAAGCGACATCGTGCGGCTTTTGATTTTCTCTTTACCACGTGTTGGACGGCCTTGTGGACGGACAGGCTGGCGCATCGGTGTGCTGCTTTTAGGCGCAGCAGCTTCCGCAGCCGGACGTTTTGCCAGATCACCCATTTTCATGGACATTATTCACCCTCCAAGGTCATTACGTATTCTACTAATGCTTCAATCTCGGCCTCAGCCTTTTTGTCGCGTTCGGCTCCGGTCATCTCAAAGATTGAACGGCCCGCCTCTTCGGCATCGTCATAGACGTTGCGGTTGTAAAGGTTCACCGGTGCCGCCTCGATACCGAAGGTTTCGACAATTTCTTTTGCAGCGATAATGCGCGCCGCCTGTGAAGGCAGAGACGGGCATTGGTTCATTACAGCACGGATTTTGATTTTGTCATTCACGCTGCTAACGCTGTCGACAATGGGGTCGATGTCACGCAAGGATTTCAGATCGCGACGTTTCGGGCGAAGCGGGATAAGTATCACGTCAGCCATCAGCATAGCGTGGCGCTGAATTTCGGAGTCGAAACCACCAGCGTCGACTACGACGTAATCGTAACGGCCACGAAGCGAAGTGATGTGTTTGATGATGTCATCCTGGACGTAGGCGAACGGGATCAGCTCCAACTCTTCATTATGCCGGCGGTCTTCACACCATCCTGTCGTGGTGCGCTGGATGTCGATATCAGTGATCTGGACTTTCTTTTTCTTTTTGATTTTCAGACAGGCTGCAATTTGCTGAGCAACAGTCGATTTGCCTGGGCCACCCTTGGTGCCGCCCACCACAATGATCTGAGTCATTCGTGATATCCCTACGTGTGATTTATCGTCGTATGAAACAACTTGTTTTCTTATATGCGATATAGCCTAAATGCCTACGGCTACGGTGTAAAGGTGAAATGATAGGCAATGCAGGGCGTTAGCTCACAGAGCAAACTAACAGTTGAATGTTTAGCCTATTAGACTTATATTGATTGTACGGAAAAATGCCGTACACAAACCTGAAACTTAGAACCTGAAACTTAGAACCTGAAACTTAGAACCTGAAACTTAGAACCTGAAACCTAGAACCTGAAACCTAGAACCTGAAACCTAGAACCTGAAACCTAGAAACTGAAACCTAGAAACTGAAACCTAGAAACTGAAAACTCGACTTTAGAGATGCCTCGCGAGCAAAGGCGTGGGGCTAGGAGTACAAGCATGTCAGCACTGAAAAAACAGCGCATCGATCTCAGATTAACCGACGACGACAAGAGCATGATCGAAGAAGCTGCGGCAATGACCAACCAGACGATTACTCAGTTTATGGTTGCCAGTGCCTCTGAACGTGCTGCGGAAGTGATAGAGCAACATCGCCGATTGATTCTTAGCGAAGAGTCCTGGAATCTGGTAATGAATGCTATCAGCAACCCGCCTGCACCGAATGATAGGCTGAAACGAGCTGCCAAGCGTCTACAAAGCATGGAGTAAGACGTGGCCGATCTGACCATAGAGATGTTTTCAGCACAAGCCGTTTACGATTTTTCGGGCTTCGACTGCGGCGAACCATCTCTGAATGATTTCCTGCAAAACCGCCTGGTACAGCAACACAACGGGCGTATATTACGTGGCTACCTGCTTCTTACCAAAGATCCGGTGCCGAAAGTTAAGGGTTTTTACACGCTATCCGGGAGCTGTTTTGCAAGACAGACGCTACCATCGAACACCCAGAAGCGGAAAATCCCCTACGCAGATGCACCCAGCGTTACGCTTGGCCGTCTGGCAATAGATATCAGCCTACAGAAACAAGGCTACGGGGAGGTTCTCGTAACGCACGCGTTGAAGGTTGTTTATCAGGCTTCTCGCGCAGTAGGCATATACGCTTTGTTTGTGGATGCACTAAACCAAAGCGCAATGCAGTTCTATCAGAAGTTTGGATTCATCCCTTTGACGGGGGCGAATGCCAACTCGCTTTTCTACCCCACGAAAAGCATTGAAGAGCTGTTTGAAGCAGAGTAAACGAAGCCCCTCAATCGAGGGGCTTTTTTAATTCAAGGCTTGCCTGTCCTGCCAGTTGCACAATCGCTCCCCCATCGTGTTATGGAAGAGGATCTCGCGTTCCGTCTCTTCGGTCATACAGTCGTCGTTACTGACATAAATAGGGTTTGCTGCATCGCAAAACAGCACGCCGGAAGTCTGTGTCTTAATCACGCAGCCACTTATCATGCAGCTCGCGATGAACAGCAGAAGCATCTTTCCGCCGCACCTCATCAAGTGTTTCATTTTTGACGTCCACTGTACTTTGAAGCCTCTTTCTGTCTTCCTGTCGGGCCTTCTCTTCGATTGCTTGCCGAGCCGCACGACCTCCCATCGTATAAGCACCGACAAGCACGAAAAGAACGGCAGCCAGAGTCATCAGAGCAAACTTCAGCTTTGAAAATAGGCTGCCGGTCATATCAGACCATCCCGTTCTGGTGTTTTCGCACCTGTGACCAGGCGATAAAGACAGCCACCACAATGGTCGCGATACCGAAGATGATCCGAACCGTATCACCACTGGTGATGTGTCCCTGCGCCTTGTCCATTGCCGCAGAGACCTGTGGCATGACGTCGGCCAGCTGTGCCAGACCAATTCCCGCCGTAACGGTCGCACCGGCAGTCTCTTTGGTTACAGGAACAGCCTTCACGGTTTTCACCGGCTTAACGACACCAGCGCGACGCAGACCTTCCTCAATAACTTCTGCCGCATACCAGGTATTCGGCGTTTTGAGCGGGCCACGGCCATTTTCATGACGGATAATCGCCTCAACCAGTGGACGCAGAGTGTCGTAGTCGTGCAGATCGATGATCATGTCCTGGGTGACGCCAACGGCTTTAGATACCTCGTTCACGTAAGCCACGGTGTTGTTTTCATGCGGCGGCGCCCAACGCTCGATGACTTCGCGGATCGTATCGATGCTGGAACCGTCTTTTGCGCGGCGCTTATCATGGTAGGTGATGAGCGTCACAGTCAGTGCCCGAATCCCCCATACGGGGTCTTTGAAGGTGCAGAAACGCGTCTCTGCAGGGTTGTTTACTAACCCTTGCCACGGCGAACCTTTATCCAGGTTCCCGGGGTTATTGTTACGAATGCCTCTTGGAGTACCCATCCTTGTTGTTCTCCTGTTATTGCAGTCCATTTTTCACGCCATAAGCGGCCAAACCCAAAAGCAGTACGGTGATCAGGAACGAGGTAATCTTGGAAATAATGCCCCCAAAGAACCCGCTTGAAATTGTGTCGAGCCGATTAAGAAGTTTGTCCAGGTTGGAATGCTGAATGCTATGTTGCGCCGGAGTCATATCACCAAAGTAAGTTCGCAGTTGATCGTTGACCTCCTGACCAATATCGTCGCGAAGCTCCTTACTTAATTTGCCGACGACTTCTCGCGCAACAATTGCGGCAATGCGCTCAACCTGCTCTGGCGTCACGCCTGCCATCTCGTTTGACATGTCTTCCTCCATGAATAAGTCAAATCGAATGGCGAATTTATATCATAAATTAAAAATTAATAGTAGGTAAGTGCTTACCTACTATTATGATTAACTAAATTACTCCTGAATGGCAGTAACCAAATCTGCGTCGAGAGCTGTTTGATTTACCTTAAGGATATCTCCCGCTTCGGATGAATGAAGTGTATTCTCCAGTGATTCAACTCGTTGTAGCAGTACCTTAACAGTTGCCAGCATATCCATCATGAGCACGTTATTGTCCAATTGCAGGCGATCGTCATTTACTTGCATGCCGTTCTTCATGTACGAAGTGTGCACCTGCTTAACATATTGAGGATCAACTTCCTGTGCCTGTTGAGCGACAATCCCTCTGCGAACTCTGCTCAGCTCATCATCGTTGTAGATAAACGTCACTAACTCAAGCTGACGAATGCGATCAACAGACAGCTGACCGTCAGTAGGTTCAATGTCATGCTTTAACCGCGCATCTGACGTCCCTTGAAATTGAACATTCCCATTCTGGCTACTGTAAATCCTGCCGCCAGGTAAGAACTGCCAGTACTGGACATCCTGCGAATAACCGCGAAGCATGACGACCAGTCGATGGTTGGTTCCGACCTGTTCCTCAAACCAGATACCTCCCGCCCCAGAGTCGCCATTCCCGTCCGCGCCCCGCGTGTTTAATCTCCACGTGCTCCTCGGGGTGGCGATGATATCTCCCACTGCTGGTGAACCGTCAGATGATAAACGGCATGTAAAGCCGTCGCTATAAGCTGAGTTGTACAAAGTGCAAGCACCATACATACCAGTACCTCCACGTACACGTAGCCCCGGAGTAATGGATAGCGCCACATCTTCTGTATAGATCCTGTGCGTATAGTCAGCCGTAGAATTGTTATGATGAAAGTCAATGAATGGCGTAGCAGCAGAAAGCTCAATGCTCCCGGCATCAATAGCAGTGAACTTCGTGGCACTATCCTTTCGCAAAATTTGGCCTGAAGCCGTAATGTTGGCACTGAACGTAACGCCCTTACTGAACGTCTGAGTCTGTGTGAACGTGTTTGCGACGCTCGTTTTCGCCGCTGCGTTCAGCGAGTTGCTGAGAGCCGCAAGATCAGACGCTTTCGCCATTCCTGAAACAGCAGGAACAGTCACAGATGCACCTGTTAGAGGATCTGTCATCGTAATATCGCCACTTCCAGTCAGTGCGGTAGACCATCCCTGGACAACGTTACGCCAAAGGGTGAATGCGCTGGCTAGTTGGTTCGCAAAAGACGATGTACTGGCTGTTTCTGATGTGATAATTCCATATTTCGCACCAGAAAAAGCTGTTGTGATGTTTCTCGTCAAAGTCAGTTGAGTGTCATTATTAACAGATTTGATGGCATACAGATCTGCACTTCCATTGCGATAAATGACAAGAATCGACCCCTCTTGAATACCAAGTGCAGCCTCCGACCACTTGGTGGAAATACCAGTAACCTTTGTCTGGTTTGCTGCACCTGTAACGGTGCCAACTTCGTACATTGCCATAATTACATTCCTTGTTATTTTAATTGGCGGCTCTTGAAGAGCCGCCTGAAACTTAAGCCAAAGAGATGGAGCCGGTTGTCCTGTACATGGAGATAACCCCTGTAAATCGGAACTGCCCGCTATCGCCACGATTAGGCCACTGGATCGTGATATTCTGCGTTTGGCCGTAATTTGATGCCGGTATACGAATGGAGAAAATTGAAGTTTCAAAATTTTTACCTTCGTTACCTGAATCAAATGTCCATACAACTGTTTCATCAACGCGGATTGTTACGTTTTGACGCCAAACCTGCTGAATAATAATAGACCCGTTAAACACCATACGACGCTCAAATGGCATGCCCTGCACAGTAGCTATAGGATACCGAGTACCTGATGATGTATCGGCTGTAGAAGGCCAGTTTTTAACAACACGGTCGGTCATTGTCACAACATCACCAACAATTTTATTAGCTTGCACTGTGCCAAGCACAGTGCAGTTCTCATTAATAGTCACGTTGTTAAGTACGCCAGTATTTGCGTGAACTTCGCCTCTGATATATACATTACTGAATCTGGAACGACCATCTTTGTTGATAAACCACGTAGGATATCCATCACTTTCACGACTATCAGAACTAATTTCTTGCGCGATTTTCGCATTGGTGATGGAGCCATCCTTAATCACAGCGGCATTCATGTAGGCAACGCCATTTTCCACAACAAATGGTGTGGTAGTGTTTCCGTTAGAGGTATTGATTAAGCCGAAGCGATCAGCCTGAACCAGAAACTGGCTCTGCAAATTTTTGCCATCGATACCTAAAGCGATACCAGCAGCATACTTTTTACCGTTGCTGTTGGTTTCCATTTTGACCATCCAGGTGCTATTAACGTTGCCGTTTTCAACAACCGTTTTCTTCAGCTCCTGCAGCTCGGCAGACTGGCCTCCTACCTGGGCCGTTAAATTCGTTTGCTGCTGAGACAGCGCACTAATCGTTGTGGCCTGAGTCTGCTGAGTTGATTTAATTGCCGCCATCGAAGTGGTGGCGTTATTCAACTCCGTCTGGTTCTTGATGTTTGCCGATGCCTGCGCATCAATTTGCGACTGCAAGCTGGTATTCAGCGACGACTGCGTTTTCTCGTTGTTGGTGATGGTTTGCGCCATCTGATCAACCTTCGAAGACGCATCGTTCACCTGGGACGTCAAAGAGGACAGCTGAGACGCCTGGGATGTCACCTGCCCTTCTACATTGGTAACACGTGAGGTAAGGCTGGTGAGCGCGGATGCGTTCGCATTAGCCGAATCTTTAGCCTCTTTTGCGTCGGTGATATCGGTGACAACAACGTCATCGATATACAGATCATACCCCGGTGTACCAGTGCCAGTTGTGCCGCGGGTAGATACCCAAAATGCGCCGCGAGTGTGGCCAGCGGCTACACGGAGCGTACCGGTGAATTTCTTCCATGCGCCTCTTGCACCCAATGCGGCTTCATTGATAGTGATTGCCGTCGGCCAGTTATTGTTGTTGGCAGCGTTTTGGGTCTGCAAACCAACGAGCGTTGACCACCCAGAGGATGGCGACTGATCTGCCGGCATCATCGCCCAGAGTTCAATGCGGAATACCGCATTTTCACGCAGAGCAATCCACTTACCGATGGTTTTATCGCTGTTTCCGCCCTCACCGGCGCCGCGGGAAACACGCAACGACTTCGTTCCGCTTCGTTTCTGAGAGCTGACGACGACCGCACGCGAGCCGCTGATCTGCTGGTTTTCGGAGTACGTCTCCAGAGAACCATCAAACCACGGGTTGCTCCCCATCGCCTGAACAGTACTCAAAGAGTTTTTGAACGAAGTTGTCTGGCTGCTCTGGGTTTCAATTTCTTTCTCGTTCTGCGTGACGCGATTCGTTAATGCCGTTAACGCAGCCGCATCAGCTTTCTTCGAAACATTTGTGTTTGTGGTAGCAAGGTCATTCTTAAGTTGCGTAACCTGGCTGCCCTGGCTGGTGATGTCATTCTCTGTCTTGGTCACACGACTATCGAGCTTAGTGATCGCGCTCGAGTTCGCCTGAGTTTCAACAGAGTCGGTCACATCGACGACATAAAAATCATCAAAGTACATCGCGCCGGCTGACAAGAAAGCAGTGAACTGAACGTCAGCAAGGACATCCTTTGTCGCCTTCCATGTCCAAGACACCTCCTGCCAGTTAGAGGTGAACGGGCCATAAGCCTTACTTGCGATCAGGCCATTACCGTCCGCCACACGGAATTTTGTATTGTCGGTCGACTGAATGGTGGTATTAGGGTCCTGCTTTGCCCAAATTCCAATTTTGTACGACCGATCCTTCTTGAAGGAGATCTTCTGGCCTACGCCTGCAGAACCACCCGCTGCTAGTTTGGCGGCTTTGGTGCCAAGATGTGGAACCTGCAGCGTTGCCACCGTGGCAATACCGCTCCAACCAGTGTAGCCCTCCGTACCACGCTCAAAAGACGGGTTTACGATCAGGTTACCGGGGATCTGGCTTGCTGCATCCACGCTGGCGTTACTGGACGCAAGGCTGTTTTCCAGCGCTGTTGTCGAGGAGCTCAGGGAGTCAATATTATCCCCTTGGGTCTTCACTGTATTCTGGAGCGTGGTAATTGCAGATGCGTTCGCATCAGCCTTCATCATCACACCACCAGCGGCGCCCAGCCCCATCATTACCCCGTTCACAAACTCGACTGAGGTCGAAATGTGGGCGGTGCCGTCGCCACCGGTTGGCGCACGCAGTTCCAGACCATCGCCCGGCTTCATACCTTTGCGGCCAAGGAGAATGTAGGCGCCACGATACGGCAGAGAGTTAACGACTTCGGAAGTGCCACCAAGAGATTCCAGGGCAGACAACACCTTACCTCGGTTGCCAGTTGGCTCATCGAATGTCAGGACGCAAACGTAAGTCCCACTGGCCAGTGCCTCGATATCAGCCGACATCGTGGCGCCATTATTCGCGCTGCCAAAGACATCGTATGTTTTGGAGGTCGCAATCACCGTTGATCCGTCGCTGTGTTTTGCAAAAGTGACCAGCGCCCAGCTGCGACCAGGAGTAAACAGGTTCTTGCCGCTTTCATCAAACACCCCATGGGTAACGCTATTGCCATTACCCCGTGCGGTTACAGTAAACACAGTGCGACGGTTCATCGAGGCCTGCAGGCTGGTAATGCTGCTGTTCGCTGCGGTTAAATCGTCACCCTGAGATGTCACCGTGTTCCGGAGATCCTGCAATGCTGAAGCATCAGCTTTCTTGGCAATGTTGTTCTGAGCTGTCGACAGCCCGTTTTCCAGCGATGTGGTGCGATTACCGATAGAGCTTATGGAAGTGCCCTGCTGATTCACTGTCGTTGTCAACAAGTCCACAGCCGACGCGCTGGCGCTATCAGCCGGAGAGTCGTTCCAGTCGGAAACAACGTTACCTACCTCAAACTTCGGGCTGTTGATGTACACCGTCTGGTCTTTGGAGGTATTGCTCTCGATACGGCACAGAATCAGGCGCTTGGTGCCCGTGGTAGGTGTCTGTTTCCACTTAACCCAGTAGCGGGCCCATGAAGTGGTCAGCGTGAACTGCGCACGGCCATCACTGTTGTTACCCTTCGCACCCTGGCTGGTCTCGATAGACGTTGTAGTGTTCGGATTGTAGAAGAACGCCGTCATAATCTGGCCAGCAACACCGCCTTTCGCATAGAAGCTGTAAACGTACTCACCTGCATCGACCGGCGACTCAAGCGTGATTTCCCGCAAATCCCTGTAACCGGAGCCGGCTTTTACAGTTGCGCCAATTACCGCGTTACCACGATACGTGTCGCTGGTAACGTTCAACCAGCCGGTCATATCGCCAGAGTTCTTAATCAGGTTTGTACCGCCAACAGAAATGGCATCAACCTTGTTGTTCAGATTCGTGACAGAAGAACTCGTTGAGTTAATGTCTTTTTCGGTCTGGGTAACACGGTTGGTCAGTGCCGTCAGAGCATTGGCGTCCGCTTTTTGAGCAACGTTTGCATTTGTTGTTCTCAAATTATTCTCAAGATTGGTAGTACGTGTACCAATGCTGGAGATATTCTCCCCCTGCTGATTTACCGTAGAGGTCAGCGAATCAACCGCTTTCGCCGTAGCATCGAGAGAATCCTGAACTTTGGAGGAGTCGGTTACGTTCCGCAGATGCCAGTCGGTCACATACCAGACGGTGCCGAACGGGCTGGACTGGTTGATTTGCAGGAATGGACGGAAGAAACCGCGATCGACAATTCCCTGATTAATTTTGAAACGCCAGGTTACTCGCTGCCATGTGGCCGACGCCTTGCGGTTGCCGCCAGATGACAGAGGCGCGCCCACGCTGCCGCTTGGCCGTGTTGCGGTTCCGAGATACAGGTTGAAATCAGCGGAGCCGGTGCCACACGCGACGAGAGCAGACATTTCATAGACATCCCCCAATGTCGCCGGAATAGCAGCAAAATTTGGGTGATGGTCGCGAGCCGCAATGCGTGCAACATAAGCGTATGGGCAATTGGCTGGCACGCCCTCAGACGAGCTGGAAACCACAGTGAAGCCCATCTGACTAAACTCTGGGTCAAATGTCGGGTTGCTAATCAAATCGCCACTTGTCGCATTCCCTGCGCGTACAGATGAATTAAGCGCAGTGATACTGCTATTCGCGGAGGATAAGCCCGACTCTGTTTGATCGACGCGCCCGGACAACACGCTTAAAGCGCTCTGATCCGCTTTTTTACTGACGTTGTTATTGGTCGTTGCCAGGTCATTTGTCAGTTTGGTGATGCTGTTACCCTGACTGGTGATCTGGTCACCCTGTTGGGAGACGGTCGAGTCCAGTGTCGAAATCGCATTGGCGTTAGCATCTGCTGTACTTTGCGCATTGTAGGCATCAGTTACTTCGGTAATGACCAGGTCATCAATAAGGAATGAGTTTCCCGCCTTAACGCTGCTAACGTTAGGAATAGAAATCCTCACCATTGCCTGCTTAATACCGCTCTTCGTTGATTTCAGGTAACCAGAAACCTTCGTCCATTGAGCTGTAGACAGATCTTTCGCCGCTTTGGTTACTGCTGGCCACTGCCAGGAGTTGTCCTGATACTGGAGCGACAAGCCAATGGAGATCTGCGCATTCTCGGCCATAGCGGTGCTCTTGGCATCCAGCTTAACCCAGCATTCCATATAGAAGACTGCGTTATCGCGAACCTGGAACCCGCTGAAAATGTGATTATCGCTGTTATCAGTTGCGTTAGCGTTGTAATCATTCGGACGCGTCACACGGATGCACTTACTACCGCCATGCGAGTCATCAGTGGTCACGATAACGCGATTATTTGATAGATTATGGCCAACCGCGTAGCTTTCAAAAGTGCCATCAGGAAGCAGATTGGCGCCGCGTTTGGATTGCTGGTTCAGAGAGCTGCTGAGCGACGTAATGTTGCTGTTCGCCGCCGTCAGACCGGACTCCGTCTTCTCTACCCGACCTGTCAGCGTAGTGACTGCCGACTGATCGGCCTTTTTCGCGATGTTTGCGTCAGCGACTTCGAGGTCATTGGTCAACTTAGTGATGCTGTTGCCCTGACTGGTGATCTTGTCACCCTGCTGCGTCACCGTGCTCGACAACGTAGACAGCGCATCGCTATTAGCCTTGATCTTCACCTCATCCGTGATATCAAAGACCTTAAAGGTATCAACCCAGATTTCGGCATTAGCCGGGTGCGCGTAAAGCTTAAAGTTCTGACCATCAGCGTTAGAGGCAGTAAGCCCAGTCTCCCAGGTAATGGTCTGCCACTCACTGGTGAGTGTGACGTTTTTATCTTCATAATTGCTGTCGGTCTGGCCGATTTTATTCTGGCGCCGGATCAACATGTTCATCGCCCCGGACACGCCCTTGGCTTTAACCACAACACGATATTTGCGCTGACCATTAAGCGGCAGCGGCTTGTTGTTGTTGGAGAAGATGCCTGGGCTGGTCGTGGTCGTCCGGTTCAGCTTAACCCCAGCCTTACCATCACCGAAGTTGCCGAAAGCGACGCCCGCCGGATACTGGATATCCCAAGCAGTTGCACCCTGCAGGAAATCGTAGTTCGGGATCAGGTTGTCACCGGCGTTTCTGGCAGCGGTCAGGGTATTATTCAGGTTCGTGATGCTGTTACCCTGGCTGGAAATCGTATCCCCCTGCTTGGAGACCGTATTTTGCAGCGTAGACAGCGCCTGTGCATCTGCCTTATTCGCCAGATTAGCGTTGGTCTGTTCGAGGCTGTTTCGCAGATCAGTAACGCTCTGCGAGGTGCTCGTGACGCGATCACCTACGGTGCTGACGTTTGAGGTGACGGCGCTAATGGCATTCGAAAGCGCGTTCATCCCAAGAGCAGAATTCAGCTGGGCTACTTTCTCGGACAGTTTAAAACCGAGGTTAATGTAAGCCTGACCAGTCCATTGGTTCACCAGGAACTCAACCGTGCTCCAGCCAGCTTTCAGATCAAAGCTAACCGTATTCCAGCTCGCATTACCAAAGGCAGCCCTAACACCGTTCACGTACACGGCGCCCGTATCATCAAAAACACGAGCCCCTGGTGCCATAGTGATGGTGGTATCAGCATTGACCTTCACGAAGGCTTTGTAATGCGCGATCACGTAACTGCCGGCGCTCGCAAAGTCCAGTTTTGCAGCGTCAGGAACCTCCTCGATCGAGGTTGGCGCCTTACCGTTGATATCGCTAAAGGTCGGCTCAATAGTGCTGTTTGCCAGTTGTACGTTGTATACGCTACGCACCCACATGTTCTGGCGGCCGTTAACTATCTGGTTTGACAGCGAAGTGATGCTGTTGGAGTTAGACGTAATGTCTTTTCCCTGCTGGGTCACGGTACTGTTGAGGGTTGATAACGCATTGGACGTCGCATCAATCGCCTTCTCATTGCTCACGTCAACGCAGAAGACGTCATCGAGATACATATAGCCGGAAGCGACACTTGCGCGCAGAGACACAACCACGCTCGCGGTTTTGGCTGGCGTATACTCGCCGCTAATAAGCGCCCAGTTAGTCGACAGCCCGGCGCCAGTGATCGGGATATCCTTTATCGGCGTCAGATCTGCGTTTCGAAGGCTAATTTTGTTGTTGCCGGCATTATTGATCGCGAAGTCAGCGGATTTGCGAACCCATGCGCCGATACGATAAGTCTTGCCGGCCTGCAGCTCGACCGTTTGGTTGCAGCCCGAGTCACCGCCAGAGGCCAGTTTGCCCGCCTGGATGATGTATTTACCCGATTTGGGGTTCTGGGCCTCCAACAGAGTCCAGCCGACATACTCCCAACCTTCGAAACCACGTTCAAAAGAGTTGTTTTTGAGCATGTTGCCGATGATCGCTTTCGAGGCATCCGCATCAGCATTGGCGTTATCCAGCGAGTTTGACAGGCTGGTGATGCTCTGGGACTGGCTGGAGATCTGATTTTCGGCAGCAGTTACGCGGTTTGTCAGATTAGTCACAGCTGAGGCGTCAGCTTTGTTCTTGATGCTGTTCTGCATCGAAGTGATCTGCTGCCCCTGGCTGGTGATGGTGCCCTCAACAGACGATACCCGAGAGGTCAAAGCATTGGTGGCACTGGCGTTCGCCTCAATCGCCAGAGCATCAGTGACGTCAACAAAACCAACATCATCGAAGTACTGAGAACCGGTTTTGAGAGAAGACATGATCGATACGTCAACTTTACCGGTCAGCGTCGCCTTCCAGGTATCAGAGACCTCCTTCCATGTTTCATCTTTGGGCAGATTCTCCGGACGGATCGGAATCTCTTTGAGCAACGTGGCCGCGCCAATACGCAGTTTGTTGTTGCCAGGGCTGCTGATCACCGCATCAGTGGTACACCGCACAAAAGAGGACAGCTTGTATGTCCGCCCTTCGACGACGCTTACAGATTGCGTGATTTGCACCGTGCCGGCGGCGCAAACAAGAATTTTGCTACCAGAATGGGGCGCACTCGCCTTGATAACACTGGATACGCTGTTCCCTGCAGACCACCCTGCCAGGTCACGCTCAAAGGAGGCGTTAACCAGCAAATTGCTCGGGTTGCTTTTGGCAGTATCGGTATCGCTCTGGATATCGCTCAGCGAGTTATTCAGGGTGGTGATGCTTTCACTCTGGCTGCTAAGGGTTTTATCCTGCTGGGTTACGGTCGACTGCAGACCCGTGATCGCCTTGCTATTCGCAGATACACCAGACTCAACACTTCCTACGCGATTGTCCAGCGTAGACAATGCCGCACCTTGTGATTTAAGGGTGTTGCCCTGCTCTTCAACCTTCTGGGAAATTGTCTGTACTGCACTGGCATCGGCCTTCTGGCCAAGGCTTGTTTGCAACCCGGTAATCTTGCTTGCCTGGGAAGCTTGTTCAGTGGACAGCGTATGCAGCTCTTCTGCAACAGAGGCTTTGTTTCTGTTGAATTCAGTCTGCAGGGATTCACGCGCACTCGCTTCCGCAGCATCGGCAGTGATACGAGCATTTTTCTCCTGATAGATCAGACCGGAGCGAATGTCGTCCAGATTTCCGCTTTCAGATGAACCGCGGATTTGTGCAGCCAATGTGCTGCGCGCCTGCGCTTCGGCGGTATCTGCATTCGCACGAGCCTGCTGCTCTTCCTGTAACGCGGCCATGCCTGCGCCCGGCGTCGGTCGACCAACGGCGATCCAGTCGAATAACAGGTAATTGTCCGCATCCTGACCCGAAGTGAAATCGAAGCGGAAACGACGAATCGTTGTCGAATCCCGCCACTCAATGTCGTGCAGGGTCAGAATCGCAATACCCTTGTCGTCGTATTCCGGCTCATTGATAACCACGGAGCGACCAGCATTCCAGCCAGTTTCATCAGCGCCGATCCAGAACATTCTGGCGTTCCAGGTTGGGTTGCCAACCTTTTTAACGCGCATCTTAATGAAACGATAAGCATGGGCATCGATCGTCAATCCGTTAGGGGAACGACAGGTTGAGGTCGGATTGTTCGCTTTCAGCCAGCCATCGCTGGTGACGCTCATTGGCGTGTAGCCATTATCATCTTCCGTCCAGCCTTCGGCGTCCTGGTCGAAATACCAGATTTTCAGAGAGTCAAACTGTTCCCCTGTGCCAGCGGCAATCTGCGAGATCTGTCGCGCGAGGTTTTCGTCACCGGAGGTCACAACCTCAGACAAGCTATCGATAGAGGTTTTCAGCTCATTCTTCGCGCTCAGCAGTTGGTCGGCCGCTTGCTTGGCTGCATCATTAACATCTGCAATACGGTCATTCGTCTCTTTCTGAATGGCCGCAGTCAGATCTTTGCTGGTCTGGGACAGCGACGTTGTCAGTGATGACTGCGCATTCTTAATCTCCTGCGACAGAGCAGCGTCGCCGTCTTTAATCGACTGTTTTGCAGCTTCAATTTGGCTGTTTACGTTGGAGATGTTGGTATTGATCGTCTGGTTGACCGTATCGATATTGTCGACAATTGTCTGATTGACGGTATCAATGTCCTCTTTCAGCGACTGATTGACAGAGTCAACCTGCGCCTTAATTTCGGAGGAGGTTTGCGCAAGGTCGTTTTCAACTTGCTGAATAGACTCGTTGACTGAGTTCTGAACCTCGCCAATGGCGTTGTCTACCGCCTCCTGAGTGGCTTTGCTGTCGATTTCGTCGAGCAGCTCTTTGCCGAGTTCAGAAGATGTGATCTTGTCTTTCAGGAAAGACAATACGTCGCGAGTGGTGGCCTCTGTACCGAGGTTCGAGTTCGGCTGGCCTACCATCCCACGTTTGTTTACCGCACGAATCCAGTAATACCAGGTCTCGTTGTCACCCAGCCCAGCGTGAGTGAAAGTCGTTGTGGCGGCCTGAGCAATGAGTGTCGCGGTGTCCAGCTTATTTGTTTTGGACGCATACACGTTGATCTGCGCGAGGTCGACTGAATCAGGGTTAACCCAATTCAATACCACGTTACGATAATCCCCCACCGCGGTCAGTGATGTGGGCGCCCCTGGCGGCGTCATCGTGCCTTTTACCTGATAGACAGCAGTAATAATCTCGGATTTTTTGCCGCCGAAGGAAACGGAATACAGCTGGAAGTCATATCGCCCATTTTCGGCAACATTGACGATTTCATATTGTTCTTCCGTGGCGCGGGCAGATTGCCAGTTGGAGACGTTGCCCTCGTCGGAGCGGCGCCAGCTGACCCAGTATTCTGGTGATTTACCTTCCCAGGCAAGCATCAGCTTCACGGACAAGTTGCCCGGACTGGACAGATAGGTGCCTTCTGAGATGACCAGATTGCTCGGTTTGGAATATGTGGGATCAAGAACCGTCGTATTTTCTGGAACGAGCGCGGCCCCGTTATCAATCGCCTGGTACTTAGATGCATTGTTCTGCACCACCGTGATATCAAACGACCCCGGGGTTTCACCTTGCGCGATAGCGACAACGCGCGCCCGCATTGGAACCAGGTCTGGTTCGGTGATCGTCCAGACGCCATTCGCTACTGGTTGATCGGCTGTGGCCAACGCCGTCTTGAAGGTAACTTTAGTGATGTTGTCGCCGGTCTCGTTGATGTCTCGCTCAACGATTTTGCCTTCCTGATTGATGATACGGATGAAGCTACCGCTCTTTTTCAGAGAGACAGGTGCATCGAGGGTGATGCTGTTTTTGGTGAAAGAGACAATGCGACCGGAATTGCGTTTGCCGGCACGATATTTGTTCTGGATCAGAACGGTTTCGCCCGGCATCAGGAACGAGGCGTCTAGGCCCGCGGTAAAGGTGATCATGTCTGACTCCATACGCGCGGTATAGAGCAGCCACAAACCTACACGATGAGCCTGACCACGGCTGGTGCATCCGAACGCAACGGCCTCGGTCTTGCGCTCCCCGTATCGGGCCATCGCTTCCTGATCTTCAACATACTCAACGTTCTGCTTATAGCCGTCTTGTTTGTTGTTATAAGTGATCAGCGCTACGGACGGCCGGTCTTTTCGAGCAGAGCCTTTATAGGTAAACAGGCCATCTTTTACGTTTGCGTTGGTAAACAGCATGACAGGATCAGACGGGCTGTCCTGCATGATATTCACCATGCCACCAGCCCAGAAAACCATGCCACGGAAAGCACCGGCAATATCCTGAATCAGACGATAAGCGTCCTGACGACTGGTGATCTGGGTGTTGATTGCAAAGCGTTTTTCTTTGCCGCCAAAGCCATCATCAACCTCTTCGTCGCAGTAGCGACCGATCTGATAAAGCTGGCCAAGGTCAATCATTGACTCCGAAACAAATTTGCCGAGGCCATAACGAGCATTGGTCAGCAGATCGAACAGAATCCAGGCAGGGTTGGAAGACGACAGAAGTTTAAAGGTTCCATCCCAAACGCCGTTATAAGTGTTCGTGTTTTCATCATAATTCGAAGGCACACGGATTTTGAGGCCACGGATAAGATACGAACGTGACGGCATAGAGCTACCAAACTGCTCAGAGTTAACCTTAAGGCCAACCAGAACGGAGTTCGGGTAGTTCATTGGGGTGTCAACGATCTCACCGATAGAGTCGACCCAGGTATCGTTAAAGAGATACTGATCGTTGCTGTCGGCGGAGAGACGAAGCACGCGCACTTTATAGGCACGCCCAGGCTTTGGAAGCTGGATTTCGTAACTGCGGTAGTAGACACCAGTCTTTTTCGCAGTCAGCGTCACGTCAGAGCTGCTCTCACCTGCAGCAATCACGTCATAGAAAGAGCCATTGCCGTTGGCCAGCTGGAACTTAAACTGGACCGAAGTACCGTTTGTGTCCCCTGTTTTCTTGTCAATGTTCCGCAGCGACGGGAACTTCATGATCACTCGGACACGATCAGCGTCGTCGTTATCGATGGCGACCGTAACCGCATTTGTGGTTTTCAGCTGTGTGTTAACGGCCTTTGGCGTTTCGACAAAATCGAAACCAGGCATCGGGCTTTGGTCTTGCGAACCATCCCGGAAATCCCAAGTTACACCGGAACGGTTGAATGAACCGTCTTCGTTCTGTAGCGCCACACCATCGACGAAGATAGATTTAGCACCGTCAATCAACCCACCAACAACACCTTCCCCGAGCAGATCGAGGATAGACGCCATGGTGCGAGAATTAACGGTATCATCCGCTTCAACTGGTGTACGGCTTGAGCCTGAGCTCTTTTTGCCGCCCGCTCCCGCAATCAGGAGGGGCAATCTCTTTTTCTTGAACTGATCCATGTTCAAAAAACTTCCCTTACAGTTGGTCTATGGTGATTGAAGAACTCACAATCTGTGAGCCAACTAAAATTTCCTCGCCGTAATTAAGCTGAACCGGGTTTCCCTGGTTGCTGGTGTTTTGAGGCCCATCGAAGTAAAACGAATCCGTGTTATCCGCCTGTCTGACAGACGCATTTGATGCCTGCGGCGAAATCAGCATGGACACACCGCCCATCATCAATGACATCCCTCCCATCACCAGCGCGGAAGACGCACCAAAAGTCAGCCCTGAGGCCAGAGCGCCGACAGCGATCATCGCGGCGCCCACGAAAGTATGGAACCACCCAAACGCCTTACCACCGCTGCCACGTGGTACGGGAGTAATGCGGATTTTTGCGATATTTTCCGACTCGCCCATCATCTGGTATTCGGTGTCGTCCATTGACCACTTGTGGCCCTGCTTATTTGTGACCTGGATGTGGTACTTATCGAAGTGGTTACGGTTACGCTTAATCCAGGCTTTAAAGCCCGGGCGATTCGCCTCAATCAAATCGATGGCTTGTTTGGTGTTGCGCACCTTCAATTTCCAGTGGCGGCCAAAGTTCTTTGCCATCGCACCGCCGAGCTGAACATGAACTAATTCAGACACGTCTCGTCTCCCTTGAGTAAATCCCTGTGACGCAGGTGATGCGTCGTGTGCTTCTGATACATCCCACCGTAATAAGCCCGACAGCTGAGACGGTCGATCTGGTGATGCATGATCATGCCGTCGCCGATGTATACCGCGCAGTGATCTGGCATTTTCCCGTACTGGATGAAGAAGATGTCGCCGCGCTGGGGTTCCGTCCCCGGCGCCATGCGGACAAGTCCTTCATTTCGATAGTTCTGGTCGAGGATGTCGTTGTCCCCCGTGTACCAGGAAGGAATATGCAGGTGGGGGTTTGCATTCAGCTCAACGTCAAATTCACGCTTTAGGTAATCGCGGCACAGCATCCAGCAATCAAACACACCGAATACGTATGGGCGCCCCAGGTAGGGCATCTCAAAACCACACGGATAAATGACGTTCATTTCGCTAAAGTGGAATGGCATATCGCTTTCCACATTTTTGCGAATTGCCAGAATCATCCACGGTAATTCCGTCGCCTCGCACCCGGAGCGATCCGGGTCTGACGCCTCTGCGCTGCGCTCAACGTGAGAGTGCCAAATGGCGATCACTTCCCCAGCATCTTCGGCCGCAATAATGTCACTGGCACGCATGACAAAATCCTCACGTGGCGTTTCAGAGACATTCATCGCTTCCATAAAGCGATATTTCTCACCCTGTGTGCGCACCAGAAAGCCACACGCTTCATTCGGGTAACGTTGGATAGCGCAGCGATAGATATCCTGCATGACTTCTGAGCCCAGCTCAGGTAACGTCTGGTTACTCATATCGTGTCGCCCCAATAAATCCGCCAAAATGAATAACGCCATTCGCGAAGTAGTTGCGACGAGCATTACAGGCGTCGTAACGCTTGGTGCAGTAGTCGGCGCCGGCCAAAGAGGTTTGCTGGTTGTTTTTGTCGAAATATGGGCCGGTGTAGCCACACTCTGTTCCGCGATATTTCCACGGGCAGCTGTTTTTGATGATCTGACGATACGGCAGTTGAACGCCCATCAGATCTAAGACGCTGGACAGCTCGAATTCGACATACTGGTGCGTCTCCAGGGTCTTCTGTTCGACGAACCACATTTCATCAGCAAAATGCTGACTTGGGTCTGCGGTCGGGTTTCCATCCGGAAAGTTCACCGCGTCCAGAAAACGTGCCAGCGTCATCTTGCGAATGATTTTGCAGCCAATCAGATCGTCATTGGCCTGCAGCTCGGCAGAAATTACACCGTCGTAGTTGGAAACCTGAATCTTTGGACGAGGAAGTGTTCCCTGACCGCTTTTATCAAAGCCAGACGCTTTAATTGGCCACGGCTCATAGGAAACTCCCTGCCAGACAATTGGCTGGCTAAGCCCGTTGGTGCCGGCATGGAAATACAACTTGCCGCCGGAGGTTGTCACCGACATATCCAGCTCGAACAACTCAATGAGCGCAGAAGGCGATAAACTCTGAATATCAGCTCTAATACCCATCACTTCATCCTTGAAAAACTCAACGTCACATCCTGTGACGTTGATATATGATACTAGATAAGTAATTACTTATCTATAGTCGCAAGTTAAGACTCAAAAACCTGTCTAAATGTTGCCGTAAGCACTTGATAACCGGGGTAACGCTTTACCGTATGGCTGTCACAAACCACGATAATTGCTTTGCCTCTTGGGTTAGTCCAAATAAATGACTCCACCCCAGCGCGGGCAGTCAAAAAGTCATCAACGTCGTTTACCACGTCATGGCTACGGGTGAACGTGAGAGACCACTCTTCTTTAATCCGATTGAGCCCCTGCGACTGGCGCTGCTCGTAATCGTCGCCGTAGTTCAGCACGGTCACGTTAGGCTTTACGGTTTTCTCAGACTCATAATCTGGATACCAATTAAATACTTTCCTCGACATATCACTTCCTTGTGATGGCCGCCCGCTAAGGCGGCCGGCTTTACTACCCTCTGGTGGTATGCGGATTAAGTGAACCACCAGAACGTTTCTCTTCGGCAATCGTCTCAAGCACAATCGACTTGATTTGCCGTGCTGCGCCGTTCCAGAGACTGCTCTCGCTTCCACTGCTGCTCTCGCTGGTTCGGCCATCCTTGGTTACATTGATCTGAATCGAGACAGGTGACACCGCATTACCCGTACTCTTTCCACCTGACTCTGCAGAAAGTGTGACTGGAATGGTTCGACCATCTGGCAGCGGTACGTAAGCCTCATTCATTGAGCCCTCGCCAAACATCGCCAACTGCGGTGAGGTGGCGATTCCGCCTTTCTGATAGGCTCTCAGAGGTACAACCCCTTCCTTGCCAAAGATGCCGCCATTGGCGTGTTTCTTCACATTAGGCTTTGGCTCAGATGAAGACGATGAAGCTGACCCAGCCCAGGCGGATACTGCGGTACTGGCCAGTGACAGACCGAAATTCAGCCAACGGCTGGACGAACTCGACGACGAAGCACCTACCATGGCGAATGTAGCTGCCAGCGCCCCAGCCGCGGTAGACAGATTCCCCATACTGAGGATGCTGCTGTTAACCGCTTTGGTTTGATCTTTCGTAGCGTCAGTACCGGTGAACAATGACTTAGTCCAGTCCCAGACGCCATTCACCGCCTGACTTAAACCACTGGCCGCATTCTGAGACGCTTGCCCCATAGAGTTCACGCCGGAGGCTGTCTCCTTAGTGGCCTCGCCGACAGATTTATCCCCATTGGCCACCGACACACCAGAATTACCTAGCTGAACCCCTTGATTAGCGATCGCAGACGCTACGCCATTCATGAGATTTCCACTTTGTGCATTGCCAGCGTTTGTCGTTCCCATTCCCAACATATTCATGAGAGGCAAAGTGATCTGAGTCTTCACGACCATGTTAGTGATGTCTTTAAGGAACGATGTGGCCAGACTGGAGATGCTCATCTTCCCGTTAACAACAAAGTCAGTAAGCGTGTCAGTTAAACCGCTAAACAGATCTGTCCAGGTACCTTCGATCTGGTCAGCCAGGTTTTCATATTCCAGAGCCAACTGCTGGGTCGCTGTGCCTGTTTGCTTAATCAGCGCATTATTGCCAGCGGCCACCAGCTGATTAAGCTGCTTGTTGTAAAGCGAGATGATTTTCGGGTCAGTCGCCTTATCACGCAGCTCGATCAGCGCCTTAAGATTGCGGTTGTAGGTATCCGAAAACTCGGCAGCCTTCTCCTCATGGCTTTGCATCAAGCCTGCGCTGATAATCGAATCCGATTCCGGCGCCCAAGCGCTGATCATTTGCTCGACGTTGCGGCGATTAAACATTTCACGGTATTCGGGGGTAGCGTTCCTCAAATCCGCGAGACGTTTTTTAGCCTGGTCAACCATCTCCTGCGAGATAAACTCGTTAGGCGTGGCGTTTGCAAGATCGGTTAGTGACTTAGTGACATCACGCAGCGACTGATCAAACGACACGGTGGCCTTTGAACTTTCGCCCATTTGCCCCATGAGCTGATCAGCTTTATCCAGAGCCTTCTGGAAGCCGGCAGCCAGCTTCTGTTGCGCACTTTCCTCCCTCTTCGCGGCGCGTTCAGAGGCATTCGCGGTACGCTTCCCCGCCCTCTCGGCGGCAGCAGCATCCTGTTCACGAGCTTTGGTTAGTGCGGCTATGGCGGCTGCACGCTCCTTCTCGCTCATCTTTTCCAGAGACGATGCAGTGGAGGCTTTCTGCAGGTTAAGCTGGGTTTTAAGCTGCTTCGGCCCAATGATAGGTTTTCCTTCAAAATCCATCATTGGTGTGCCATCAGGCAGCGTGCGCTGGTAAACCGCAGAGTCCATCTGGTTGCGCATGTACTGCGCGAGCGCTTTATCAGCGCCTTTGTCGCTGGTGCCCAACCCAAGCACTGTTCCCTGGTTGGTCTTCACGCCCTTCCCGGTTTTCGCCGCGTTATCGCGTTCAAACTCAGCCCGTGTCAGTTCCTGAGCAATCGTCTCCAGGTGTTCCTGATAGCCGCGAATACTGCCCTGCAGCTTCTGTACCTGTTCTGTGTTTCCTTCTTTTTTCGCCTTTTCCAGCAAATCGCTAAAATGTGCGATCTGCTTTTCAGTTGCGGTCTTGCGCGATGATAAAGAGTCGACAAGTTTCTGGGCCGGCTGCAGATAAGATTTGTTTACTGTCTCTCGCAGCGGCGCAAGCAGCTTGTTCTTCTCATCATCGGACAGTGTTTTGTCGTCATTGATCTTCTGGATTTTGTCCAGTGCCTCCTGACGCGCTTTAACAAACGTAGCTGAGAAGAGCTGATTGTCCGCCCGGATTTTCTCGATCTGGGATTCAGCAGCCTCTTTCGCCAGACGTTTGGATACAGCGCCATCCCCCAGCGCGATGGTGTCAGTGGTTCTCTTGTACTCTTCCTGATTTTTCTTCAGTCGAGCCTCAACAACCTCTTTAGACTCCTTAACGGCGACAGGGCCGGCGACTGTGGAAATGTAGTTCACACTTTCGCCAGATTTAAGCGCTTGCTGGTCCCGCTGAATTTGCTTCTCTAGCTGCGATGCGCGCTCCGCCATTTGTGCGCGCTTGGCCGCCGTCATCGCTTCGGGGATTTTGCGAATCTCCTCAACAACTTTGGACGTTTCGTTGCGAAGCATGGTCATGTAGGTGATCAGCCCGGCAACAGCCACTGTTGCAACGGTAAACGCAGCACCAATCGGGTTTGCTGCGATAAACGCAGTCAGCCCAGCGAATGCCCCTTTCAGCCCCGTAATCGCGCCACGAATGGCAAAAATGAGCGATGGGATTGGTGCCAGTCCCATGCGTGCAGCACGATTGAAACGAGTGACCGCCGTCGCTCCCAGCGTGAATGGTGTCTGGATTACAGTGGACATCTTCATGAAGGTGGAAAGCATCTGGCCGCCGGCGCCGACAACACCTAAAATGCCCGCTCTGAGCATTTTAAATGCCACCATTCCGGCGACAATTTTGCCCAGCGTAATAACCAACTCCTGATTCTTAGCCAACCATTGCGCCAGCTCGCGCAGGCCATCAATCGCGGTGGTAAGCCCCTCGCCCAATGAATTAGCGAACGAAATGCCTTCTGCGCTGTTCATTACGGCCGCCAGCTCTTTCATCCCCTTGGTCAGAGAATCAAGATATCCAGCCTGCCCTACTCGATCGGCAAACAGAGTGAAAGAGGTTTGCAGCTGCGCCAACGCACCGGTGTAGGTTTGCATCATATCTTTGGCGGCATTTTCGTTTTCCGCACGCAAACCAACAAACATCAATGAAAGAGCCTGTTTCGCTTCAACGGTCCCACTGGAGACGGCTTTGGTTAGCTCCCCCATCGTGATACCAGCCGCATCTGCCATAGCCTTCATCGCATTTGGAACCGCTTCACCCAATTGCTGGCGGAGCTCTTCCATCGACACAACGCCTTTACCAGACATCTGTTGGACGGCCACCGCCGCTCGCTTAAGCAACTCACTATCGCCACCAAAACGTGCGACTGAGTCCACCAGTGCCTTTAACGAGCCATCAGTAGGATCGAGCCCAGCAGAACGGAACTTCACAAATGAGTCGGTTAAAGCCTGCATCGCAAATGGGGCATTTTTAGCCATGTCCACGATGTACTGCATGTCTTGGGCGGCAGCTTCTCCAGGATTGACCTTATCCTTGTTCAACCCACGCAACATGACACGCATACGCTGCATCTCGGCCGCAGCCTCTACGATCGGCTTCTGCCAACCAAACAGGATGTCAGTGACCGTTCTGGCCGCATCCCCAATTTCCCCCAGAAGGAAAATATTGCCGCGTAATCCAGAGAAGACGCCATTTTCACGACCACCACCGCGATGGGACGCAGCGGTAAATCGATCAGCGCCACCTCCGCTGCCTCCCCCGACCGTTGTGGTTGTTCTAACCCTGACCGGACGGCTGATCAGCTGCTGGCTTCGAATAACGCCATCCATCTGATCTTTGACTTTTTTTAACCCCTCGGCCGCCTGGCTTGTCGTTGTTCCCCAATTACTCAGACGCTTGCTGGTCGCATTTAGTCTGGTGTTCATTCCACCAAGAGAAGTAGTGGCACCCTTGATCTCAGTGTTGAATTTACCGGCATGGTCTCCTGCGTATTTAACCCAATCAGAAAACTCATTGAGTTCCGACTGAACCTTCCGCAATGATGCCAGGAACTTGTGCGTAGACGATGTGGCTGAATCAACGCGATCGGTGAATGTCCGCAAATCAGTGCTGATAGCGGACAGTTCACGTTGTGCCTTTCTAGAGGTGTTGGAAACGAGCTCAAAACCGGCAGCTACGTCCTGTAGTTTGTCTGCCGTAGAATTGAGTCTGGTTTCAAGAGCGCCAAGAATGCTGGAGACCGAACCCAGAGAGCGCTCGAGGTTTTTAATTTTTTGAGCCGGTTTGGTAGCCCGCTCGCCAAATTTGGTAAGTAATTTACCCGCCCGGTCGATTGACGCCGTAAACTGTTTGTCTTCCAGCGACAGGATAAACTCTACGTTTTGTGACATTCCCTTGTCATCCTCTGCCAAAAATTTGCATCAGCTGCTCTTTGGCGTCGGGGTCTGCCTTATCCATATGCGGACGGTAGACTTTATCAGTAACGACTGGCCTTCCAATCCTGAGTTGCAAACCCTCCATGAACGCCTTAACGCCATCGCCATCCGCTTGGGCGACGCGGGCGACCTGCAGATTGCGGACATCCTCTTCCGCTCGCAGACGATCGATATTGCGGCTGAGCATCCAGAACATGGTCAATGGGACACTCAGTAGCTCTGTTGGCGATACGGCGTAGTGAGCAACTACACGACTGAAATAGAATCCGAGATCTATCGAAACGGTCTTTACCCCGGATTCATCGCGGGATATTACTTTGCCCCTTCGCCAGCCGCTTTTTCGTTCTCTTCATCAATCACTTCCATGGCGAAGGTGAAGATCTGCTGGAGTTGCTGGACAGTCAGTTTTTCCAGAACGGAGTCAGGTACTGACGGAATGACTTTGCGTACCAGTTCTGCGTAGGCAGTTACCTGGTCGACGGGAGACATATTCATGAGGTCTTTGTCTTCCATCTGCTTGATAGAAACAAAGAGGCCGACGGTCATTTCAACGATGGGATATTCTTTGCCACCAAATTTGATGCTTTTTTTCGGCGGCAGAATGGAGTCGAGATCGAGTAATTTGGTCATGGTTTAAATCCTTTTAAACTCATACAGAGGCCCATCCATGGGCCTCTTGGGTTATCACAATTTAGCTTGCGGCAGTTACAGAGACGGCTTTGGTCGCCTTCTTGGCACCGTCATTAGTTGTGAAGGTGATATTGGCTGAACCGACAGCTTTACCAGTTACCAGTCCGTTCTGATCTACGGTCGCTTTATCAGTCGCATCAGAGCTCCACACGCCAGTCTTATTGGTTGCATCGGCCGGGGTGAAGGTTGCGCTCAATTGAACTTTAGCGCCCACTTTTACGGTCGGTGAAGACGGGGTCAGCGTGACGCTCTCAACCGGCTTTGGGAGGCTCATTTTCCCCAACACGCCAGCGTCGTCCGGGTAAGCGGAAAACTCAACTGAGAACACGCGAACGTCGTCAGACTGGTAGGTCATGGTGAAGTTACCCGCGGTTGCTGCTTTAGGGATGGTCAGAACATAATCCGTCGCATCCTGCGGGGTCAGCACCAACTCTTTCGCAACGTCGATCAGGTTCACTCCCTGCGCAGACGTGATGGTTACGGTATCTTCGCCAGAACTCAGCGTGGAACCTGGCATCAGATCGACCATGTTTTTCAACACGGATTCAGCCAGCGGCGCAGTAATGGTGATGTTGCGGCCCTGGATCAGCTCGGAGATCGTGGTCTGGCCCAGCTGGTCTACGGTCACTTTCAGCGTTTCGGTTGCGATTTCAACCTGAACACCGCCTTTGGTGTAACCCAGATCCACGCCACCAAACGACACCTTGCAGGCGCCAAGCTTGATGTTTTTAACATGGGTATTGGACATTATTGGAAAACTCCTTTTTCCGTTAAAACAGTGTCATTCCGACACACAATAGTAAGTATATACTTACTTATTTATTCAGTTCAATAAAGTACCCGGCAAATTCAAGTGGAATCCCCGTTTCAATAAGCGATCCGTCATTTATTGGGTACGTTATTGGCATCGCCATCGGCCTAACCATTTTGAAGAATACCCCGTCAGACTCTACGTTGCTAACAGGAAGGATATCCATGATTTTGTTTGCCATTTCAACAGATTTTGTAATACTCGCATTGCGAACTACTATCGTGAATGAGTCGAAGTAAAAACCCTGCAAATCCGGATCGATGGTTATGCCTGTATTGGGATTAATCAGCAAGATGCCAGACTTAACTTTTGCTGGCATATAGTGACAGAAAATGTCTGTCCCTACTTTTCCAAGCCCATTTTTCTGTATCAATTTTGCGAATGCTTCTACAAACACATCAACCTCGCGTAAATCCTGCTTTTCTGGCGGCTTCCATGATCGTCTGCGAAAATTGCTTTTCGCTGATCTGAGTCGCTCGCTCAAGGAAATATGGGCCCACTTTAGGCTTCACGCCGGCGACAGGAGGGTTGGTAACATTCTTCATACGAGACAAATAACCAAGACGGTACTTACCAAGCTCCATGTATTTGGCATAGTCCCCCACCTCAACGCCTGGATGCCCTTCGCGCTGCTTTGCGCCTGATACGGAAAGCTCAATACGAAGTCCCGCGTATCCTTCTTTTACAACCCGCGCAAAAATGGCGCTCTCCAGCGATCCGGTTTCAAGCGGGGCCATGGCTCGTGCCAGTCGTTCAACCAGACGCGCCAGCTTTTCCATGTCCCTGATTAGGTATCGCTTGAACGCTTTCTGGCTGTTATTAAGTCTGGCGCCGGCACGCTTAAACTGGTGTGCGTCATATTTCAAACCCATATATTCGCCCCCAGCTCAAGATGCCCAGGGCGGCCACGTAGTCCCCATCGCCGATGTACGCTTGAGACCTTCAGCTTCTGTCCCTCCAGCACAAGAACGTCATCGAGTTGAACAGCGGCTTCAAGTGGAACAATAAGTACTGCGTCAAACAACTCCAGCGCCGCCTTTCCGCGACTTCCAGAGCTATCTGCCCTGACGGACGATTTTTCATTGCTCTGTTCAAATTTAACGATGCCTACTTTCGTCTTCCTGACGAACTGCAATTGCGCTTCACCGTAGACGTTTTTGGAACCAAACCGGTAGATCGACAATTCGGCTTGCCACGAAATATTCATCCACTCTCCTTCTGTGAAGTCGTCGCACTCATTACCAGGCGGAGGCGCGGTTTCCCGTCTTTGGCCTGTCGACCAGAAGTAAAGAGCACGACGTGTGTTACGCACGACGAACAATCATCCGATTGTTGATGTAACTAATAAGCAATCGCCAAGTGCTGCGAGCCACACGGACATTCGCCACTTTGCTTGTGCGGTACATATTGGTTGTTTCACCGATAGATTCAGACAAAATGCCGTCTTCACGCGCACTCGCAATATCGTTGCCATTGGCGATCTCGCATGCCTCATTAACGGTGGCCAGAAGCAGCGCCTCTTTAAAGTAGTCTGGCAACTCCGCAAACTGCTCCGAAGTGATCCGTTCCCAGTCCACCAAATCCTGCCGATACACGCCGTCAGCCCCCCAGGGAATGTCATAGACATTCAGCATGTTTTGGGGACGGTCATACCGGTCGAAATCGATGCGCAAGATCCTCCGGATAGAGAAAGGTAATGTTTTGATTCGCCGTGTCGCTTCGATTAACCGCTTGCGCATCAAACCCTCTCCATCAGCCAGCAATGTATCTCCATTGATCATATCAATGGCCTGCATTTGAGCATCGGCTACGGTGGCAAACGACTGACCCGGGACGGATAGTACAAAGCTATTAAGCAGCACATACATCTGCCGCTCTTCGTGGGTTAACCCACCCGCTGTGGCCTTCACGATGACGTAGCGCAGATCACGCTCTTTTTCGACCAGCTGGTTATGCTCTGCTGAGACCACAACCGGTATAGACATTTGGCCTTCTGCAATATCGAGAGGCTCTTCGTCCACAAGAGTGGTGCCTGCACTATCTCGCACGGTGTAAGAGGCGGAATCGATATCCAGTACGTTAAAGGCGAAGGTCAGAGACACGATGTCTCCGCTACGAAACGTGTCGATCAGAGCCATCACTCACCGCCTTGTGCTTTCAGGATGCCCTCAATCATTTCAACAATGCCCTTCGCTTTCACGCCAAGCGTGTTGCCGATCTGGCGCAGGCCGGCGATACCTTCACAGTCAGCAATGGACTCCAGCTCTTCTCGGGTGAAGCGCTGCACATCTTTTGTCTCCTCCTTCGCGACGCCACGTTTCATAGGGACAATATCAGGGGCCGTAGGCTCCACAATCTGATCGGCCACCAGCTCGTTACGATTGCTGAAGGCAGCTGATGGAGAGACATTTTTTCCATCAATGGTTTCGGCACGCATTGAGGCGCAGATCCGCTGTTGATCGAGAAATGGCAGCTCTGCTACGGAAATGCCGTCTTTAAAATAAACGCCGCACAGGATGCCCGTGTATCCAAGGAACTGAGGTTCCAGAAGATGAATTTTTGCTGGTTTCATGAGTTTTCCTCTGAACAGGGTGGCCAGAGCCACCCCTTGTTACTGAATCAGGCTGCAGCTGCTGTAACTTGAATAGTTGCGGTTGCTTTATGGCTGCCGTCTGCGGTCGTGACTTCAATCGTCGCAGTCCCTTCTGCAACGCCGGTCACGAGACCAGTAGCCGCGTCAACCGTTGCAAATTCTGCATTTTTCGACGCCCAGGTAACTTTCTTGTTGGTAGCACCAGCAGGCGCCACGGTAGCCGTGAGTTGAACCGTTTTTTTCACCTCCACCGATGTCGACTTAGGACTTACCGAGACACCAGTAACAGCGACAGTGGGCTCCAACGGAGCCGCTCGCATAGCTGCGGAGATACGGCTCTGCATGAGCTCGTTTACTGGGTGATCGGACACCGATTTAGTGAACGAGGTACGGAACATCACCCCTGTAAAGTCGGTGAAGGCCTTTTCAGTGATCTTCATTTTTTTTTCTGACATTTATCGCTCCTATAAAAAGGGTGGGCGTATAGCCCACCCATTCAAAATCAATAGGTAAGTACCTACCTATTGTTAGGATTAAATTTTGACGTTAGTCAGCGCCGCGATAGCTTTATCGTGCTTATTGGCCAGAGAGCAGTACCACTTCACACGAGTACGTACTGCGTCTTTGTTCTGAACAGTACCGATGTTTTCCACAACGATACCGGCGTTTTCGCCGCCGTACAGACCAGTTACACCGTTTTCTTCAGAAAGGTGCAGACAGTAGATATCCGCTTTGGTGGAGTCCGCAACCGGAATGAAGTCGTTTACGATAAACGGAACGCCGTTATGGCACAGCATTGGTCGACCGAAGTTTTCCATCATGATTTCGGACGGGCCTACGTTTACAGTACGCAGCAACGCACGATATGCACGAAGATGCTCAGAACGCATCATGATGCAGTCTGCGCCCAGATCTTTAACTGCGTCGACCAGTTCGTCGAACATGGAGAAAGTCATGGAAGCGCCGGAGATGTCGATTTTCTGATCGTCATGCATCAGCTTCGGAATACCGTCGAAGGCTTTGTTGTTGGTGGTGGAGTCGCCAACAATCAGATTGCGACGGAAGGCACGAGCCAGGCCTTTGACTTTCTGACGAACCTGGATAGCCAGCTGGTTGTTAGTATCAGCCATAGTGGTAGCCAGGAACTTATCGACGTCAACGTCGCCAGCCAGAATGCGCAGCTTCGCAACTTTCTCTTCGAAGGTTGCTGCACCTTCGGTGATGGTGTCGTTCACATCAATGAAAGTAGCTTCGCTCAGGGTTTTTTCGCGGTTATACAGATATGCCTTCGAATTGATCTTCATGAAAGGCAGGACGGCGAACAGGTCGTCACGATCGATAATGGTCTCGATCACGCCCTGTTCAAGCTCGTTATTAGACAGCTTTTCAGCTTCTTCACGCAGTAATGGCATCTTTCATTTCCCTATGATTTAAGATGTTACTTGATTCCGATTTTCCCTAAACCGGCAGTCAACTTATCCATTGTCGACTTGTTCTTCGGCTGGGTTACTTTGTGGGTCGGTTTACTAATTGAACCAGCACCCTGCTTAGCTTCGCTGCGCAATAAAGCGTCAGCTTCCGGATCTGCACGTAAAATACGCTCAATCGCGGATTCGAACGGTAACGGCTTACCTTCACCGTCAACCAGAACAGCACGCTCTTTCTGACCTGCCGGCTTGTCATAGCCAACGACGTTACCGTCTTCACCCACTTCGAAATGAGAGCCGTAGATAACGCGGGCCTTAGCCGGAGTCATCAGAACTTTTTCACGCAGGAAGTTGGAGCCAGAAAAGGAAGCGCCAACGGTCATTTCAACCAGTTGGGCTTTCAGTGCGGCGTTTTCGCTCTCCAGAGCAGAAAAACGTTCGTCACGTTGAGCCATCTCTGCCTGGTGAGCTTCAATCATTTGCTTTTTCACAGCATCGAATTCACCGCGGCGTTCCAGTTCAGCTTGCTCCGCCTCACGACGTGCGTTTTCTGCGGCTTGCTCCGCTTCAAGAAGCTGGCGTGCTCGTGTCGGATCGATATCACCGTACTGAGCCAGCTGATCGGCCATGGCACGCTCTTTTTCCTTGCGTTTCATGTTCTCTTTCAGCAGGTCAGCACCGGCTTTCTTGGATTTACGCAATTCAGCGAGCAACTCTTCCTGAGTCATCCCTCCGAATTCATCGTCTTCGATTTTCGGCTGATCCTTCTGCTCGCCGTTCTGCTTACCAGATTCCTGGCTGCCCTGCTCTTCTGCACCAGCAGGAGTACCAGCGCCTGCGCCACCACGTTCATGTGACTCGGCGACATCCATGAGGCCACGACGGGCCATTAGCATTTGCCACAGATTCATAAAAATTCCTTTTAATTACTTATCACTCGGTTGCTTGAGTTGATGAGTTCCCATTCCCTTGGGATAGATCTTGTCCGCTCTCTTGGACTGTACCACGATGATAAGTAAGTACTGACTTATTTTCAAGGGTGTTAAGAGCATTTTTTGGCGGAAAATTCAAGAGATCTTTCTCAAATTCTTTCTGCATCGCGGCCGAAATATTCGGGAAGATTTTCTCAATGAGCATTTCCATCTGATATCGACGCACAGAGTCCGGTGCTTCCAGCAGCCCAAGTTTCTCGGCAACGGCAAATTCATCCGTCAGACCGCGGATATCAAAGCTCTCAGGATAGGCAATCAGCGAATGCTCCTCATCGAGATCGACCCCCATCCACTTCGCCACCAAAAACATCATCTGGCGTTCAGCCCGCTCAAGACGCTCGGCTTTAGTAATAAGCAAACTATTAACCCGCTGGAAGTCATATAACTTGGCGGCCCCGGATGAATTATCGATCCCCTTAGCGTTATCCTGCTTTGTTCGCTCACCAGCGACCCCAACGGAGTGGTAGATCTCATTAATCACTGTCTGGATAGTGGTGATGATCATCTGAGCTTGCTTAGGGTCTGGCGACAAATAGAAAGGCTGGTTGCCACTTTCCGAGTCATAGGTGAAGACGCGTTTTGTCCCCATTTCCATTACCTTTGTATGGTTCTCATCACCTGGCAGGAGAGACTGAACAGGAATGGCCAGTTGGCTGAACGTCTGATCCTGAATAATGGCGTCAAGGTTCGACAGATAGTTGGCCACCGCACGGTCAAGGTAGGCGATATCATCAATAAGCGACGGGCTAAAATACGGCGATTCGCTCTCCCCTATGCAATCAACAGGAAACACAGGTACAACGCCAAGCTTGTGTTCGCCTTTATCTTCAAGCACAACTTTTGCGGTCCGACGGCCGGCACTCCCGGCGCCTTTCTTAACCTCTTCCCGGAAGAGAAACCACTCGTTACGTGTCCAGAGACGATAACGCTGAAACTCCTGGCCAGATGAGGTGAAAGGATCTTCATCATCGCGCGCCACTTCGACAATTAGCGCCCAGATCAAATTGCCGTCATCGTCCCACGCCATATCCAACATCTGCTGCGGAGAAATCCAGTAGGCATAGGCACGAACATCCTTCTTCTTCTCGTCAGCGACGGATTCTGCGTCACTATCCATCGTGCTATCGACCACCACCCAGACACGGCCATAGATGGAGGACTGGAGGTCAAGCGCTGACATAAAGCCATCGATGGAAACATTCTGTCGTGTCGCGCGTTTCCAGAATTTCTGAATTGGCTCAGGCGCTTCCTCAACATTCCGATGGATATCCTCTTTGAAGAGATATTTATTAATCAGGTTCACCACTTCCCTGGTGTGATTGAAGCGGTAGGCGCGTTCCAGGCGCTCCTTGAACTCCTGATCACCTTCTTTGAAGTATCGGAAAATGTTGTCATCGAACCAGGCACGCCCGCCAGCGTATGTGCTGGCGAGGAAATCCCAGTGCTCTTTTTTCTTTTTATATTCGGGGTGGCGTCTTGCCACAAGATCCTTAATTTGCTTATCAGTCAATTCCATTTGCTTTTCTTCCTTGATAGGTAAGTACTTACTTATCTTGAGCCACCAAGAATAACACGATTTTTCACGGGATACCTACGATGAACCGGGTAGCCCAGGGCATCCGCACTGTGCTCAATCCCCCCGCTCTTATCCATATCGCGAGAGCCTGGTTTGTAGATAACTTTCTCCAGTGAATCGATGAGATGTTTGCACTTAGGGTCGATATACAAACGAGTTTCGCCAGAGGCGCTCATCAACATGCGGTTCACTGAGTTCACACGATCAGCAATCGGTGGGTGCTTTTTCGGATAATCAACACGCAGAAAGCCCTTCTCCTTGAAGATGTCGATGTCCGATTCCCCACGAGCGTGCTGACGATAGGCGCCGGCCGGGTCTGGGAAAATAGTGACTTGCGATTTCCACCGCCAGAAGCGACGCTCCAGCTCATCGCACACTTCTGCCGTATTCGACGAAAACAAGACAAGCTCATCCACTGCCCACAGCTCCCCATTCGGTTGTGGCTGCAGGATGACCGACGACATTGGATCAATGTTGAAGTCCTGGCCTACCCACACCGGTAATTTAGGATTGAACTGCAGCGGCTTAACGTGAACGCTACGATCGAACGGGTAATATACGCGCCCAGACATGTTTTCGAAGCTGGCTAGGTACTCCTGTGCGAACGACTTAGGGTCCATATCGTTCTTGGCTGCCTCGATTTCTGCCGTCGGAACGAATGGTGAATCAGCGGTTACAAACTGCCAGCTTTTCCACTGACCTTTACGTTGCAGCTCTTTGTTCTGCCCGATAGTCCATAGTTTGTGGAATTCGGAGAACCCTTTCGGCGTACCGATGATCAGCGCGCCCCCGCGGGTGGATGACAATGTCGGACGGAGAACCTTGTACCAGGTGTCTGGCTTCATATCCTGGAACTCGTCGAGCACAACGAAATGCAGCGCAACACCACGAAGCGTATCCGGTTTATCTGCGCCTTTAAGCGCGATCTCCGAACCGTTTTTCAACACGATGGTCATCGTGGTGTCGTTCTTCTTCCGAATCCACTTACGCGGCAGAACTTCCTGCAGATCATCCCACAAAATCTGGCGCGCCATTTGATAGGTCGGCGCGACGTACCAAACTCGTTGTTTTCTTTCCTTAGCGGCAGCGCGAATGATGGTTGAGATCGACAGCCTCGATTTACCCCAACGTCGTCCGGCGCACACCACTTTGAAACGATGTGGCGACTGGAAGACTTGCATCTGCCCGGAGTGCAGTTGTACGAGACTTAGAGACGACGGGATGGACATGGTTATGCATCTCCATCATCGTCTTCGCCCGATGCGTCAAAATCGCTCTCAGCTTCGCTCAGCGCTTCTTCTTCGAGTGATTCCAACAGATCGTCATCAATCACTTCGGGCTCATCATCTTCCTTGCGCAGCTGGGCCACCTGTGACGGCGTTAGCTCGCCAAAGACAAGGTTCGGAATATCTTCTTCACCGCCTTCTTCTTTCTCCATGCCCAAGGCCTTGGAGGAAATTTCGAAGCACTTAGCCAGCGTGCCGCTGGCGCGCTGCAGGCTTTTAAGATCGTCCTCAATCGAGGCCAGTGGCTTACCTTCGCGCTTTGCTGTAGTGACCTCGACCATCACCATCTGACCAAGGGCATACGCCCAGCCGTCATAGCGTGTCCGGCGGTCTTCTATCTTTTCGGCACGGGCTTTAGCGCGCAGTTCTGCATCGGACTTGAGAGACTCGCGCACCATCTTCCCAACAGAGTCGGCGCCTTTCTCTAATCCACGCTTTTTGAAGTGTCTGGAAAGCGTTTCACGACGGATGCCGTACTCTTCTTCCAGTTTTGAGAGCGTATACTCGCCCGAAGTCCATTTCGCTTCGGCTTCCGCCCATTCAGCCGGAGTCAGGCGAGTTTTGCTCTCGTCTTTTTCGACAGTCATAGATCCCTCTAAAACACACACAGAGCGCTTCCTTGCGCTCTTAAACAATTTGTTTTCTGGTTGTATTAATTAGGTCTGGGGAATCTGTTTGAGAGCCTGCTTCCGTATATATTTAATAAGTGACTTATTAGTTATATATACAGACGCAGGCTGTTAATCTGACTCCCAGACCAACTTACATCACCAGTAACTTGGCTCTGGCTCGACCTAATGTTGTCAGTCCCAAAGTTCGACGCTGGTAGCCAGAATCCTCTCGCGGCCGGCAGTCGTGCTTTTCGACCAAACCTTTCTTGATCAGTGCGCGCAGGGAGAATTGCATAGACTGCTTTGTCGTCCGGTAAGGCAGCACTTCCAGCAGCTCGTCCAGATCGAGCAAATGGCCACGTTCATGGCCTAAGTTGATGGTCTTAATGATGTCTTTCTGTTTATCAGTCAGTGTCATGGCAAATCCTTATGCCGGTAACGCAATATCCAGTGGTGCATTCAGCGGTTGTTTATCAAAAGCCAGCAGTGGCAGTGTGTCAGGCAGCTGGCGACCAAAATCAGGGTTGCGATAAACCCCATAGAGCGGTGAAGTGAAGCTCAGATTGTGAATATCCTTGAGCAGTTTCACGATGCTGGCCTCATCCACCAGGCTATCCGCGATATCCTGAATGGTAGTGCCACGGTTGCGGCCTGCTTTTGCCAGAGAACTATTCTTGTGGTAGTCCGCCACCAGATCTCGCAGTGCGCGGCGCCGGCGTGAATCAGTCATCGCAAACAGCTCCTTCACAATCGCTTCGTTGTCGCCGGGATCAGAACGAAAATGGCGCTGAAAGACGCGAAGTGCGCTTTCGTAGCTCTTCGGACGTTCAGGACGTATGAAGCAAAACCCTGCTTTCATAGCAAACGGGTTATATTTGCTCATCGACGACTGGATCTCGATGATTGGCCGGTCATGCATCCTGCTAACCAGATTAATCATGCGATACGATACCCCGACGCCACGATACTGGGTGTCCACTACAGAGCGGCTGATCACAGCGAAGTTGTTGTTTACGTAACGTCCCCAGTACTGATTTGCCACAGTGGTGTTGGTTGTGGGTTTCAGCTTTGGAAACATGCGATGCCGCGGCGCCAGCAGCAGTTTAGGGAAGGCCATAACTACAACGCCTACCAACCGACCATCTAGCTCACAACGGTAGTAGGTAGGGGCGAACGGCTTCCCATCTGTCTTGTAGTGAAGCGACTTAAGCGCGTGCCAGTCTTCTACCGTCCCCCTGGTGACGGTCATGCGCTCAAGAAAGTCCAGATGGCGCGGGAACTCCTCCGGGCGATACCGTTTGATGATGATGTCTGTCATGCCGATCACCTGCGCTCGATATTGGCATTGATGAAGTCCAGGCGAAGCGATTCTATCGCCCCAACCATGACGTATGGGCGCCCACCGTTATGCCAGCAATCCAGAACACTCTCGTCGTTATTGATCATCAGCAGCGCCAGGCTCTGGCTTTTGCCTTCTCTGGCGTACTGGAGTGCATCTTCCAGCAGGCGGATGACTTCAACGTTATTGTTGTCAGTCTCTTTCGATGGCTTCAGCTCTACGATCTTCAAATCAGGCATATTCCACCTTCACGCGTTCTTTGTAGTGCTTGGTGATCTGCATATCCGGGCGCAGCGCGTTCTTCAGGTCTTCGTGGGTCGTCGCCACCATTACCGTCGCACCTACCTTTCGCGCGGCACGCTGGAGGTTCGACGCCACAACCTGGGCGGTAACACGATCAAGAACTGCGCCAAATTCATCCGCAGCCCATACCTTTGCGCCCGACTCAATAAGCTTGGCGATCTTGAGCCGGTATTTCTGGCCATCCGACATTTCAGAAGGTTTGCGCACAAAGAGATAGGCATCATTCAAGCCAGCCATCGAAAGCAGCCCTAACGCTTCGCTGGTGGTTTTACCCAGCTGGTCGATGACATTGACGTCGTTGTCAAAGGTAAAGTCATCAATGGAGGCGACTGAAAGCCCTTCCTCTTTCATCTGGCGTTGTAGCTCACGCAGCACGACAGATTTTCCGGAACCTGACTGGCCAGTGATGTAAACCACATCACCCTGCTCAACTTCCAGCTCAAGATTGTCGTAAAGTGTCCAGTCTTTTTCATCCAGGCCAAGCCCAAACGATTCGGCGATCTCAAGCGTGCGAGTAGTCTTGTTGACACGGGTCTGGAACGATACGTTGATGGTATATGTGCTCATGCTTCGACTCCCCCGGAGGAAACTTTCTGCGCATAAGCAACGAACGCGTCTACCCCGCTCTCTCCCGTGATTTCTTCCATATGGGCAAGCAAATCCCCCACGACAATCGCAGAGCCAGCAGGGAGCGTTTTAAAGCCCAGAACATCGACCACTCGAACCTCTTCGGCGGCGACTTCGCGACTGATTTCGGTGTGCTCTTCTTTCTGGCGCTCGGTTTCCTCCCCCAGATCCATAACCAGTGCGCCAGTATCCATTTCTTCGGTCATGCTACCGACCAGCACGTTCAGCTCACGCTCGTCAAAGCCGAAGACTTCAACGTCACCAAGTACCAGAGACTCCAGCTCTTTCTGTAACTTGATGGCATCGTAATCAATGCTGGCCAGCCGGTTATCCTCCAGACGCTTCGCCTTCACTTCTTCATCGGACAGATCGTCGCGAACGATCACCGGCACACTTTTCAGCCCCGCTAAAAGCGCAGCTTCGCGGCGGCCGTGGCCAGTAATGATGACATCGTCTTTATCGACAGTGATCGGCTGGTCAAAACCACGCTTTTTTATGGCTGCGGCCAGGTCACGGATCTGCTGCTCGTCATGCTTTTTGGCGTTCATTTCATAGGGAATGAGCTCTGCCGGGTCTCGGTAGACGATTTCGAACGTTTTGGTCATTAAATACACTCCTTGTAGTTATCGACCAGCCATACCAGAGCTTCACCAGCATTTTCCATGTCGTTGCCGGTGTTGATCGCCTGCTCTTTGATGATGGATTTGATGGTTTCGGTAACGCGATCAGAAGCGTCAAACGTCACTTTGAAGCGCATGGTCTGGTGTTCCGCACCAACACGCTCAGCTTTTTCACGAGAGTCCTTCTCAACGGGCTCTTCGTCACCACGCGACAACGCCTCAAGCATTTCCAGGTCGATTGCCGACTCACGAGCCAGTGTGGCCGCCAGTTCGTCGTCGTAAGGGGCAATTTCCGACAGCTGATAATCGAGTTCGGACTGAATTTCCTCGATCAGACGCTGTAATGCGACCTGATCGTCTTCACCGTATCGCTCGTTATCGACCAGAGACATTTGTTTCGCGACCAGATCGCTTATTTTGCCCACCGATATAACGGGAACCGTGGAAATACCCTGTTCCATAGCGGCTCGCCAGCGATGTTCGCCACCGAGGATCTCAAATAAGCCCCCGTCCAGCTCACGCGCGAGAATTGGCTTGAAAAAACCCAGTTTTTCGATGGAGCCTTTCAGTTTTTCGAAGTTTTGAGCACCAACCGAGTTGGTGTTCCAGGGATTTGGCCGGAGTCTGGCCACTTCTACCTGCAGAATGGTAATTTTTACGCCCATACTTTTTGATACAATCCATTGCATAAGTACTTACTTACTTACTTACTATTCTAGCCAATTAACATATAAAAGGCACGAAGGAAAGATATTTATGACTGTTAGGATTGTTTCGAACGCGGTCAACGCTATGGTCTCCGGCGCTGATGACAACGTGAAGCGACTCGTCCAGGAAATGCTGAGTTACGAAGTCGAAGCCGGCGACTGGAAAGGCACCAGTACTATGTTCAACTGGAGCAAAAATGCCTTCCCCGCGGGTTTTGCCAAATCGGTAGCAGCCAATCTGGTGAAGGCTGGCATCAAATGCGTCCATATTCGCAAAGACAAGGTTCCGGCGCTGGGCAAACCAAACCCGGCAGTTAACCCCTTCCCCTATAATCCGGACTATGCGTATCAAGATCAGGCTGTAGAGACACTGGTTCGCGAAGGAATGATGATTGCGCAGATCGCCACTGGCGGGGGAAAGTCTAACGTGGCTTGCAAAGCCGCGGCGCGTATTGGGCGCATGACGCTGTTTTTAACCACCCGCTCTGTACTTATGTTCCAAATGGCAGATAACTTCCAGAAGTCGATAGACTATCGAGCTGAGAATGGCGAACAGTGGCTCAAAGGTCAGAAGGTTGGCATCATTGGTTCTGGTGAGTTTCAGGTATCTCGCCATATCAATGTCGCAACAGTGCAAACCCTGGCGAGTTTTCTTGAAGAGCCTCCACGCGATATGCCGGCGGACAAAAAGGCTTATCATCTTAAGCGCCGGGAGCTGGTTAAGCGTTTCCTCTCAAGTGTCTCACTGCTAATCCTTGAAGAAGCACACGAATCCTCCGGTTCAAACTTTTATGACATCGCCAGGCTGTGCATTAACGCAGACTATCGTCTGGCGCTGACCGCTACCCCGTTTATGAAAGCTTCAACTGAGGCCAATATGCGTCTGATGGCTGTTGCTGGACGCATCGAGATAAAGGTCACTGAAAAATATCTGATCGAGCGAGGTATTTTGGCCAAACCCTACTTCGTATACCATAAAATCGCGTACACTCCGGATGAGGCTCGTATACGAGCGGAGCTCGCTTTCAAGCATCTGAACTTCAGAGTTGGGATGAGCACGCCGTATCAGAAAGCTTATCAGCTCGGTATCGTTTACAATATTGGACGTAACGAGGCCGTCGTTCGCGACGCGCTGATGTACCGTGATCATGGACTGAACTGTATGACTCTGGTGAGGATCAAACGCCACGGTCAGATACTGATGGAAATGATGAAAGAGAGCGGCTTACGGGTAGATTTTATTTACGGTGAATCCAACCAAAGTACCAGACAGGCTAAGCTCAACAGCCTGGCTGCAGGGAAAATTGATGTGCTGATCGGCTCTACGATACTGGATGTCGGTGTCGATGTGCCAAGTGTTGGCGCCGTAATTCTTGCCGGAGGAGGCAAGGCCGAAGTCGAAATGCGTCAACGTGTTGGTCGCGGCCTTCGAGCCAAGAAAAATCAGGCAAATGTGTGTTTTATTTCGGATTTTATCGATATAAGCAACAAACACCTGATGTCACACTCATACGAACGAAAACACATTATTGACACCACTCCCGGGTTTGCGGAAGGCGTGTTGCCTGTCGGGAGCAGTTTTGACTTTGGTGTATTACAAAGAGATTAATTATGACCGAAAATCGCTCAATTTCATGTCAGGTGAAGCTCACCGAAAAAGCCAACGAAAAGCTTGGTTCGTTCAAAACGCGCCTGAAAGAGCGCAACATCAAAATGTCTAAGTCAGACATCATTAACCTTGTTCTGACCAAGATGAGCACAGCAGAGTTTGAGAAGATCGCGACCTCGATGGCAGCGGCTGAGAACGCTAGACAGAAAGTGTTGCAGATCTACGAGAACTCCGGGATGACCAAGGAAGACTTGGAAGATATCCTCAAACGTCTCTAACGCGTACTTACGGAGGGCGTGGGTAAAAAGCTCTCGCCCTCCTCTACCATTTATTTATAGGCTGTTTTCATGATGAACAGCTCTGCCGACACCGTCACCCCGATCCGATATTCGTCTTGCTTATCTTTTGACACCATGATTTCTCTTTCGGTGTTCATCTTGCCGCACATAATAGACATACCCTGCAGATCTACAGACAGAATATGCTCGCCATAAGGCAGGTTTAACTCAACCTTCTCAGATGTTTTGATATCAGCAACTGGCTCACCATCAACAGAAAGCCGGCTGGTACAAAGCGCACCCTTACTGCCAGAGTCTCGTTTCACGATGATTTTTTGCGTATTCTCTGACGGCGTATTGTATTTGGTCGACAGTATTCTCGACGCTGGGACTGGGTCGGCAGCACTCGTCCTGACCGCCTGGGTTGAACATCCGGCCACCAGTAAACTGGAGGTTAGCAAAGCTATTAATGCGCACTTGTTCATCATTCTTCACCATATAGAAACTTGCCTGCAAACTATAACAATTCTAAGTATTTGCAACAAGGTAACGCTTTTTCGCCTGTCAAAACTAAGGAAATAGAAGATAATGGTGACTCGTACCTTCTGGTAATTTTTATCGCATAACATGAGGCGTTTAAAATATGCCCAATACCATTACCGATATCACCTACGGGATACCTGCTGAGGTCTGGCCGCGCGATTACTCAAAAGTAGAGGCGTCGTTGATGTTCTGGCGCAAGGAGCAAATTCCCGTCAAGGTCACGATGGAAGATGGCCAGGTGTTCTGCATGTACGTTCAGGGGACGATGTCCTCCCGTAACAAGGTAGATCTATGCCCGGCGCCGTTCGACAAAGACAATCGTGTAAGGTTGCCACTTGAGCGAATCAGCACTATCGAGTCAGGTGTAAATGACGCTGTCACCCATGATTTCGTTGGTCGCGTAACCGTACATCCAGACTATGTTGATAACCGGCCATCCCGCCGTGATTTCTTTAAAATTTGCCGCCAGGCCCACGAGAACCAGAAATCAGTAAGGGTCTACATGGCGGACGGCCGCGAAATTGAAGGTGTGTCACTTGGCGTCGACGCTTGTCAGGTCACACTTGCCGTTGGGAACGGGCGAAAAATGATCGTCCTGTTTGATTGGGTTGAACGAATTCTGCCGTTTTAGGATATTGATGTGAAAACTGTAGCAGCATTAACATTCTTAACTTTCATTTTTAGCTCTTCCGCATTTTCTCAAGAAAATAGCATTGAACGAGCTCAACGTGTCACTACAAAGGTGTGTTCAAAGGCGGAAGACTACGATTTGTGCATGTTAGAGCTAAGCATGGCTTTAGGCGCTGCATATCAAGATGGACTGATCGTTTCGGGATGCAAGTTGGGGCTTGATGAGCCTTCGAAAGACAAATGCGAAAACTCGGAACGTTTTGGGGAGTATATAATAAAAGAAATCAGGAACTATGCAAAAAAGATGTAAATTCCTATAAGGGTAATAACCGGCTATGTCCGGTTATTATTTATGGGTCATTTCCCGATAAATTAAATCACCATAAGTATGGTCAGAGCTAAATATATAAGGGTAATACACCGAGTACGGAATTTATTTAGGCAACACCTTCGAGAAAACGCTATTTATTTCTAAGACTTTGATTTATTTGTGAAATAAATTTTTTATCACCCCTTTCGAAAAACGCTTGATTTTATTTTTTGTATGTCGATAATTACTTACATCGAAAGCAAACATGCTGACGATAGACGAAAAACAAAATAAGTTTTCAATATTACATAAGGATTAAAATCATGTCTAACGTAACCATTTCTAAAAAATCCATCATTGATGCTGCTGTAGTTATCACTGACGAATTACAATTAAAAGCAGATCAAGCTACACAGACTTACAACGAACATTATCAGAATGGCACGCACACCAAAGCAGATAAAGCTAACATGCTTGCAGCGTCTACTAAACTTGCATACTTTGTGAATAACGTTGTAAACGCAGTAAACGACGATAAGCTGTCTGGTGTTTTCTACTACGCGATTAAAGCAAGCAAGCAAACGCCAGAAGTGTTTTTCCGCGAAGCGATGACAAATAGCTACTCTCTCGAAAAGCTGGTTTATCTGGTTAAATCTATCAAGTCTGGTAAATGTGTGTATTCAGTCGCTGATATGTCCGGATCTCGCGTATTCGCTTTAATCGATATGATTAACGATGAGATCGACACGTTCACAAATGGTGCTGTTTTCGATTTGATGAATGAAGCAAAACAAGCAAATGAAATTAAGTTAGATGCAGGATATACGCAAGCCAACCAGCTGATTAATCTGTGTGAACGTCTGGGACTGGTCGAGAAGATTAAAGGAATGGGCGCTGCCAAAAACGGATCGCAGCAATATCGCTTTATCAAAAATGATTTTTATAACTATCTGGCTGACGCTTTCAAAGCATAAGTAGACGGATTCAGCGCCCACTATGGGCGCTAGTTTTAAGGATAAAAATCATGATTAGCTATGACCAGATCCGCGCGGAGTATCGCGCTAAATATCGCGCTTATAAACTTGAACTCATCGACGAATTAAGCGCCCAGCGTGACGCGCTAAACTTTACGTTCTCTGATTTGCTTAACAGCAAGCGAGACTGTAAACGGAAAAGAGAATATTTGCGCTTGTCTGAAATGATCGGAAAGTTGCAAAACAGCATTTAGCCACCAGCGCCCACTATGGGCGCTTTTTCCGTTTCAGGATCTCCACCATAACGCGCCAACAATGGCGCGTTTTCTTTTATCTGGCGTTCACTCATTCACACCAAAAATAAGCGCCATAAACGCGCCAATTTAACGCTTTTTTACGTGTGGTAGTACATACCCATTACACACAGTAAAAAACACGTTATAGCGCGTTTAAAAGCGTTTTAGCGCGTGGCTTATTTTGTCGTGTCGTGGGCGTGATCGTCTGGTGACGCGATCCGCGCTATCCTTCGGGGCGTGTCGGCAATATTGGCGCGATCCGTGGGCGCTCACGTATCATTAGCACGTTGGCGCAACGTGTACGCGCTAACAATGCAGCGCTGGACGTATGGCGCAAAAATAGCTTATGTCCACCAGCTGGCGACGATTCTGGCGTCTCCCTCTATACAAATTTTTCCCATGAGGCGACCCCCGCCGTTTCCCGAAAATTTTCTGGCCGTTTCCCGTCGGTTGCCCGGATGGCTTTCTGCCCGTTCCTGAATTTCCCTGCGGGAGCTGGTGGACGGAAAGAAAGGGGCATTTCCAGCCCCCTCCCCTCTTACTTGCCAGCCAGTATGTGAATCCGATTACTGGCTGGCATCTCTTTCACGAACTCCCCGCAAGTGACCTTCCAGGAGTCGATACCGGCTTCGTAAATGACGTTTTTGCACTTAAGAGCATTGTCAGCGATCCGCACACCCTGAGCGGTTGCTTCCTGGTCTGTAAAGTCGAACCCTGACTCTGTTTTGATCCACACAGCAATCTGTGTTGCGAGCTCGATGAGTTTTGACTGACAGAACCGCCCGCTTCGAACCGGGAAGATAAACACCCCGAATCCTGAGGTGGTGACATAAGCTTTTTCGAAGACACGCGTGAATCGACGGTTGCAAATGATGTCGTTGGCGATCTGCTGCTTCTCTTTCCCGGACAGCTGGATGGTCTCTTCTTCGCGCCAGGCGCCCAGGATGTTCTTTTCAATATCGGAGTATGTGACAGAGATGGTGCCATGCGCGGGAGTGTTTACAGTGGCGATATAGTTCATTGTGATAATCCTTTAAACAACTTGTTTTCTCGTTGGTTTAATTATCGCAATGGGTGTGAGGCGTCCAAGCGTTCTGTTTCGGCAGCTGGTGGCCGTCGGGAAGTCGGTGGGTGTTTCGGTAGCCTGGCGGTAAGAGGTGGGTGTTTTTAGCCTGCGGGAAAGCAGGTGGTAATTGAGGGCCACCAGCATCGGTGGCCCTCCCCTCTCAATGAAGTAATCCGATGTCGATGGTGTCGCCTGAATCTGTCACGCGGATCATCAGCATAGCGAAGGCATTCAGTGGATAGCCGGCGTGCCATTCCGGGAAGCGGTCATCGCGCATGAAATCGGCAATGTCATAAACGCTATCCTGATAATGGAAGAAGCGGGAGCTGGTTTGTTCGTCCGGTTCGACGTGATCCATTTCTTTCTGCTCGGCCGGCGACAGGTCAAGCCAGGATTCCAGCCATACGTTTTCTGCTTTCGGGGAGATGGTGAAATCGGTCATGTTCGTTTCCTCACTGCGTTAATAACTTGTTTTCTTGTTGGTGTTATTATCGCAACGCAGGAGAGGCATAAAACAACTTGTTTACGGGTTGGGGAAAATGGCGCGGGTTACGCGCCATTGGCTGGTTTACTGGACGTTGTAGACGGACTCAGGCAGATACTCTTCCAGAGAGCCGCCAGACACAATGGTAATGCCGTATGAACCAACCCAGGTATTGTTGGCGCCCAGGTTGCCCTCGATCATATCCTGAACCTGTGCCATCAGGTTTTCGAAAATGGTCTTCGGGTCTGTTCGATAATAGGCTTCAATGGCGGCCAGCAGAGTGTCCGAACCATTTTTCACTGACTGCTCGCCGACGGCATAAACCTTCGAGCGATCTCGCTTAAGAGTTGTGCGGGCCAGCTGGGTGGTCACATGCGGAACAGCCGATGCATCACGGAACTGAACGGTCAGCTGGGCCAGTTTATTGCCTTCTTCGTCAGTGCTGGATGCGTAGTAAAGGTCAAATACTAAATCTTCTTTGGTCAAACTCATTTTTACCTCCATGTAAATGCGTCGTAATACTATCGCCGTAGGTAAGTACTTACAATACAAAAAAGCCCCGAAGGATCGACGGGGCTGTCGTAAATTCGACTAATCTGTGTTGCACATGACTATGCAATGGCGAGGGTTGTTGCGCGTTGAATTTCCTGCTGGGCGACCTTGTTAACTTCCAGTAAAGCCAACTCCAGATCTGACTCAGGCCAGATAACTTGTTTAGCTACCCACCCTTTCCCACTATGGCGCCGGACGTTCATTACGATGCGCTTGCGAGAAGTTTCGCCGAAGACGACAACGGTTTCTTTGAAAAGTCGGATGGCTGTGCCGTTGGCCACTATGTCCACTAAAGTGATCGAACCGAGTACTGCAGGTTTGTCTTTGCGAGGCTGGAGTTTATCCAGTTTCAAAATCATCTCGGTATTCATTACACACTCCGTAAACAACTTGTTTTCTTGTTGGTGTAAATAATACCAGTGTGAAAACGGCCACCAAGCGAAGCGTTCCGGCATTCCGCTGGCCGCAGGCTACATTCATTAAAAAGCCACCTGCTGGTGGCCATCGTTAATCTTCGTCAGGGAACTCCTCTTTCACTGCGGCCACCAGCTCCCGCTTCTCTTCATCAGTCAGCAGGTGCCAAACATCCTTCCCTTTGGGTGACTCTCCCTTAGCTGGTACAAACGACCATAATTTACGGGTTAGTGCTGGCCCTACGCCATCAAGACACTCAGCCAGCGAGTCCACGCTCCATACTTCCACAATCACAGGCATATCCATTGTCTCTCTCCTTTATCTGGACTCTGACGTGGTGCAGTTCCACGCGACGGACATTGCGTTGTCCTCGATATGAAAATCAAACGTGCCCTCGCGATACCCTTCGCCAATCAGCGTACCAATGCGCCCAGCGACATCCGCAGAGCGGATAACGTCATCCAGAGAGATCTGGAGTTCGTCAGTAAATGTCTCTTCTCCGCAAAGGGTGATGCTGATGTTCAAATGCTTGTACATGTTTTTCTCCTTTGTCTAAACACGTTGTTTTCTTGTTGGTGTTATTATCGCAATAAGACATAGGCGAAAAAGCATTTTGTATCGGGGAGAACTGGAAAACAGTGAGTATCCGGGAGCGTATCGGGAGCGCTTTTTACATTATTCTTCTCAACGCGCACCGCAGGGCTGGTGGGCAGTATTTTCCTCTTCCCGAAAACCTACTGAAACAGCTTGTGACCCTCGAACGCTCTGGCAGAATACGTATCAGCAGCTGCGCGCAGCGGGAAGAAAGCCACCCGCGCACCAAAGGGTGTACCGCCAGAGAATCAGCCGTCCCCGCGGCATTTTGTCTCTATACCGGCACACACCCTTTCCATGACGGGAACCCAGCCGTTTCCCGAAAAACCTCCAACCGTTTCCACTCAGGGAGCCCGCCTTTCCCCTGCGGGGACGCTCCCGATAGATTTTCGCGGTGGCCCTTTCACTCGTTCGACCGCAGGGATGTTACGGGGGATAAAATCAGGACTTGAATAAATACGGGAAAGGGAGCGATCCCCCTCCATCCTCTCTCTCTTATATCTGTGTTCTTTCCTGACTCGAATAACCTCTCTTATGGGGACTCGTATCTCTCTTATTAGCGCTCTATACGGTGACCATTCGTATGGGAGAAAAGGCGACTTTCTTCTCTCTGCCGGTAAGTGGTTTTGCAGATGTTGTAGAGGTGGTTGTCTTGTGGTTTTCCTCTGGTCTGTATTCTTCGTTTTGGGGATAGTTCTTCTCTGTGTATGGAGTGATGGCGTGTGCGCTTTTCCTTTCGTTTACCTTGAGAGGTGGAAGTGTGGGTGATGTGGTTTCTGGTCTGTTGTCGTTCTCCGCATGTGAAGTAATGGCGTTCTCTGCTTATCAGGAATTTGCGTTATCTTTCGGGGTAAGAGTGGGTAAACGAGATGGCGCCGGGTACTGTTCTGGCCTGGTCTTGTCTGGAGTTTCTTCCCGGGTATTCTCTTCCGTGTATTGGGGAATGGCGTTCAGAGAAATTGCCTTTCTCTCGTCGCTATTCAGTGGTGGTCGAGGTTTGTTTCATGGGGTCGGTAGCCTGGGGCAAAGAGGTTGGTCTTTTCGGTAGCCTGGCTGGAAGAGGTGGGTATTGCCTGGGTGTGGGGTAATGGCAGTTCCTTTTCTTCGTTATCTTGTTTTGTTGTTTTCTTATTTCCTAAAACAATTTGTTTATATGCTCATTAAACGCAACGAGAGCCATTCTGAGCGTGTCTGTTTTGTGGTGCTATCAGGAGTCGTTTTTGGCGTTTTCGTCGCAGGGTGTTGGTCTCTGGTACGCTTCTTAACGGATATAAGAAGTGGCATGGCAAAACGTCAACTTTCGAGACCAAATCAGGGTAAAGCGTTGACTTTTCATTGATGTGTTATTTATTTGTTTTCTTGTGGGTGTTATGTGCGTAAAAGCCTTGCCGCGCCTGGAGTGTATGAGGTTGGAGGGTAGGGAAGAAGGGCGATCAACGAGTTCTTATAGAAATCCTCAATTAGTGACCGCCAATGTCAACGTGTTGCAGGCTATGGCTGCGCGTTAACTATCCGCCAGGCTATCGCATAGAGCTGCTCTCTAACTTCCGTATCCATCCCCACTCATTGGCCAGTGCCTTTAACTCAGCTGGTATGTTGTCAAATACGGTGGCTATAAGGAGATGATCAGGTAGCTTACCCAGCTCGGCATCACGATCAACAGGAACCACGTCGTAAGCGGCATCCAGTATCATCTTGATATTGGCGATCGCCGCTTCGAAGATGTTGAATGTACGCAGTTCATCTGCCCAGCTATTGTCACGCATTCCGGCACGAACAATCCAATCATATTCTGTGCCGTGTGCCCAGTTCAGTCCGCGATCGGTGATTGGGTCAAAACAGGCAATTGGCAGTTGTTCAAAGTCTTCCGCGGTAACGTGCGCAGTGCTGATAATAGCTGTCTTGTAGGCTTCAGTAATTTTCAATATTACTTAAATCTCTTAACTAGTTGTTTTCTTATTTTAGTTATTATCAGAGATAAGAATAGGTAGAAAACATTTTGTTTGAAGCAGTGCGGCTGCCTCGATACTGTCATAGCGATAATCAGGCGCATAGTGTCAAAGCTAAGTTCAGATGTTAGGGGCAGGGCAAAGTTGAAATGTCCACTTCGTGCCAGGAGCGGAAGTTGCTAAGTTTGGTCTGCATTAATTTGAAGGGAGCAGAACACATGAGCCAAGAACGAATTTCTGCGAAATTTTTTTCGTGCACCGCGGAGGTGAAAGGTCATAAATGGTACGCCAGCACCGACTTTACCTAGCTTTTTTTAAGTTCAGCAGCAAAACCTGCCTTGCAGGTTTCCTGCGTCGGGATAATCGATACTGAACCTTGTGCATACCGTTCTCATCAGTTAAATTAAAGATTCCACACTCTTTACCGATATCACCTTGGTTCTTGCTTGTGATGCGTTCAGTGTTCAGCGCTGTTTGCTGTAGCCCTCCAGACTGATTACAGACTGCCTCTTAAAAGCCAATCCTTACTCTAAAGGGAACTTATGAGATTAAAATACTCAGCACTCTTACTCGCCGTTGCCATTACAGGCTGTGATAACAAAAAAGACGTGATCGGTTGTTCCTCTGAAATGACCCAGTCAGCTCTCATGGATTTAATAAAAAAATCTGCTTATGAAGGTCTCTCTGAACAGGTCGACAAATACCCTGACGTCACTAATCAGACCAAACGAAGCGCTTTGGACAAGATTAAACTGACCATCTCTGAAATCTCCACAACTTCAAGTGACACGGGCAGCACAATGAAAACTTGTGAAGGGACCGTGACGATGACCCTACCTGCGAACGAGTACGCACAGCTTTCTGATGCTTACAGAAAGAACTTTAACCGTAATCTCGACAAGCAAATGGAAAGCCTGTCTTTGGATAACAACGCAAACGCCTTTTCAAAACGCATCTCCTACACCGCACAGGCAACCGACGATCAGAAAAACGTTTTTGTGAAAGCTACTTCTAACAACCCAATATCAGTGGGTGCCGCTGCACTGACATCGCTTTCCATCATCAACCCGATCGTTGAGCAGCAAAAAATCCAGCAGGCTAAGGATGCCCAGCGAAGTCAAATTGAAGCGGAACAACAAGCACAACTCAGGGCGCAGCAACAGGATAAATATGAGGCGGAGCAGCAGGTTCAGCAAACCATTCAACAACAATCCTACCAGCAGCCTCAGCAACAAAAAGCTGACAACCTTGATCAGTCCCGAATGGCTTTTGCGAATGCTGACTCTGATTTGAATACCGCTTGGAGCACATTAACACCAGAGAAGAAAAAAGAGTTGCTGCCTTCTCAGCGCCAGTGGATCAAAACTAAGGACGCTATGTGCGGCAAAGTTTCAATGCAGGGAACAGATGCTGAAGTCAAGAAAATGGTCGACTGCCAGACGCAAATGACCCTTTCAAGGACCGCGTTCTTCAGAAATCAATAGCGGAAACTCCCTTCAATCTGGTGGCCAAGGCTAAGCTGGCGCCAGCGTAATGCGGGATAATTTCAGCCGTTGTTCCATGATGCCCCACGCCGGATATTTTACTCGCGGTTAGAACGGGATTTTGGGACGTAAATATTTCATTAAAGGCGATGACCATCATAGTCATCGACTACATGAATTTTCTGTTAAAGATATGCAAGTATTAAGACATCTTACTTTCCGTGATTACCAATGATGTTAATCGTTGCAGGCACTCAAAACCGTCCACATGAGTCTTGCCCAACCAATAGCCGCCACCATACTCTCTCTCGCTGGAAAAAGACGCACTGGCCAGGTTTGAATGTTTAAGTGTCTCGCCTCTGTAGACGATCTGATAACTGGTGTCTTTTCCGCCCATTTTATCATCCCAAAATACTGTATATTTAAACAGTTACTCTTTGATGAAATGCAGTCAAGTTTGACAGCGGGGATAATAACTTGTTGGTGAAAACAAATTATTTAAGGCTATATCAATAGCCTTAAATTGGTGAAACCAGTTACGACCTCATCATGATTCGGTGGCGTGTGGGTTTTGCCGCTGCAGTGTCTTGACCTGTTCTTCAAGCTCACGCACATACTCAACGAGAGATCCGCCTGGCGGTATTTGGCACTCTTCCATGAGTTGATAGTAAACGTCGGCTGCCGCGCGAATGTTTGAGCCTTTGGTTAACTGATCACTGAGCAGTTCGTCACGCTCTTTCATAAGCCGCACGCATTCCCCATTGCGTTGGTCGACTACAGCCTCAAGCTCTGCGATGCGCTCGCCTGGCGTTTTGCCATCCTTACGTTGAGTCGTAACCGTGAAACATCCAAGTTCAGGAACGTCGTAGTTCAATTCCAGATAGTTTTTTGCACCGTGTCGAACAAATTCGCCGGCGAACATGGTGGCGAACATGGCAGAGGCCAGCTCTCCGTTAAACAACGACTCCAGATCTACAGGAGTGCCAGCAGCAAGAGCGGCGCGCGCAGCCTCTATGACATGCATAAACTCATCATAATGTCTGGCGCGCTTCTCCAGCTCTGCCCACTGCTGACTGTTTCGACGCACCAGGTACTCAATAAAAATCAGCGCTGATTCGTCGGCGTCGCCTTCAAATGAGACCTTACCCTTATCGACAATAATCGTGCCCACAGCGGTTGGGTTGTTGCCCTGAAGGCAAAATCTGAAAGGAGTCCCCGTGTTCATCGGTGATACAGCCTGTATATCCATAGAAGTGGCTTTATTCCTGCTTTCCATGTGTTTTTCCCTCTAAGTATCGCGTCATTATTCTTACATAAAATAAGTATGTGGTTACCTATTATTTTATGCGTTTGAAGACATACACACTGACAGTTATCCCCGTGTCATCAAACTCGCCTGTGAACGACTTACCTTTGGCGTAGACGAAATTCTCCAGCATCATCCAGTTCAGGGTTGGTGAGTCCCCCGGCAAAACAGCAACAAGGCGCCCGCCGACTTTAAGATGCTCCAGCGCGGCCAGCGTATGCTCTCTGTGACGGCCAAGAGAGTAGGGCGGGTTCATGACGATTTTGTCGAACTGATAGCCTGCGTTGTCCTCAGACCACTTCATGAAGTCACAGCAGACCGTATTTGTGTACCCCTTGCCAAGCAGGATATCAGCGAAGAGAGGTGCGACTTCTATGCAGGTAACGTCTTCCGGATTGGCGTCGATGCAGGCCAACAGATCTCCGCGCCCGGCTTCAGGCTCCAGCAGCTTCTCACCTGGCTTCAGCTCGATGGCTCTGGCAACGTACTCCGCTATCAAACGTGGGGTAGGGTAGAACTGGTGTGATTTTGTATCCGGTATTAAGCCGGTGGCCACAATCGTATTGAGCGTATGGCCGATCTCATACGGGAACTGCCAGTGCTTTTTCTCCTGCACGCCGCCAATGAAGTTCAGTGTGCGCTCAAGCTCTTCCACCTGTGACTTCTGTAGGTTGGAATCAGAGAAGTACCAGACGCCTTTGTCTTTGCTGAATCGCCCGTCGCGCAGCGCGGTACGAACCGGCTCGGAGATCGTCTTCTGGATTAACCCGAACTCTTTTGGTGCCCGTATTTTGGGTGCAGTACGGCATGGCGCCGGGATTGCTGCAGGCATACTGTAAGCCAGCACCTCATTCAGCTTCCAGGCCACGTCAGGATGTATTTCAAAGTGAACGTTGCCGTTCTTGAACATCTTCACGCGCATCAGGTTTCCGTCGACATTCATCCAGTCACCGGTCTGGCAGTCGTTTGCCCGGTACGCAGCTGATAGCATCTCAGTTGTGCGGTTGATGGTGATGAACTCTTTGTGTGCGAAGAAATGAAGCATGACGCGCAGGTCGTCGATGTAGTCCTCTTTCCGGTAGTTCACGCTGACGCTGTCCCGCCAGAACTCTGAAATGCAGCTGGCGATGATCAGCCGCTCGCTAAAGCCGTTCGTTTTATTGGTCTTGTGCGCAGGGCTTAGCGCCTTAAACAAACCGTACACGCGCTCAGAGAGATATTTATGCCTGTCATTCAGCAGATTGACCATCGTGGGGATGACCGTCTCTGCTTTGAACTCAGGTACGCCAACGAACTCCTTAACCTTCATCTGGTAGCCGGTTCTGTCAGTCTTGATGGTTTCCTGCTTGCCTTCTATGAACTGTTCGCGCCACTCATCTCGGCGGGAAGCTGGCATGATCAGCAGAACGTTTGTCATATCTGTGACCTTCTTCCAGTATTCGGCCCAGATATTCTGCTTCACCCACTCAAGATCGACCTTATCCAGCCAGGCTCTGTTGAAGCGTGTGCGTTCGTCATCCGGCCGGTGGTTGAGTCGAAGCAGGCGGTTAATCATGTTGTGACGCTCATCGCCATAAACGAAGTCGTGAACCTGATGCATGAATGCGATCTCTTTCTCGCACTCGGCCACAATTTCGTGGATGACGTTCATTTCCTGCCGGTAGTCGATATCAGTGTTTGGGGTGATAGCGTCAATGATGGAAAGGGCTGTATTCATGATTGCACCATTAAACAAATTGTTTTCTTGTTGGTGTTATTTTCCCAAAGTTGAAAAGGCGTAAAAGCAGCATTCACAGGCGTTGCAGCTGATTTAAGGCGTAAAAAAGGGGGCTTTCGCCCCCTGTCGGCAGGTGAGAAATTAGTGGTGTACGTGCTGCGTTTTGTGCGGCTGTTTGTTCAGGTCGTGGCGATGGGTCAGCTCGCGCATCATGTCTTCAAGACGGCTCTTGGTGTCGTCAAGCTGGTCGGCCATTGCCCCCAGCAGCTGGCGAACGGCCATCGGATCGTCGCTGTTCAGATCAGGCATTTTGAACCCAGCCTGGGAAGACATCAGTTTGAAGGCGGCCAGCAACATCGCCAGAGAAGACTTCAGTCCGGCGATTTCGCGATCTTTGCTGGCGTTGGTTTCATCTGCCTTGACTGAATCCGGTGAGCACTTCGGCTTGCTTACCATTTCCAGAGTTGCCTGAAGTTTGTCGGCGCGTTCTTTCTCTTCCAGATACGCTTCGCCGAAATGACGCGCCAGCATCACAATTTCAATCGGATCATCAATCATGCTTGAGAACTTGAGAACGCTGAAAAGGCGGTCGATAGGGGAGGCGTCGTCTTCGTGACCAACCACAAGACCCATGATCTCAACCAGTTCGGCCGCACCAACTTTTTTAATCACGCTTTCAACTTTGGCATTAGTTTTTTTGCATTTTTCGCACATGTGTTTTTTCCTTATGTTTTTAAACAAGTTGTTTTCTCGATGGCGTTATTGTGGCGTGACTGAAAAGGTGGGCAAACGCTACGTAAAGGCGGACGCCCACACTGACGGTTAATGAAGACGTTTGGATTCCTCCATTTCACGTTCGACATGCTCACGACACGGCTCATACTCAATGGCGCTGGCGGTAATTTTCCCGGCAGCAATTAGCTTCACGGCAGCAAAGCAAAGTCCTTTAAAGGTGAACTTGGCCTGGTTGCGTCCGTTTCCGATGACAACGTTTTTGCCATATCCGCGGTCAATGAAGATCTTGAGGAACTGGCGGTTAACAGTGGTGTATTTGCGCTTAACGTACACATCACCCAGCGAGTCCATCAGCGCACCCAGAACAGCCCCGGACGTTCCGAGAATGCGACCAGCTTCATTCAGCCCATAAAGCTCATCAGCAGTGCCGCAAATGGTGTCCATGAGAATGGCTTTTGGCCTTGCCACCGACAGCTTGCGCTCAAGATCAGCACGCTGTTCTTCAAGATCGGCTGCCAGTCGAAGTGCTTCTGAAAAGGTTTCCGGGATGCTGGGGTAGGCACCGTAAAGCGCCCCGCTTGAAACACTCATTTCCAGCTCATGCCAGCGCTCAATGACAGCAGCGCGGTACTTCAACGAGTAGCCGGTAATGAGAACATCGGTATGCTTTCGGTCGAGCATGTACTCGCCTTCCATTCCCCGGTAATCGATGTTGACAACAATGCCTTCAACAATTGTAAGCAACTGATTTTTCTCATAACGCAATTTTGCGTTATGGTAATCGTCGGCATACAGCTCATTCAGCACGCTACGGATGTCGCGAAGAATGTCGCTGTGTCGTTTACCGGTCAGCTTTGAGATTTCTTTTGAGGACATCAATGGTCTGTCCGGGAGCACACCGGGAATCGATAAAGTAGTCATCTCAAACATACATTCTCCATTCAGTGTAAAAAGGGCCGTCAGTGGCCCTTGTTGTTAACTCTCATTGGTTAATTGGCTAAACAATTTGTTTTAACAGTGCCGAAAATGGATTCGGCATCAAAAGAACCCGAGAATGCTGCCCACCGGAACAACGAAAATTCCCACGACACGCGCAAGTGTCATTCCGGCATCAAACTGAAGATCACCACCGTTCACGAGTTTCACTAGATTCATGATCCAGCCACCAAGTAGAAAAATGGCGAGGCCAACAATCATCGCGGTGACTTTCCGGAAGGTCCATTTCATGCAATAGCCTCAGTCACAGCAGAAGGAAGATCCGGAGTTGCAGGTCGAGTTGGAATCGTGTCCAACAGCATCCCATCCAGAGAGACAGGAGGTCGTTCTGGCAGGGGTGTCGTCTGCAAGGTTGTGGTGGAAGTAGTTGTGTCCGGTATCAACAGACTCTGACCGGCTGGTACGGCTACCGCTGCCAGGGTTGCTAAAATTACTCCGTAGGCCATTGGCTTCAGTCGATTTCGTTGAAAATTTTCCATGAGAACTGTCCTTGTGCGTCTGGGATTCACGCAACACACGAGAGGCGACGGAATCACGCACCTTCTCCATGCCTACTGTCGCACCCAGATTTGCTATGGCGGTAGCTTGCGCATCAATGCGCTTCTCCAGCTCAAACACTCGTTCTTCCAGTTCCGCAAGGCGTGCAGAAACACGACCGCTAAACAGCTCGGTCAGAACCAGGCGAATTGAACGGGGACGTTTATTGAAAGAAGTGAAAGGCGTTTGACGTGCCATTTGGATTCCATTCAGTGTCAGAAAGAGTTGCGGCTGGCCAAGCCAGCCGCCTTTTGGCGTTCCATCCTGGAACAGTACCTAACCGGTACTTCGTCATCCTGACGAACGGTAAGATACCTGATTTAAAATGATAGGTAAATACTTACCTATCATTTTGTGACAAAAATCCAATATCACGCTTGTGAGGCATATCAGCTGCGGAGTAGACGGCGATCTTCGACAGGCGGTCACACATTAAGTCGGCTTTGAGCGAGGAGCGGACGTTGACTTAGCCGGATCGCTTAGGGCTTTTAATATTACTGGCGCGGATTTCTGGGATACTTTCAAGCTCTTTCCTCAACTAAAACGGAAAATTTCGGCGGACTTTCTACTAGATAGTCCGCCATTATAGTTGCTTTTATATAGTTATTAATCAACCTTCCAAACGTTGACAGCTTGCTTTGACATCCATTTCTGAAAATCATTGACAGTTTCTAAATTCCACTCTGCATATTCAGTGACTTTTGAAGCCAGAAAATATCCAGATTTTGTATATTCTTTTTTCTTATCTTCAAATGATGAGCGCTTTAAGTTATCTTTATCCATTAAAATCATGTTTCCAAGCCTATCTTTTACATCATTAATTCCTTCACCAAAAGAATCGCACCATTCTTTTTCGGGGTGATAAGGACAAATATGTTCTAATGTGGTTTTTTCATAATCACATTGATTACCTAAATGCCCCTCAATCTCAGAAAGTAAAAACCGTATTTTTTTTGCCGTTTGCCTACTTGGCATCCTATGAAACTCAAAAGCATTAAAGAATGAATTATCATCAGGATACAAGCGTTTAAATTCTTCACTATTTTTTACATGACTAGCTCTTAAAAACTCTCGATTATAAACTTTGTTAGCAATTTGATTGTAAATATTCTCTTGCTCGCTGGGCGATAAGTGGCAAATAACGTTATAACGAATAGATAATACGTATAAATATCTTACGAGTTTAACAAACTCTTCAGGAGAAAAGTTACCGAAGGCAGCAAGGAATATCGTAAGTGGTTGCTTGATATTGAATAACCTTATTCCATTAAGATAATGCAAAACATTTCTGTATTTCTCATCTTGATCTCCCCACCATGCATCATTAGGGTTAATCAATGATGCATAGATAGGTGAGTAGTCAATTAATGATTTTAAATACTGATACGCTTCTTCCGGTTTCGTTAATATCTTTCTCATAGAGGAAAACAGGTTGTTCTTAGTGACCATTTTTCTCTGCGAGTTATAGTGATATCTAATGTAATCAGAAACATTGCTTTCGCCAAGTTGGACGATCATTTCTGACCATTGCTCGTCCAAATCATTGAGTTCATCTTCTCCGATTTGATCATCTTTTGTCACAATTGAGAATAAATAGTTCTTAAGTAGATCTGGGGTGGAAAGTTGAACACCTCTCGCATTCAAAGTTTCAAAAACTTTATAAGCATTAAGATCATCTTGCACTATTATCTTTGTGAAAACCATGCTCGAAGAAAAATCTGCAATGAACTGAGCAATATCAGCACCTGTTCTACCAAAATCTTTCTTAGTAAAAAAATCAAAACATTTTCTTATCAATTTATTAGTCGATGTTATACCTCGAGGATTTTGAGTCTCTAAATGCGATGACATTCTTTGAAAATAACTTTTATTGTTTCTATTTAGTTCTAATTTATTAATCACTTTGAGCGTAACGAAGTTCTTACTTCCTACAAAGTTTTGAGTTATACCATTGAGTCGCTCAGTGTTTCCCTCTACATCCTCTCCATTATCAATTAAGGTTTTGATAGCTTTCATTGCAGCCAGAACTATAATCGATAACGTAACTAAACGTTGTTGCCCATCGATAATTTCATGTTGATACTGTTCTTTTTGCTGAAGGACAATGTAGCCCATATAATGGAACCCTTCATCATCAAGTGCATTTATATCCCCCCACAAGTCCTCCCATTGCCCCACATCCCATGCGTAGTCTCGCTGGAACCTGGGTACAATATATTTGTTTGGACCACCAATTAATTCATTAAAATTCTCATTTTTTGGTTCCATCAACATAAATTGCTTTGCCATTTAATCAATTCCCGTTATTTTAAAATGACGTCATCATAAGGCTGCTAATTATTAACAAGGAAATATGACGAAAGTTTGCATAATTTTGATGTACTATGAACAATTCAAGCATTAAAAGGGACTCTTGACGCTCGACTTCATAAAAGATAATCATCTAGGCAGCCTTGAGCAAGCTATAGAGTTGTTAAAAGTCATCCTATATATCTAAACCACTGTCTGGAGCAACTGTAACTTAGAGCGCGAACACTCAAGAATCCCCGCTGGTAGTGGCAACTTTTGACAATTCGCTCCCATCGCCGGTTGACTGGCCTGTCCTCAGTTGATTAACACATTTTGAGGTCAGCTATGTCCGCTTATGGCACATTGAAGACATTGCGATGGGCGATTTTTTTCTCTCGCGCGCGTGCGTGTAAATATTAAAAATGTTTAGAAAATAAAAACTTACTTCCCAGAACAGGTTTTAATAAAACCTGAACTGAACGAACGAAGTGAGTGAAGTTCACCTCGAACGAAGTGAGAGGTTGTCTTTTCAGGTAATACTCTCCCAGGGAGGTGAGTACAAAATCTCCTCACCAACCTGGTCGTTACATAACCTGAAAAGTTATGACCTAAGTCTACTGCCAGCTTAGGCTTGGGAAGTTATGGATGACAGCACCCCAGAACCGAGATCTTCCCACACTTTATGAAGGGGAGTACTGGATTCAACCTCTCGAAACACTCCAGACTCGACAATCATAAAGTGACCCTTCTCTCCGCTCACTTTGGTTCCCCCTTCCCCAACCCCTAAGCGGTGCCGGTTCTACGCTGGTAGTGAGCTTTTTTAAACCTGACGCCAGTGACGCTATCCCCCACCCATCAGGTCGAGCTGCCGGAATCAATCCGGAAAGCGAGTGGATTTTATCACTGGCGATCTGCGTTTTAAATGGTAAGTACTTACCGATTATTTCGATTGATTATTTTCTCGACCATGAAGCTGGACGTTCAGGGCAAACACCTCATTGATGAGTTCCCCTAACAGCTGCTCCACCAGCTCTTTGTGCTCGCCTGAATGAAGACATTTGAGCGACCATTCGTAGAGACTGAAAGCCTTATCGCGATCTTTCATCATGTCGCGCACTTTGGCCAGAAAATCGCTCTCAACGAGCGCTACGACGTTCGTCGGGTATACCATGATAGTTTTCCTTACTGTGGTTCATAAAATCGATTCTAGAGCGTCTGAAGAGGGGTTCCAGTGGGTTCTGGAGGTGTAAAACGGTCTGGGAGTTGTTTGGAAATCACGTCTTAAAAAGCCTGCGTCTGTATATATTAATAATTAGTACTTAGTTATTTATATATATACGGAAGCAGGTTCTCAAACTAACTCCCAGACTGGTGTTTACGCTGCCTTTTTACGTGGTCTCTTCTTCCTGACAACATTGGCAGGATCATAACCACCCAGCTTTTTCATCACCGCCAGCGGTATCTTGCTGATGGTGTGCCCAGCTTCCTGACAGTAGCCACGGAAGATAAGCAACATGCTACCACCAGGGTTGATGTTCACCTCCACCAGCCCAAGTTCAACATCCGGCTCAACGAACGCCACGCGGCCGCCAGACAAGATGACGGTTTCGTTGGCGCATTCAGCCGCACGCTCGTACCACTGCGTATCGAGGGATTGTGGTATCAACATGACTGTCGTCACTCCACGCGCCTGCTCGCGAATGGCTGCGTCTATCCAGGGGGTGATTTTGGAGTAGGGCGGGTTAAGGAACGCCACAGTGCCAGGTTCTCCCCAGCTGCACTTGAGCGCATCACGCTCAACACCGATAAAGTTCGGCAGGAGGGCATTATCTTTGTTGCAGGCGACGTCCACATCGAACTTTACGCCTATGTAACGTTGGATGGCGACAAACAACCACTGCGGTGTGCGCCAAAGGTCGCGAAGAGAGGCATCACGCTCTCGCTTTTTGATTTTTTCGGCTGCGATCATTACTTTGCTTTGATAGGTAAACACTTACCTATTTTTTCATTTAATCCAACGGATAGCAAACAAAGAAGAACGCGCCAGATCCGCAAACGGGAAGCTCTCTGGCGCGTTTATCGATGCTGGGTATGCGATTGGCTTACCCAGCGTCCTAAAGCTCTCAGGGGGCTTTAGATCGGGTAGGGGAACATCATCCAATGGAATACTCCGCTATGAATTTTTTGACGATCGGCGACTCTTTATTAAGGGTTAGATTTCCACCTTCCCTGGTGGCAATGCCAGTAGCTGGAAACACAGCCATCATCTGGCCAGCCTGAGTCGAAGCGGTGTTGAGCGGATATGGTTTTTCCGGGTTGCTCATTAGCGCCAGTTTAATGCTATTGCTGGTCGCCGTGTTCGCGTCAAGGATATGGCGCATTGCGATTACCGTGTAGACGCTGATTTCCGGCCCACCACTAAACCAGTTCAAAAGGTTTAAGATCTTGTCTTTCGCTTTGACTGGCGCCCCTTCGAATGCGGCAGTAAAGCTCTCACTTTCCAGACCGGCTGTCGCATAGAACGATTCGTCCTTACCTTCCAGCGTGAAGCGAGGTTTGGCCGGTGTACGCTCTGATTTTGCCTTCTGGCGTTTTGGCTGCTCTTCTTCAGGTTTAGGCTCTGACGCCACTGAAGGTAAAGGGGTTGGATCTGTACCGGTAGTCTCAGTACTTCGAGCGTCAAGTTCAGGCGCTGTCTCGTTCACTATCTCCGCAACAAGGTCACGCTCTGGTTCCTCGACCTTCACCGATTCGTGCTCAATCTCAAGCTCTTCCAGAACGCTACTCAGATCGCCGGTAGAGCTGGCATTCATGACTTCATCCGCCACCGCCTCGACTGGTTTTGCGATTGCATCATCCAGACCAGAGAGAAGATTGTCGATCTCGTCGACACCGCTCATTTTCGCAGCTTTCTGCACTGGTTCGTCGAGAGATTGCAACATTGCAGTCAGTTCGTCCAGGTCATCGTTTTTAACAGTGTTTGTAACTGCGCTCATTTTTAACTCCTTATGTTTTCGTTGGTGCGTTTCCGCGTTTTGGTTGAGCGTATTCTGGCAAAACCTATCAGGCGGAAAAGTCATAATTACAGGCAGTTAGAAGAACTGAAGGCAAAGAAAAAGCGCCATCAGGCGCTTTCGAATGGGAGTTCGAAGAAGCCGTATTTCTCTCGGGCTTTGAAGAAACACTGCATCATCAGGTCAGTATCGTAGAGAGCGCTGTGGGCCTTCTCACGGTCGTAAGTGAACCCAAGTGAGAACGCCAGCTCTTCCAGGCGTGGGCGCTTCCCATCCTCGGTAGCCCACAAGCCATCCAGCATGGAGTCAACCAGAGGGATATCTGGCAATTTCACCCCATAGCTACCGAACTCGTGGCGAATGAACGGAAGGTCAAAAGCCTCTCCGTTATGGGCGACTAACGCGCTACATGCGCCCATGTACGCAGCAATCTTGCCTGCGTGGTCAGCCAGTAGCGGTTCCGTCGCCAGATCTTCCAGTGAAATGCCATGCACTGCCTGCGCCTTCGGATCGATACTGCGACGCGGGTTGAAGCGCATCTCAAGGCTGTCGATGTGCTTCTGGGTTTCCAGTTCATAACGGGTTATCGCGATTTCGATAATTTTGTGGCCGGATGTGAAGTCCAGCCCTGTGGACTCAATATCGACGCCACCGACAATCGTGGTCATTGGTACTCCTTACAGCTTCTTCGCGCCTTTCAGCAGTGCGCCACGCACAAACTGAGCAGCCTTTTTCAGTGCGTCCTCGCCACTTTCGCAGACGACCGGCTCGCGCCATTCGCCCGTTGATGTGTTGAGGATCTGGATTTGGTTGGTCTCCAGGCAGACGGACACGTACAAAACCGTACCGCCTGAGAGTTTGAGGTGCATAGGAAACAGAGGGCGCTTGGTGCCGCCATTGAACTGCGACATCGCCACATTGATGGCTTCGCCAACCTCTTCCCCAACAAGCCCTTGAACGGACTCAAACACTGCGCGGATAGCCAGACGTGCTTCACGTTCACTCATCAAAGAGCGGGATTGTTCGTCAGCAATGCGGATCAGTGCTTCAATCGCTTTACGATCTAATTCATCCGAGAGGGGAAGTTCATCTATCATTCTGTTTTTCCTCGATTCATTTCGCGTGTCTTATTGTCACACTGCCCAACAGGGGAGCAATATTCAGTGGAAGGTCACTCGTCCTGTTATACGGCGCTCGATGTTTTCAGCGGCTCTGTCCAGCACTCGCAATACCGATCTGGCTCGCGCTTCAACCGTGCGGCACTTTTCAGAGATAACGAACACCTGCAGATCGCCGGTTTGGGGAAGCGTGTTGATTTTCGTCAGCTCACCGCACATAAGTGCATCGATGCGAGCAACATAGAGACGGTCAAGCGATCCTCGCTGGGGACGCGCGAGATCTTTGCTGGAAAGCTCAACGCCCGGGCGAAGACCCGCGATAGCATTGAAGTTGGAAATGGCCGCTTTGTGGCAAAACTGCTCAATGTCGAGAGCCAGCTCGATGCAGCGGTCTTCGTTGGTCTGGCCGACCAGGTCAAGCGTATAAGCCATGACATCGGCTGGCGTGCGGTCGATAACAAAACCTTCAACGCCGCGGGTGATCATCTCGATATGTCTGGCAATCTCCATCTGAACCTGAAGACGTTCGTAAAGGGGCAAACGCTCGCCAACCTTCACCCCCAGACTGCTCATCAGCTTGCCAACGCCGGCATCCACATACGGAATGCCATAATGCGCATCGATGTATTTTGCCAGGGTTGTTTTTCCACTGCCCTGTGCGCCAGTGATTCCAATCCGGTAATCCATTACGACCTTCTGTATACGATCTGCAAAAAGCCAGGCTCATCCTCATTTGCACGTTGGGTATAAGCCGTTTCGACTGGTACGAACCCTAAAGAACGCATCATTGGCGCCGGGAAGAACGCATCCGCGCCCGGCACATCCACGCCAATATGCGACAGCCAGATCTCTTCTACGTGTGGCATAAAGAGCGAGTAAATCTGCCCGCCACCAATCACCCAGACCGGATCTGGTAGTCTCAAAACGTCATCGATGCCAGCGGGGTAGAACCCATTGGGGATATAGCCACGAGAGCGCGTCAAAACGAGGTTATGGCGCTCTGGCAGCGGGCGCTTGAGACTTTCCATCGTCTTACGTCCCATCACGACAGTGGCGTTTTTGGTGAGTTGTTTGAACAGTTTCAGATCGGTCGGGCAACGCCAGGGAAGTTCGTTGCCAATGCCGATTTCATAGTTGCGGCCGACACCTGCAATCATCTTCATTGGCTTACCTCATAGATGGTTGGTCGCTGGTGAGAATCTGCCAGCGCAGAACGCAGACGCGGATCATGAACCAGTGCGGCGATAAGTAAGTCGCCTTTGTGCTCTGCCAGCGTGCGCTTGATATGGGTTTCAAAACTGACACCGCGCGGAACTAGGTGGAGCCAGTCATAATCAATGCCGAAGTCCTTCAGCCAGCGTTTGGTTGGGCCTTCGAGCGCTTCCGGACGACTACTGATAAGCACCACTTCAGCACCGGAGCGAGCAAAACCACGCAACATGCGGCTGGTGGGAAAGATGAGTTCATCACCGGCAATGAGAGCGCCTGCATCCGCATCAGGCACTGCTTTGCGATGGCTGGCTCTCGCCAGCACACCCTCAATTTCACACAACACATACATCCCTCTGGCCATATCACACCGCCACTGGAACCTTGATCCACGGAAGAGGGCTGTAGCCGCACACCTGCACGCCTTCCCATTTGAAGTCGTCCAGTTCGGCCCATTCATGCGGGAAGATGACAACCGGGTCGGACTCTTTGGGCGGCTCGCGCTTCATCAGTTCCTCAACGCCTTCCATGTGGTTGTCGTAGAGATGAACGTCAAAGCCAAAATGCACGAATGCGCCAGCCATATGGCCGGTGATCTTCGCGAGGAAGTGGGTGAGAATGCCGTAACCGGCGATGTTGAACGGCATACCAACAAAGGTATCGACGCTGCGTTGAACCAGGCATGAGTTCAGAATGCGTTTCGGGATGCCCAGCTCGTCCAGCATGTTCTCAGTAATGCCACCATCTCTTTCCAGAAGACACAGCATCTGGGTGTAAATGGACTCGTGGCCGTGGCGGTTGTGCTGGATGCCAATGTCGGTGGCCATAGTCAGTCGGGTCTCAAAGTCCAGCTCGCGACTCCACAGTGAAAACACGAAATGGCATGGCGGCAGCTTCATATCTTCCAGTTCGCCAACATTCCAGGCATTCAGCAGGATGCGACGATCTGTCGGGTTGGTGCGAAGCGTGTGAACGATACGCTGTAGCTGGTCGATTTCACGGGACAACACAACGCGATCTTCACTTACGCCCAGATACCCCTCGACCTTGTACCCGCGCTCACGGAACGTGTCGATTTTGCTCAAATACTCGCTATGGCTCACGATGCGGGTATCTTCCCACCGACGCCATTGTTTGCCATAGACCGGGCCTAAATCGCCATTTTCATCAGCCCAGGCATCCCAGATTTTGACGCCATTGTCTTTCAGGAACTGGATGTTGCCCGTTCCTTTGAGATACCACTCCAGCTCAATCAGTAACGACTTCAGGTTGACGGCTTTTCCGGAGATAAGTGGAACAGAGCCGCCCGTCAGCATGTAGTAGGAAGGGACATATGAAACGCTTTTTGTGCCGGTTCCGGTGCGATCACCCGCGTGAACGCCAGTGTTGAGCACCGTTTCAACCACTTTGGCATACGAACCACTGGCAAACTGACCGTTCGTAAAGTCTCGATTCAGTAGGGTAGACAAAATCAACCTCACACAAGATAAGTAAGTACATACATATTATTTTATACAAGTTTATCTGTCAGAAGTGTGTAAGGCTAGGAGGGGAGTAAAAAAAATGGTGGCTCTTAGGCCACCATTGCAATGAGCAATTAAGAACTTGGACAATAAAACACGCCCAGGCAATATATAATGATAAGTAGATACTTACAATTATTTTTTTACCATCTCGTAAAGAGATGAGGCTTTCGCCTTCTCAACAAAGCGAGTCAGATCCACATCGCTGTAGGTTGGGGATTTGAGGATCTTGCCATCAGAAACTCTGAAGCCAATCATCATGTCAGTCCCTTCAGCGTGGCGGAAGCCCAGATCTTCCTTGTCGTATTTGCAATTCTCTACCGCCACACGACGCTCTTCGGCGTCAGCCGGCCACAGCTTGGTCATGTTGGAACGATGGATTTCTGCCACCAGCTCAACAATATCGATACCGAGAAAATCAGCCAGGCGGTAGGTCATCATGCAGGCAACGTAGATTTTATTCATCACGCGGCGCAGCTCCTGCACCAATTCGGAATCGCTAATCGGCTTCGCTTCGAGTTTGTCAGCCAGCGCATTCAGCATTAATGCAGCTTCTTTTGCTTCTTCAAACGGGATGGCCATGTCGTCAAAGACCGTGTTGCCTGGAACCATGATGGTGTGGATGAAGCGATCAACACTCTGCTCTTGGGTGTAGTAGCTCATACCTGTAGAGATACCGCCTTTGATGGCCACCATTGTGCCGACGCCCACGTAAAGGAAGTCAGCCATCGCGTCCAGCAGTGCCGTGATATCCCCATTTTTGGCTGCCGGGATGCCCTCGGTAACTGCTTCTTCGTGGATCAGCTTGGCACGCAGACGCAGTAATGCCGGATCTGGAATGGCACGGCGTGGGTGCTGAAACAGTGTGTGGAACTGGTCAACCATCAAGTAGATGCTTTCCGTTGCCTTGCCAAAACCAGGATTCAACTCGTAAGGCTCAGGCTTAAATCCCACGAGTTTGTCTGCGGCAAGTTTCAGATGATCGGTCAGTTTCGTAAATTTCATGTCTTCTTTCTTTCCTTTGGACTTCATTTGATGCGTCAATTGTGACCCAGCAGCGCCAGGCCACAAAGTGGTTAAACTCGGCTTAAAGGTCTGCGAACTGGCTCAGTCCGGAGCGATCGACAGCGGAATCAATCTGGCCGACGAGGTAGTTGCTTTGTTCAGCTTCCTGCGGAGCTATCTGCAGGGTGTCTGACAGCAGCCATTTGTTCATCCATACCAGTGGATCGTCTTTAATTTCCGGGAACAGCGGTCGCAGCCCCAGACGACGCATTGCCAGGTTGGTGCGGTATTTCACATAGCTTTTGAGGATGTCGGCATTCAAGCCAATCATTGAGCCGTCTTTAAACAGATAGTCAGCCCAGCGCATTTCCTGTCCGGCCACGTCCATCATGGTCTGATAGATGAAGCTCTCTTCTTCTGCGGCAATCATCTTCCACATCAGACCTTCACGACCGGTACGCATAAAGCGGATCATGCGTTCAGTACCTTCGCAATGCAGAGCCTCGTCGCGCGCGATAAAGCGCATGATCTTCGTGTTGCCCTCCAGCAGCTTCCGCTCACCAAAGGCGAACGTACACGCAAAGCTCACGTAGAAGCGAATCGCCTCCAGTGCATTCACCGACACCAGTGTTCGGAACAGCTGGCGCTGGAGAGGGTAGGGCTTGCCATCAAACTCGCTGACATACAGCCGTTCAAATTCGTCTTCGCCAAGATGCTGGCGAGCGCAGGTCATTTCGTACAGTCTGTCATATTCGCTTGAGATGCTTACAGCCCGGCTGATGATCTCTTCGTCCGTGACGATGCCGTCGAAAACGATGCTCGGGTCATCCACCATACCGCGGATAATGTGCGTATAGCTGCGGCTGTGAATCGTCTCGGAGAACGACCAGGTCTCGACCCATGTCTCCAGCTCAGGAATGGAGATCAGCGGCAGCAGTGTTGCGTTAGGACTGCGACCCTGAACGGAATCCAACAGCGTCTGGTAACGCAGGTTGCTCAGGAAAATATGGCGCTCGTGCTCTTGCAGCTTGGTATTGAAGTCGATGCGGTCAGTGGTAATGTCGACTTCTTCAGGGCGCCAGAAGAACGAAAGTTGTTTCTCAATCAGCTTTTCGAAGTCACGGTACTTTTGCTGATCGTAGCGTGCTACGTTGACAGATTGGCCGAGGAACATAGGTTCCTTCGTTGCGTCGTTAGCGCCCAAACGGAAAGTAGAATAAGTCATGTGTTTCCCTCTGAATGTTATCGAGTTGCTTTAAACAAATTGTTATCTTATTGGTTTAAACAAGGTGCTCAACTCAAGGAAAAGGTGGGGATTTCTCCCCACGCTCATCAGATTTTGCACGCGCCATCGCACTCATCTTCTGGCTCAACAACCTCCGCAACTGAAGGTTCGGACACCTGATCGTCGTCGTCACGCTTACCAGCGCCATCACGCGTGTTGTGGTAATAAAGCGTCTTCACACCTTGCTGATACGCAAACAGCAGATCTTCCAGCAGCTTCATCATTGGAACCTTGTCGCCAGGGAAGCGAGTCGGGTCGTAGTTGGTGTTCGCAGAGATGGCCTGATCGAAGAACTTCTGAATGATGGCCACCTTAGTCAGATAGCCGCGGTTATCCGGCATATCCCACAGGTACTCGTACTGGTCTTTCAGTTGCGCGAAGTCCGGAACGACCATCTTCACGATGCCGTCTTTGGAAGACTTCACGGACACCGGGCCGCGGGGCGGCTCAATACCATTGGTGGAGTTGGTGATCTGGCTGGACGTCTCACACGGCATTTGAGCGGTCAGAGTGGAGTTACGCAGACCATGCTCACGGATACGGCCACGCAGCTCTTCCCACGGCATTTTCAGCTCGAAAGAGGTCTCCGGGTTGGTATCCAGTGTTTTGCGATAGTGGTCGACTGGCAGCTGGCTCTGTGCGTATTTGGTGTGGGAGAACCAGTCACATGCACCCTTCGCTTCGGCCAGTCGGCAGCTCGCATCGAGCAAGTAGTACTGAATGGCTTCGAAGGTCTCATGCACCAGCTGGTTGCCTGCAGCGTCAGAGTAGTTAAAACCATTCTTCGCCAGATAGTAGGCAAAGTTTGTCACGCCAATACCCAGACTACGACGAGCTTTAGCCGGGATTTCTGCAGCAGCCATCGGGTAGTCCTGATAGTCGAGCAGAGAGTCCAGTGCCGCCACAGCGTAAAACGCCACGTCTTTCAGTGAGTCCAGCGTGCGGATCGCGCCCAGGTTGAACGCAGACAGAGTGCAAAGCGCGATTTCCCCGTTCGGATCGTCAGTGAACGCCAGTGGCTTGGTCGGTAGCGTGATCTCCATACAGAGATTGGACTGGTGTACCGGTGCAATTTCCGGAACGAATGCGCCGTGATCGTTCATGTGGTCGACGTTGGCAATGTAAACGCGACCAGTAGAGGCACGCTCCTGCATCAGCGTAGAGAACAGGTCGACGGCCGGGATAGATTTCTTACGAATGCTCTCGTCGGCTTCGTACTTCAGGTACAGCTCTTCGAACTTGTCCTGATCAACAAAGAACGCGTCGTACAGGCCCGGCACATCGTGTGGGCTGAACAGCGTAATATTTTCGTTGCGCACCAGGCGGCGATACATCAGACGGTTAATCATCACGCCATAGTCGAGATGACGAACGCGGTTCTCTTCAATGCCACGGTTGTTTTTCAGTACCAGCAGACTTTCAACTTCCAAGTGCCAGATCGGATAGAACGCTGTAGCAGCGCCGCCGCGAACACCGCCCTGAGAGCAGGATTTCACAGCTGTCTGGAAGTGTTTCAGGAATGGAATAACGCCAGTGTGGGTGGCCTCGCCATTGCGGATCTCACTTCCCAGCGCACGCAGACGCCCAAAGCCAATACCAATGCCCGCGCGACGTGACACGTAGTCAATGATTGCGGAAGACGCAGCGCTAATCCCTTTCAGACTATCAGCTGCTTCAATCAGCACGCAGCTGGAGAACTGGCGAGTAGGGGTGCGCACGCCGGCCATAATTGGCGTTGGCAGAGACAGCTTGAATGTACTGGTCACATCGTAGAAGCCTTTGACCATCTCCAGACGCGTCTTACCGGCGCAGCCATCTTCCCAATTCTGGAACAGGCACATGCCGACCAGCATGTAGAGTTGCTGTGGCCCTTCGTAGATAGCGCCAGTTACTCGGTTTTGAACGAGATACTTGCTCGCCAGCTGCACGGTGGCGGCATAGCCGAAGTATTCGTCGCGCTTAGGCTTGATGTACACGCCCAGCTCGGCAATTTCTTCCTGAGAGTAGTACTTGAGAAGGTCTTCATCGTAAACGCCACGACTGACGTTGCTGACGATGTGATTGTAGAAATTCGGGTAGTCATACTGGCCGAAGGCGTCCTTGCGGATCTTGAACAGGCTCAGTCGCGCGGCAACCTGCGAGTAGTTCGGGGTTTCCGGAGAGATCAGATCGGCAGCGGACTTTACCAGCGCTTCATGCAGCTGGCAGGTGGTCATTCCGTCGAAAATGCTGGCAGCAGCGCCCATAGCGACAGCAGACGCGCTAACGTTGCGAATGTTTTCGACTCCCCACATCACAACGCGGTTGTATTTTTCCTCTGACAACGGCTCAGTGGAACCGTTACGTTTTACGATGCTTATCATGTATCACCCAATAAAAAAGGCCACTAAATATAGTGACCTCATGTTAATAGATAAGTACTTACCTATCAATTACCGACTTATAAAATTCCTGCAAGAACATCGCGAACCTGACGGAATTGATCTGTTTGCATACCGGTGTAAATCGACGCGACAGCGTCCGCAAGGTGCTCGTTTTTATTCACCAGCACTTCCTTACCAGATTGCTTACGGCGCAACCACGGGGCGTTTGGCTGCTTCTGCGTAGCCCACTGAATGATCTCTTCCTTCGACGTGGTCAGCTTATTCCCGACATAGTGCTTAATCTCGTTTGGCGTGACCTGTATCAGTGGCTTATCCACGCACGCCAGTACGCCAATACAGATGCCGTATGAGGTCTGAGAGCGACTCGATTGGCTACCAACCGGCAATTCGCAAAACACCATATGAGCCTGCTCGATTATGGGCTTGGCGGTACGCCAGATTTCATTAGCGCGGCGCAGATCGTCGCTGTTTACGCGAACAGTCTTCTTGTTGCCGCCAGCTTTGGTTTCCACCAATGTCAGGCCATGAATGTCCAGCTTATCCGTTTCCAGATCCAGCGTGCCAATCGCCAGGCCAAAGTTGCTCATTGAAGGGTCGACGCCGACCACACGAATGGTTTTACTCATTTTTGGTCTCCTTACCACGTAGCCCAGGTTGGGCATTCCATTAGTTTCTGTTCAAGTGTCTTTTCCGGCTCGCGAGTTGGCGGCTTCGGAATGTCGCTAACAACGTGAATGCTATCGTTGGTTAGAACGCCTGCAGCAATGTCTGCATCGATCATGCTCTGGCCGATGAAATGCCGCATGATGTCGATCAGATGGCGTGCAGCCGTTTCATTCGCGCTGAATACATGGGGGAGAAGTACTTCAATAATCGCTACTTCACATCCCTCCTCGTAAAAGCAGAGTTTCGCCCGCTTTGAAATTGGCGCGTGTCGGTCATAGTCAACAGAGAAGCTGGCGAAAGCAGCACCCGGCATTGCAACGTGATCCGCGCGTGCGTTAGCGTGTCGAATCAGATTAGTGAATGCGGTGCTGATGTGCGTCTCCATCGCATTGAAGAGCGCATTTTCTTGGATGTTCAGCGTTCCGGTTTCAGGAATCACAACGAACCCCGGCCCAGAATGTGGGAGATATCCACCTTCCGTAAATGGATTAATAAGGATCGGCGCAGTGCTTCCTGACGGCAGCATAGACAAACTCGGCATCAACGGAGTCGATGACAACAGACTGGTTAATACCGAGAACTGGTCGTCATTGATGTTTTCGTTTTTCCACAAAAGTGCAGGCGCAGCTGCTTTTGCCGTATGGTGGTTTATCAGCTTTATAGACTGCATCACGGCAAACATCTGCAAAAACTGCGTTCGGCTCAAGTTAAACGACATAGCTGCGACCCTCTTTGACTTCGACTGTGATGGTTTCCCGGAACCACGATTTCATCTCTTTGTGGGAAATGATCATCACTGTGCCGCGTTCACGCGCTTTGGCTTCCAGAATCCCCATGAGACGCTCCAGACCGGCAGTGTCGAGCGCGTCGTCAATTTCATCCCCGATAAACAGCTCGATATTCTTACTGGCGCGACTGGCAACCAGATCCTGCAAAGCAAGAGAGCACGCAATGCGTACCTTACGCTTCTCGCCACCAGACAACGTCTGGAAGGATTTGCTGGAGCCTGTTTTGGTTACGCTGATATTGAATTTGTCGCGATACTCGCCTTTCTTCGTTGTCTCCATTGTCGACCATTCGGCAACGATGTTGCCGTCCGACAGCGTGTTGAGATACTCCGCAGTTCTGATGTTCAGGAAAGGCGTAACAGAGGTCAGGATGTGTGAACGCACACCAGCTGGGGAGTAAACCTGGCGAGCTTTCTCCAGCAACAGAGCCTGCTCCTGAATACTCTTTAACTCATTTTTAAGTACTGAATGATTAGATTTATTGGCAGCAAGGTTGTCTTCATGACGTTTAATAACGGCCAGAAATGGGTTTACCTCTGCCATAATGCGATTCATGTCGGTACGTGCCCGCGCCACCATCGCTTCGACGGCCACAACTTCACGTTCTCGATGACGCAGCGCACTTAGCTCATTGGTCAGGCGTTCGATTCTGGCGATGATTTCTGATACGTCGGGTGTGGCTGCGACCAGTGCAGACTCGATGTCGAGCGCTTTCTCAAGACGAGCTTTGTGTTGAGCCACTGCCGCTGCTGATGCCTGCGCCTGGCCGATCTCATTACGCGCTTGTTCAATGAAACTCTCCTTTACGGTGGACAAATCTTCTTCGCAGTAGGGCTTTCCGCACGTAACACAAGGTGCTCCGACCTTTGTGCCAACCTCTTCTGCTTTGGTTTTAAACGAGCGAGCACGGTTCATCGACTCGTTCTGTGCTGCTTCTGAAGTGCGGATGCTTGAGCGGATCTCCGTAATCGCACCGCGCACCTTCAGCAGTTTGGCGTCATGCTCTTCTTTGGAGGCCAGCTTGCTGCGTTCGCCAGCAATCGCGTTTTCCGTATCCCGGATCTGTTCCGGCAGCGAGCGAATTTCCATCACGACTTCGGACAGCGTTACCTCCGCGCCAGCCAAATCGACGCGGGCCTTGTCCAGACGTTCGCCGCGATCGCGCTCCCAACTATCAGAGGACGCTTTGGCCGCCTCAATCTCTGACTGCGCGGTCTCGATAAGCGTGAGACAGGCGTCCATTTTGGATTTGGTAACATCCATGCGTGCGGCAGCTGCATTAGCACGCTCGCGAGCAATGGCATAGGCTCGCGTTAACCGGTCGACGCCAGCGGCTTCTTCAACGATGGTTTTGAGGTTCTTGTCGGACATACCCGGCAGATCAGGCATTGCTTCCTGACTGGCGTAGATGGACGCCATGAACACCTCTTTCGATGCACCAATCAGGCGTTCAACGAACTCCTGCGTCAGTGTGTCTTTGCCTTTGGTCATATCACCGTCTTCGCCACGGACGATCAGCCGGTTCTTGAACTCTTTGTGTTTGCGGTGGCGAATGATGGCGTAACGCTTTCCTTCATCCTCAACAGTCACCATCACACGACAGTTTTTCTCGTGACCTGTAGACAGCACGTCGTCACCTTTGACGCCATGCGCAGTTTCGCCATACAGACACCACATCAGGCTGTTCATCAAAGTCGATTTGCCCGCACCATTGCTGGCAGCAGAAGAGTCGCCACTGTTAACACCCTGAATGAGCACCAGACCGCGTTGGTCTAACTCAACTTCGGCGCTGGCTAACGCCATGAAGTTCTCAACCTGGAGCTTTAGAAATTTCATACAATGCCTCTAACTTTTTGATTCAAATGCTGGCCTTTTCGCAGTTGAAACTCTGTGTGGGCCGGGAAAGATCTCCGTTTCAGTACGCCTTGTTTGCTCAGTCTTCCCAGATAAAACGCCACAGGGTTTCCGTTGGGTGGGTAGGGCTTGTGGAACATCACCGTCTGGCCTCGTTCAAGTCTTTTCATCGTGGAGATGAAGTCCCGAAAGCTCCCAGAATGGCTCGTACTCACATTGCCTCCGCACTCTCCGCTTCGGTCAGGATCTCCTGACACAGCATGTCCAGCTTGCTCAGGTCGAAGCCGCCGTCAGTGTCGTGAACGATCTTGCAGTACGCCGCGACGGACTCGCCCAGGCTGTCTATTTTGCTGGTCTCCGCAGTACTGGCAGTGCCTTCCATCATCGATGCCTTGCGGATGAAGTTGCAGACGACACCCTTCGCGCCCATTGTTTTCAGGACGTTCTGGATTTTGATGCCCTCTTCATCGCTCTCCACAACGGCACGGAAGCGCACGTAGTTACCACGAATTTGGTCGTCTTCCACATCGTCCTCAAGGTTGACGAACTTGGGTGCGGAGGTTTCGTGGTGGGTGAATGTGCCGTCAGGGTTGACGATCATGAAGCCAGCCAGCGAGCCAACATCGCCCCAATTCTGGTGCGTCAGCGCCCCGATGCTAACCACTCCAGGCAGCACTTCTTTGTGGTTGTGGTAGTGTCCGGACAGCAACAAACGGAAGCCGATATCTTTCAGTTCCTGTGCGTCGATGCCGACATCAGGCATGGTGGGGATCGCTTTGTTGATTGAGGTATGCACAACGACATCGTGGTTGTCGCCATCCAGCCCGGAACGCAGTGTTTTGAGGTCGCTGATAAGCTCTGCGTGGTTATTGCGCCAGCTAATCAGATGGACGGTAACGTCGCCCACTTTGATGGAGTGAGGACGTTTGCCGCAGACGATTTCCACACCGATTGAGCGCAGAGAGGCCGCTGCATTGGCGCTGTATACGGAATCGTTGGTTTCGAGGTCGTGGTTGCCGGCCAGCATAACCACTTCGAGGCCCAACTCTTTGATGATCCACTCGTAAGTTTCACTCACGAAATGCAGGACGGAAGGTGATATAGCACCACGAACATGGAAAGTATCACCAGCCACCAGCATGTACTTACAGCCCGCAGCTTTCATGGCTTTGGCTGCTTCTTTCGTGGCGTCCAGTTGGATCTCCAGTCGAGAGTTCAGCCCGTCAGCGTTTGTTGTCGCAAAAGCATCCCAACGATGATAATGGGGATCTGATATCACCCCGTATGGCAATGTCATGTGTCTTTTCCTTTGTGGTTATTTTGATACAGATGTTAAGCGTGTTTGAGAGGCGAGCAACCCAGACAACACGGCACAGAAGAAAATCTACAGGCACACGATTATGACAAAATATATAAGTAAGTGAATACCTATTTTATGAAGCGACATAGATTTCTAAATGTTACAAGCCACTCTATAATCGCAGTCACTCATTGATGACAACTAAACGAAAAAGGAGAACGGACGGTGAAACGCGTAATTATAGGGACGATGGCCATTGCTCTGATCGGATGCGTGCCAAAGCCGCCTCAAGATGAAAAGTCAGCTGGCGGGTACGTTGATATTTATTCCACTTCAAGCGTAGCTATTGCCCAAGACAGAGCCGACAAATTGTGTGGAAGCCATGCCTATTATGTCTCCAACGACAATGATTTAACCAAAGTCATGGGTAAATACGCGCCTTCATTCCCAAAAATCCGTTTCAACTGTGATCTTGAAATGGCCGCTTATCTCGGTAGCAAAGAGGCAAAGGAGATCAAGATGAAGCGCATAGAGGAAGCCTACAAGGAGATGTACAAGGCCCAATATGAGCTGAAAGAAGTGCGCCGTAAGAACGCTGATCCGAAGAAGCTGGAGTCCTACACAGAACGCGATCCTGACGGCACTATTCGCAGCTACAGCTTCTTGAACGGCAAGTCGTGCGAATCCATCGTATACCCAGACGGCACTGGCAAAACAACTTGCGATTAATTCTTCAGAAGCACCTCATATGGGGTGCTTTTTACTTTGGATCGCGAAACAGCATCTGCGTGCCTTTGGGTGACGTGTCGAAAAGGTGAAAACCTCTGCGTTTTAGCATGTCGGCCATTTGCGAGGATTTGACGTAGCACTTCGCCATCATCGGCTGGCTCGGGTTTGAATCGATCATGTCGGACACCAGCATTGACCCATAGCCTTTCCCGCGCAGCTCTTTGACGATACTGACGGCACGGAGTTCAAGTCGTGGCGCACCGGTTGGATCGAGTGCGGCACAGAACCAGATTAGCCCTGCTTTTTTGTCATCAGAACGGCGCAGCAGGATGTAGATATAATGCCCGGAGTATTGGCCCTGCTCGTTCGTCTGGATGGCCAGCCTGGTCTGCTTCTCAAAGGTTTTACCACCCTTTGATGTGAGGATCTCTTCGTAGAAGTGACCCTTGCGTGCGCCGTCTTCGAACTCACCCATGATAAATGGCATGTCTGCCACAGTTGCTGCCCTTGAATAAAATTCACTCATGTATTAATCCCTAAAGCTCTCAGTGTCTTTCTAAGACACCATATTTTATGCCCCGGTAAAACCATGAGTTTACGTTTAAAACGTCTCAGAGGGCTTCTGACGCGCTACGCTGATGTCGATTACCCCAGCTTTTGGGCGAGGGTCGACAAGATTCAACTCTTCAGCACTGTGATACTCCGTATCGAACTCCCGATCGACATGGCGAATGTAGATGGCCGTAAGAAGGCTGTCGTCGTTCAGGAAGTGTCCGTAGGATTTGCGGATCACTTCGCCAACCTTCTCGATCTTCTCTCCACCCATGCAGAGATGGTTAAACCGGCTGTGTTTCCGCAGCATCTCATCCACCGGGCCGGAGTAGACCTTATCGACTCTCCCGAACCGGATGATATTTCCAGTATCAGCCTCAACCAGACAAACGAGCTTGCCAGGTTCGACCCGGTCTCGCCATGTTACACCAGAGCGGAGTGTGTTGAAGTAGGGTGCGTCTAATCCGATGATCGGTTTACGAAATGCCAGCAGTGGCACGTAACGTATGCAGCTGTTCAGGTGGAAGTGCGCCCCGGCGTCGTGGAGTTTGAGCCGGGTTTCGTTAATCGGGCACTTCGACGCAATGCCGCACAGGTCGCAGAGCAACTTCTGTTTGTTCAGGCTAGTGTTCGATTCAATGGTGTAGGAGCCATCTTCAAGACGGCGAACCCAGCGCGTGCGTTTGAGATCCATAATTCTTATTCAAATAGTTTTGTCCGGGGCAACGATAACTGACAAGGCGCACCGATGTTTGCAAATGCCTGTTTTACTTATACCCATTATTCACAGGACCGATCCAATAATTAGATCCCCAGAGAGATCCTACAGAAGATCAAAAGAGATCCCCGATCGTCTCCAGCCGTTGCGGTTACTGGCCTGAGAGGGGTTTACTATCCACTATGGGGAGGAAAGTAACCTCTGTAGAGAGCATAATAACCGCTATGAAGAGCAAAACAACCTCTCTGGAGAGTGGTCGGTATCCACTGTAGTGAGTAGGATACATTGTCTTAACTGGATAACTCAGTGCCTGTTTTTCTACGTCAGGTGGCTGATATTCATAGAGATGTTGGAAGTTTTGCGTTCAGGCGTGTTTGTTTCGACCACACATTATCCCCAGAAGGGGAGTGATGGCTGGTTTTGCAATTACCTGATTTTTATACACAGGCCCGATCCAGTAATTCAGATCCCAAAGAGAACCAAAGAGACCCACAAAGACCCAAAAAGATCCCCGCACCCCGCAAACCGTTGTGCCACATGGCCTTAGAGGTGATCGATATCCACTATAGAGAGAAGATCAGCCACTATGAAGAGCAAGCCAACCACTGTAGAGAGTAGAAAAACCACTATAGGCGGTAGGATAACCGCTGTGATGAGTGCTACTATCCACTGTAATCAGCAAAGGCCACCAAAGCGGTCGAATAAAAAGAGACACTTGGAATGAGCGAAAACGGCAATAAAAACATAGCGATCGTTGAAGCATTCTCAGAAACAGACAAAAAGACCGGTGAAGTTGTTACGTTAGTTCCTAACACCAACAACACAGTTCAGCCTGTTGCTCTGATGCGTCTTGGTCTCTTCGTTCCGACGCTGAAATCGACCGCCAGGGGCAGAAAGGGGCAAATGGTCTCTATGGACGCCTCTGCTGAACTCAAACAGCTGTCTCTGGCCAAAGCCGAAGGGTACGAGGACATAAGGATCTCCGGCGTTCGTCTGGATATGGATAACGACTTCAAAACGTGGGTAGGCATCATCCACGCGTTCGCCAAGCACAAGGTTGTTGGCGACACCGTCACGTTACCGTTCGTCGAGTTCGTCAGGCTCTGTGGCATACCAACGGCCAGATCGTCCGCGAAGTTACGCAAGCGCCTGGACAGTTCTCTAACTCGTATTGCCACAAACACTATCTCATTCCGCAGTAAAGGCTCTGATGAGTATTACGTGACGCACCTTGTGCAGACAGCAAAGTACAGCACAAAGAACGACACGGTCTCGCTGCAGGCTGATCCTAAGATTTTCGAACTCTACCAGTTCGACAAAAAGGTTCTTCTGCAACTCCGGGCAATTAACGAACTCTCCAGAAAAGAATCCGCGCAGGCGCTCTACACCTTCATCGAAAGTTTGCCACCTGACCCGGTACCAATCTCGCTGGCTCGCTTACGCGCCAGACTTAACTTAACCAGCCGCACCATTACCCAGAACGCGACAGTCAGGAAGGCGATGGAGCAGCTGCGTGAGATCGGCTATCTCGATTACACCGAAGTGAAGCGCGGCAGCTCGGTCTACTTCATCATCCACTATAGGCGGCCGAAATTACGCCCAGCACTGCCACCAACTAAAGCTGCGCCTGAAGAACCAGAAGACATCTTGCCTGGTGATGATCAGGAGGACATTATCGATGTTGTTCCTGAAGAAAAAGAGGGTGAGATGGTCATGTTGAGCAAGGAAGAACTGGCGATTCTCGAAGAGCTACGCAAGGCAAAAGCTCGCAAATAACCCAACCACTGTAGAGAGTAGAAAGGCTCACTATCCACTGTAGTGAGCCTTTTGTTTATCTGAAATCCGCTATCCACTGTAGTGAGTAACAACAACCGAAGAGTAACCACTGTAGGCAGTAGCGCTCAAATAACGAAATAAATGTTAGTGGTTACAAACCTAGATGAAACAAGGGCTGCGAGGTTAGTGGTCACTGGGTATCTTGTTAAATCCTCTCTATAGTGGTTATCGTTGTTCCCGTCGTTATTGGCTATCCACTGTGGAGAGCAGAATCGGTTGGCCGGATTTACTAACCACTGTAGTGAGTAGATATCCGCTGAAAACAGTGAAGGTTTACTCTCTATAGTGGATACCCGCTGGAGAGCGCATTCCATCACTCTCTATAGTGGTTGTTTGCTGCGAATGAACGCCTGTTTACTCCCTACAGTGGATAGCGACGTCGATAATCTCCACTTTACTCACTACAGTGGATACCGGATGTCACGGCAGGCGTTTTACTCACTACAGTGGTTATGGGCCGGATACGCACGCGGTGAGCTGGCTACTCACCGCAGTGGTTAGTGTTATCAGTGGATTTTCTTCAGCAGACCCCAGAGTGTCCCGGCCTTCGTCGTGAGCTTACCTGTTTCCGGATCGTACATGCGCCATTCGCGACGCTGGTGGACAATGACACCGTCCTCACGTTCCAGACGCTCCAGCACGCCGGTCTGCTTAAACCCTTTGGCACGCCAGTAGCCACTTGTTTTTTCGATTTCCAGACCTGCCAGTGTAACCGCCATCAACCAACCTCCTTGCAGTCATCGAAAAGGTAGCTGGCGTTCTTCGCGTGAACGCCGTAGACATCACCTGATTTGTTGTAAACGAACTTATCTTCACCCACGCCAGACAGTTTGCCGTTACGTTTGGTGAGATAGGGGGAAGACAGGACGCGATCATCGCGAACAACATAAAACTGTTCGCCGCTGTCCACAACCATCGCGCCGTAGCTGGCTTTGACGACATTGCGGATCACGTCGTTTTTCACTTCGGCCACTGACATCTCACACTCATAGACGTGCGTGTCCGCGTAGACAGGGAGGGAGAGCAGCGCCAGAGCCAGGGCTAGTTTCTTCATGCCACGACTCCTTTGATAACGCCGAATGCTGAGTCGAATACCAGCACTACGGCCAGCGCATTAACCATCGCGCCATTAACAGGCGCCAGCGCTTTACGGATTGCTCCGGTGAAGATGCAATCGAGCACAAAAGCTATCGAGACAATAAGTAATAAAGTGTCTAATACAGTTTTCATGATAGGTAGATACTAACTTATATATTTTTTGCTGTAAATATCACTCAAAAGTGCTGATGCCTAAGATACGCTCAAGATGAGCCGCGTCTTCATCGCTTACCGGCATCGTGTCGCCGACGTACCAGCAACTACCGTTGTGCCAACAAACACCGTCATCATCGACATACACAGAATCTGCATCCATGCCAGTGTACTCAACGAGATTGCGCTCAATTGCCGCTTGAATTTCTTCATCGTTCAGCCCATCGCACTTGACCATGAATAGCGGGTAAACGTCATAGTCGGTGCTGGCTGAAATTCGAACCAAAATCTTCATGTGTCTTCTCCTTGTTGGTAAGTACTTATTTATATTAATGTGCGCCATGCGGCGCACAATCATTGTGTTCAGGCTGGTGGAAAGAACTTCTCCAGCGTGCGGTCGACAGCTTTATCGATGTGCATCAGATGCCAGACGACCATATCTTTACTTCCCATACCGCGGGTGTAGATCACGTCGAACTTACGCCAGGCGGCGTGAAACCAGTGCGGTGTATCATTAACCGGCAGATTCTCTCCAGCCTCCTTGAAGTACTTGAGCAGCATGGCCTGTTCAGCGGTGGGCGTCGGGCCAATCTCTTCCGCGTACATTCTGATGAAACGCTGCCAGTCGGCTTCATCTTCTGAAGGTTCCGGTGCGTTCATCTCTGCAATCGCCTCACGCAGCTGCGTCGCCCATTCTGGCTCTGGGAAGCCCTGGGCAATTTCGGTATCCACTACATCCAGCGCAGCGTTGGCCGCGTCATACAGTTTCTTCACGCTTTTTCTCCTGCATTAAAAGGAACACGGTCATTGCCGCTCTGAAAGGGTTAGGGTTCTGGATCAGATGTTGTGGCGTTGAGCTATCCACCTTTCTGTGGGCCGCTCTCCACTCGCCAGGCTGTCTGGCGGGGATTACGCCGATTCTGTGTCGATAAATAATGTCCCACGCATCTTCCGGATCGTTACACCAGTCGAAGGTTCCGGCTCCGTTCGGGCCGATGGCGACCACTGCTGTGTAATCGCCTTCCTGTGAGCCTTTCCAGCCATATTGTGAGATAAGCGGTCGATGGCCGGTGGCTTCCGCGACCAGGCAGTTAATCTCAAAGTCCGTCATCTCGCTGTAATTTTTCATTCCCGATCTCCTTCTCATCCGTTGCCGAACAACTATGTGGCGTTGTCACTTTGTACTTCTACGGATGCTAATTCCGTATTAGTAACCAATTTGTTTTCTTGTTGGTGATAATACGGAAATAAAAAAGGCGTCCAAGTGGACGCCGTATCTTTGAAAAGGCTGTTACTTCAACGCGATAAACGGAGTATTAGCCCCTTCAGTCATGTACTGAGGCAACTGGCCATTCCATTTGTTGATGGCTTCCAGCTCCATGACGTTCGGGTTCTGACGTAATGCTTCACCGCGCAACTTGATGGCATCAGCTTCTGCTTGAGCACGCTTGCGGATAGCGTCGGCTTCACCTTCGGCTTGTTCACGCAGCATGTTCGCTTCTGCCTTGCGCTGCTCAACTTCCTGCTGGCGCTGGAGCGTTTTCTGGTTCGCGGTCACTTTGGCATTGATAGATTCGATGACAGTGTCCGGGTAGTCTGGTTTGCCCACCCATGACAGGCTAATAACCTCAATACCTACCGGTGACATTTCTGCCTGAATGTCTTTCAGCGCATTGTCGAGCAGAGACGCCTTGCCACCGTCGATGAACGTGTCGGTAGTCATGCGGCTGGCCAGACGGTTCAGTGAGTCCGCAATCTTCTGGCGCAGATCAGTGTCGGTAATGTCATCAACACCTTTGCGATAGGTCTGGAATACGGTAGTTACTTTGTCGCGATTAACCAGATATGCCACACCAATTTTGTGGCCGATGGCTGTACCGTCGCTCATCTGGAATGTGAACGGCTCATCGTAGGTTTTCATCTGTTTGAAAGTGGGGAAGGTGTACAGCTCGGTATTCAGACCAGTCCACTGACGGCCAACGCCGACAACTTCACCGATACCTTTGTCTTCACCCAATTTGTTTACCTTAATGCCAACGTATCCCGGTTCCACGCGATCGCAGCCGGTCAGACCCATTGTGCAAATAGCAGCCAAAGCCACCGCCAGTAAACCTTTCTTCATTACTTACTTCTCCTTAGTTTTGTTGAGTGAGTTGATATACCTGTGGCCAGTTTTTAACAAGGCAACCGGGAAGACTACAGCGATGGCAAGTCCGATAAATAAGGCCAGATCGCTTTTAGCTGAGATAAGCGATGGAACCAGTAAACCGTAGATAAAGCAGACTGATATCACCGCTGAAACAGCCATGAGATAACCCTTGATCATGTGTTTCCTTTTGTCGTTTTGGTGTAGGAATGATAAGTAAGTGCTTATATATTTTCAAGTATAAAAAAGGCGTCCAACGGACGCCTTGTGATTACGCTTCTTCTGTCTCTGCTGGGGACGACTCTTTCGCTCGCCGTTCGTCTATCGCCTGGAGTGCTGCGATGATTTCCGGGAGTGGCTTCTCGCGGTACATCTCGACGATCTGCGATTTGGTGTATTTCTTATCGCCAATTTCTACACGCCCGCTGGCGTTCTTGGGCAGGTATCCTTCCTCCAGCATGTACTCAACCAGCGATTCGATGACGTCCAGCCCGCGAGTCGGGTCGAAGTAGAATTTCCATGAGCATTTGCCAAACGGAGGTGCGACTTTGTTTTTAATGCACTCGGCGCCAACGTCCTGTCCGATCTTCTCTTTGCCATCCTTCATAACGGATGCGCCCAGACGGATGCGCACCGACGCGTAGAACTTCGGAGAGTCGCCACCTGGAGACGTCGTCGGATCGCCAAACATCACGCCAATTTTGGTACGCACCTGGTTCAAGAAGATGATGCACGCGTTGTACTTACGCGCCCAAAGCGCCAGAGTAGGGAAGTTCGCACTCGTCGCGCGCGCCAGCGCCGTGTTGTCGTTCATGTTCAGCTGATCTTTGTCCTTCGCAGTGCCTTCTGCCATCTTGTCGAACTTCTCAGCCTTCGAGTTCGGAACCATCGACGCCAGAGAGTCGGCAACGATGCAGATAGGGGCTGTTTCCGGGATAAGCTCTTCGTCGCGCACCAGCTTGAGGATTGTGCCGATCAGCTCGACGGAGTCTTCGAAGGTATCCGGCTGTTTGTAGACCCACTGACCGTCGTCTTCGTCGGCGTTCAGTCCGTTCGCTACCGCCAGACCAACGTCGAAACTGTTTTCGTGGTCAAGGAATACGGCCAGACCATCCTGTTTCTGTGCTGACACCATTGCAGCCGTCGCCAAAAAGGTTTTACCGGCGCTTGGTGGCCCGAAGACTTCAACGATACGCCCACACGGAAAACCACCGTCGTAACGTCCGGAAATGGCTTTGTTCAGTGGAGGGAAACCGGAGTCAATCCAGTGGGAGACCTTCTGGATCTCGTCATTGCTGCCGATTTTCTTTTTCAGCGCCAGTGCCAGTGCGGATTTGCCTTTTGCCATGATTAGGCTCCTTTTGATTCGTTGATTCGCTTCGAAGCAGCGGCTTCGTCAAACTTAATTGCGTCGTGGTTCAGGTGTTTGGCGACGCGAGCGATGATCTTCACGACCTGCTCGCTAACCAGCGCGAACTCACGCTCAGTAGCAGAAATGCCAGCAGCGCCCAGAATGTTCGGCAGCGCCACCACAGCGTGCTCGCCGTGGCAGAATACAATCTCTTTAGCCAGCATGGTTGGCGTAGTTGCCCCGCCATTAATGATGGATTTAAGCATCAGCAGTACCTCTCAAATGGCAGAACAAACACTTCCAGATCTTCCAGAAACGACCGGAAATTCAGCTCGTAACACATCTGTTCGAAGGCATTCATGTCGCGTGCGCCTTTAATCGACTCGATTTCGCTGGGTGGGAATTTTGTGTCGATAAGGTTCATCAGCATCATGTTGCGCTTAAAGGCTTCGAGCATCCGGCAGCCCGTCTTCTCGTTGAAGGCGTTCTTTGCCAGCTTGTTGAATGCCGTCTTATAGCGACCCTTATTGATGACAATGGAGCCGTCGTTAATGCCGCGTACCATTGCGGCCACGCTTCCCCACTCATGAAGCAGCTCTTTCGCGCCACCATCACCAATGCCGCCGACGCCTTTGATGTTGTCCGAGTTATCGCCCTGCAACGCTTTCGCTTCCAGAAACGCGCGTGGTGTTGGCAGACCTGTCAGCTCTGCGAACTGTTCGAAGTTCACCTGCTTGTGCTTGGCATCTTCACGCAGGCTTACCCAGCTCACATTCTCGCGAACCAATTGGAGCCAGTCGCCATCGCCCGTCAGCAGGTAGATGTGATCGACGGTCGGCTGCGGAGCCAGGCGAGAGACCAGCATTCCAGCCAGGTCGTCCGCTTCTGCGTCCTTTGCAATGAGTTGGTTAACGCCCAGCGCGGTCATCATTTTCAAGATGTACGGCTTCTGGATGGCAAAGCCTTCTTTCATCTTCTTCATATCCGGGTCGTCATCGCGATTCGCTTTGTACTCCGGGTAGAAGTCGCGACGTTTGTCGCTGAATCCATCCCACAAGATCATTGGCCGGGCATGGAGAATTGAGGCGTAACGACGAACGTTCTTCACGAAGCCAAAAGCCGCCTGAACTTCCATCTCGCCGTTGTGTAATTTGTCGGATTGCTGGTGGTAATAGCCCAGGCTGTTACCGTCCACAAAGAGATAATTCACCGGTACACTCCTTCCAAAAAGTAAGGCGTCCGTAGACGCCTTACTGGTCACGTTATGGGATTACAGAGCGTCCAGTTCAGCCAGCAGGTCGTCGAGACCTTCGTCAGCTGGTTCAGATGCAGCGGCAGCTGATGCTGAAGCACTTGCAGCTGCGGCGGCTTCCGGAGCTTTAACTTCTTCCGGTTTAGTTTCCGGTTTGAACTCAGCTTCAGCGGCACGCAGGATCTCTTCATCAACCAGGCTGGTGGACTCTGGAGCCGGAGTGTGTGCTGTAGCGACAGCAGCTGCGCCTTCCGTATGACCAGTGATAGATCCAAAACCTGGCAGTTCAGCAGCGGCTGATTTTGCAGCGGAAGAAATGGCCGGAGAGGACATTGTTGCTGCCGGAGCCGCGATACCAATCAGACGACCCATAGTGCGAGCCGTAGACAGCAGACGGGTTTCGTCAGCCTGGTTCGCGTATGCGATCAGATCGTGTTGGGTAGTCCAGAGCTTCTCAGGAATGTCGCCTTTGTAGACTTTACGTTTCGGGGATACGTCGTACTTGGTGTCACGACCGGAACCGGTACGCTTAATCAGGAACGCATAGCCTTCTTCTTTGCTCAGTGGGTTGCCGATATCATCCGCAATATCTTCGGACATCACTTTGCAGATATCGTCGAAGACCGTAGACGGCAGCTCAATCAGTTGGCATTTCTCTGCGTCCGCAAAGTCTTCACGCGCAGACAGAACACCGTTGACCAGATAACGAGGTGTAGCACGCATACTGTTAATGCGCTCTTCCATCGCTTTGTTGCCCTTAAAGCGAGCACGACCTTCCATAACCATCTCACACAGCTGGCAAGCGTGGCCGTGGGTGTGCTGTTCGCAGATGTAGGCGGTGGTTACATCTTTGCCTTCCTCATTCTGATGCTTAACGTAGTGCATACCGAAAGTCTGGAAGAACACGCCATTCGGGTCGTCCTTGTTCGGAAAAATGCGCAGATAGTTATTGCCGTCTTTCAGACGGGTCAAATCAACGTTATTGCCACGTTTAGAAGCAATATCGCCACGGGTCTTGTTAAGCAGATCAAGTAATGACTTAGACATGTATTTCTCCTTGTTGTGATTGTGGCCATTGGCGCTATGCGCGTTGGGCGTTCGTTTATTCGTGGCTCTTTCGAGCGAGAAGAATGATAGATCAGTACTTACTTACGATCTAGCATAAATTAACGGGGAGAGTGGAAACGTTCGGCGCCCAAACGTTCAATCTCCACGATAGCCATTTTGGACGCCTGGACAATCATGTCGCGGCGGTGAGAGAAGGCGGCTACAGCGTGCTTGTACAGATCTGCAATGTGCTGGGCATCGTCGAGTTTCTGGCGCTTTGCGAGGTATTGCGGGTTGGTTCTGACCTTCGCCTCCAGTACGGATTCATTGAACTTTATGCCGTTCATGCTCAGGTTCTTACGCTCATTGTCGTAGATTTTTGCCTCAATCGCATCGAGGGAGAGTTTTGCATCCGCGACCTCACGCTCTGCCCGCGCCAGCTTAGAGCCATACTCCATCAACAGGCGCGGTTGCTGACGCCAGACTTCCTCCAGATTGTCGCGGTCGAACTCCAGATCGGACATGATTTTTTTGTAGATATCGGTGCTCATTTTGATAGCCTCTCACTTATTAATGTGTATTGATTATAGAGATTCAGTTAACGCTAATCCAAGATAGACCGTTATGCTATCTGCTCGAACAACTACTTCTTAGGGCTTGTTAATTGCAGGAGTCTCTCCTATTGTGTTCGTGAATTTTAATTGAAAGAAATATGGATTTTGAAAGGGATAGAGCCTTCATGTTTCCGCACGGTATTTATCATTAATTATTCAAATTAAAAGGAAATGTTATCATCATGTTTGATATTTATAATTTATTAAAGCAAATAGAAGAGAATACGAAACCTGATAATTCTGCTATTTGGATTGCTATAATATCTTCAATATCAGCTATTGCTGGCGCTGCTATTGGTGCATTTTTGTTATATCGAGGCACAAACAAGCAAATTAAGTCTGCTGCTGCTACTGAAGATAAAAAATTAAAAGCAACTATAATTACCGCAGAAAGACTTCGTTGGCTTCAAGAACTAAGATCAAGAAGTAGTGAGTTTTATGCGAATCTCGATATGAATTACAGCTTATTAAAACGACAAATAAATCCGCAGACAACCCCGGCATATCAACAAGCTGGGGACGAGTTGGCGAAAACTGTAATGATTGAGTGTAATCAGATAATTTTGTTACTTAATCCAAAAAAACATAATCAACAAACAATGCGCGATAAATGCAATGAGGCTCTTACTTTTTTTCAGGAATGTGTAGAACTAAGAAATAGAGGTAGTTTTAATTTTGATGATGTAAAATACGCAGAAATAAAAAGTCAGTATTTTAATGCCTTGACAGAAATTGGCATTGAAACATGGAAGCAGATTAAAGAATTAAGTTAGCATCTTACTGGTGTAACATGATTAATAACAATCTCTGCGGTAAGTCTTAAGCTGTTTTCAACAATAAGGCTCGCCATCCGGCGAGCCTTATAATTAAGCGACTTTCTTCCCAAAAATGTTGGATAGCGTGACTCTGGTCTGGCGCTTCAGCCGATACTGTCTCACATCGCCAATCTTGTTCACTTCCATAAACTCTTTGGCCACCTTCAGTACCAGCCGATTGCGGAACACTTTGAACGCCTCCAACTGTTCCTCTGGGTTATCCGATTCGTAGATCTCCAGCAGATACTGGCACGCCTTCGGATCTTGCGTTTTAAGCGCCAGCGCTCTGGCACATTTACGTAGGCGACTGATTCTATCGGCTCCATCCAGCCCGGCGAACGCCAGCGCCAAATCTAACGTGACCGGGCAGTCGATGATTTCCCAGAACTGCGACCGCATGGTGGCCGCAACTGCTTTATTCTGAAAATCCGCAGGGATAGCCACCAGCGCTTGTGCAATCTTCTGTGCCTCGTTCATGGTGTTCTCTTTGTTCATTTGCTAATAGTCTCCGCTACCTCTGCCAGAATTGCTTCCAGCTTTTCGCCTTCCTCTGGGCGAAAGTACAAAATGTTCGGGTTAAATCCGTAGAAAACGGTCACATCCAGCTCTGGCAGATACTCTTTGCGTCCAACCAGATCGGATGGTTTGCTCTTGTTGTTGAAGAGTGACGTCGCCCGGCTGCCACACGTCAGCACATAGGTCGGACGCACCAGATTGATCTCTTCACGCATAAAGTCGGTGAACTGGCCGATCTCGTCTTTGGTGTAGTCCTTCTCTTTGTCCTTCACCTTTTTGCACACGCCGGTGACGTAGAGATCGCCCATGCGCAAATCGCCTGCAGTAAGCAACTTCGCCTTGAAGTCGTCGTAGCCATTCTCCATGAAGTAGCCGGTACGCCCATCATTGCCGTTCGCGTGGTCCAGAATGACCATGATTTTCGGCTTAATGCCAATGCTTGGGCGGATCAGGTCGTCTCCCAGACCCATTTCAGCCGCCATGCGAGTCATCAGTACATTCACTTCAGCAGAGCGCTTAGGGTTCATCTCGAACGGTCGAGAGGCTTTTACAGCGTCGATCACCAGATTGCCCATCAACTCTGCCTGGTCGCGCAGTCGTTCCGGATCTGTCGCTGGCAGACTGCCAGGCTCAATCGATGCGAACGCACCTACTTTTTGCAGTGACTCGCGTACTCGGCTGTTACACGCACGCTTCTCGACCGCTTCCTCAAATTGCTCAAGTGACTCGAATTTGCCGCCAACTTTCTCACGCGCTCTCATGATGGCCTGGCAACCATTCTCAGAGCAGCCTTTCACAGCAGAGAAGGGCGCATACAGAACCTGGCTGCCGTCTTCCAGCGTGCGGATCTCAATTCGGTTAGATGACACGTTAACGTCTGGTGGCAATACGCGAATGCCATAGGTCAGCGCATCCTTAACCAGCCCCTGGTGCTTATCCTCGCCCAGAATGGTGAGCGCAGCAGCGAAGAACTCAGCAGGGTAATGTGTCTTTAACCACATAGACTGATAGCTGATCAGCGAGTAGGCAACGGAGTGTGATTTGTTGAACTGATACGCACCGTTCTTCTCGAAGGCATCCCAGATCTCCTTAGCTTTCGTCTCAGACAAGCCCGGTTGTGACCCTGTAACGCGTACAGCAGCCATAGGCAATTTCACACCTGCCTCCAGCGCTTCTTCGACCGTCCGCAGTGCGCCGTCCTCACATTTGAAGTGTTCCGCGCGGTGAATACGCTGCGTGGTGCCGTCTTCCATCTCAACGTCGATCCAACCCGCTTGAGCCTGAACGACGAACTTCTCGCCCATGCTCTTCATCTTTTCCATATCCTTTTTACCGATCGCTTTACGCACACCATCTGCTTCGGCCATCGTGAAGCCGGCCAGCAATCGTGTCGCGTTCATCGTCTGTTCCTGATACAGAATCACGCCGTTGGTTTCCGCGGTAAGTTCGTCCAGTACCGGGTGCAGCGACTGTGGAGCCATGAAGCCTTTGGCCACCGAGACATAGTCGTCCAACATGCCGGATTGAATCGGGCCAGGTCGGAAGAGTGCGGTTGTGGCGACAACGGTTTTGAAGCTCATTGGCTCAATGCCACCGCCCAGATCTTTAAGCAGCTTGCGCATGGGGCCGGACTCCAGCTGGAATACGCCCTGCGTGTACCCTGCAGCGAACCCATCCAGAACCTTGCGATCGTCCAGTGGGATAGCATCGAGATTGATGTCTTCCCCGGTACTCTCTTTGATGTAGCGTTTCGCGCTATCCAGCAGATCGAGCGTTGCCAGACCGAGAACGTCCAGCTTAATCAACCCCATTGCCTCGCAGTAATGTTTATCGAATGCAATACAGCGAGCATTGCCACGCAGCTCGACGGGCGTGCGCTCTACCAGTGGAACGCCAGCGACGATCATCCCCGCTGCGTGACGGCCAAAACCACGCATCAGGCTTTGCAGCTTACACGCCGCTTTGAACGCTTCCGGGTTTTTCGTGGCGTATTTGTCCAGGCTGGCCAGTTGCTCGCGCAGCTCTTCCAGCGACAGGCTATCGTCCTCCAGATTCTTGAACTCTTTGGATACCGCCATATCCGCAGCGTCGACACCGTAAATACGCGCAGTGTCACGCAGCGCCGAAGCAGCGCCCAGATAGGTGAAGTTCGGAATACCGGCAACGTAATCTTCGCCATAGCGTTCATTCAGATACTCGATCACCTCATGACGACGTGCCTGGCTGAAGTCCAGATCCACATCCGGCAAGTCGAGACGTTCAGGGTTAATGAAACGCTCAAACAGAAGACCGTGACGGATAGGATCAACGTTGGTTATGCCTATGCACCACGCCACCAGAGACCCGGCAGAGGAACCACGACCTGGCCCGACAGGAATGCCAGTTTCACGACTGTGATTCATCAGGTCGCGCACCATTAGGAAGTAGCCACAGAAGCCCAGGCGGGTCAGAGTGTCCATTTCGTACTTCAGGCGATCAACATACACACGGTGCTCAGAAGCCGGTGGTGTGTAGCCAAACTCTTTGGTAGTAAGACGCTTGCGCAGCCCCGCGACAGCCAGCTTCATCAGCGTTGCAGGCTCGTCGTCTGCCATCTTGGGCAGTGCTGGTGGCAATTCATGCCAGCGCCATGTGCAGGCTTCAATAATGGTGTCCTGCGTTGTTGAGGCCATTGCAGCTGTTACCGGCACATCCATTCGAACGGAGAAGGCTTTCAGCGCTTCAAGGAGATGGCGGCGACCATTAACGGCGTTATCTCGCTGGTGGGGAATACGCAGACGATGCGGCTGGTCGATTTTGATGTTGTTCGTAACCATGTGCGCAATGTCTTTAATGTCAGCGTCGTCGACCGCTTCGTAATAAGCGGGATAGAACGCCACTGGCTCTATTTTCAGTGCGCTCGCCACTTTCATCGCCCGGACGTTAATCTGGTCGTAGAATGGGGTAGGGTGCGGATAAACCACGCTGTAGAAGTTATCGCGTCCTCCAGCTGTCACCAGCGTCCCGATAATCTTTGCGAAGTCCCGGCGCTGGAATACACTGCCAATGTCAGACGTCAGCAGGATGATGTTGCCTTTGGCATATGCGGCCGCCAGCTGGTCAAGCGCCAGACGCGGGACAAAGTAGAATTGCTCGCGCTTGTTGGCTAAGGTCATCAGTTCGCACACGTCGCGATAACCTTGCTCGTTCTTTATCAGTGCCGTGAAGCAGTAGCTGCGATCACGTACCAATGATTCCATACATCTCCCTGACTCTTTCGCCAGGCGAGCGCGGTGCTCGTATGTCGGATCGTCGACAACATTCAGCTTAACACCACAAATAACCGCCATGTCGTCGCCAGCGGCACGCTGCAGGGGGATCACACTGGCAATGTTCATGCTGTCAGCGGAAATGACAGCGGTGTAGCCAGCGTCTTTCGCGATTTTCACCGCGTTTTCTGCTTTAAGAGCCGACTCTCCCAGGGAGAAGTCAGTTCTGACCATCAGAGCCTTCATGTGTTTTTACCTTTCTGGTTTTCTTGATTTTGTCATTGGGGAAGCCAACGAACTTCCCATACATCGAAATCGCAACCTCTTTGGCTGACTGGTGGCACTCGGGCCTATCCGGACACGCCAGACAAGCCCGGCCAGTTTCAGACGCTGCGATAAGAGAGCCGAAACATCCTTTACGCACGATTAACCGAAGATCTTCTGAACCACTTCACGCGCTGCCTGTGCAGACGTGGATGGAAGTTTATTGATAAACGACTTTTCGATGCCGGCAGAGAAATCACCGCGCATCATTCCGATTTTTGCGGACAGCAGCAGCTCGCGAGGGCCGATTGGCTGGCTGATCAGATGCTGTTCATAACCTTCACGGACAAGGTTCGCGAATTTCACCATCTTCTCGGCGTATTCGCGGATAACACCAGCCTCAGCCAGCATGTTGACTTCAGCCTTAGTGCTCATGTACTTCACGTTCGAAACAATGCCGAAGCGCGAGAAGTTCGCCGCGTTCTGGATGTTCGTACCTTGATAGAGACCCGTTTCGTCGCCAGAGCCGTTAGTGTTGCCAGTGCCAATGAAGGCAAAGCGTTTATGCGGAGTGATACGGCGCCAGTCCGGAGTTGCCTCTTTGATGATCAGCGGCTCTCCTTCAAGAACTGGCTGGTACACACCCAGAATCTGCGGGAACGCGAAGTCATATTCATCAGCGAGGTACACCCAGCCATTTTTCATCGCCAGCGCCAGCAAACCAGGCTCGAAGTAGGTGGAACCATCGCGAGCGAGGATCTGGCCTGTAACGTGTGCCTCTTCCATAGACGCCGTATGCTGTGCGCGGATCAGTGGTCGATTCAGCAGGGCGCATAGCTGCGTAGGAAGAGAAGATTTACCGGTTCCTGCATGGCCCCAGAGATAGCCTGGGATTCCGATTTCCAGCATCATGAAGATGTCTTTAATCAGGTCGAAGTCGCCATACACATAGTTCTTCTTCGCTTCCGGTACGAACTCCGGATATGGCGTGTTGACGTTGACTGTCACCTGTAGTGGTTTTCCGCGTGGCGTTCCCAGCTCTTTGATCGTTACGCCAAGCAGCTCGTGCGCGGCCACCAGTTCGGTCTTGTATTCGACCGTTCCTGCGTAGCCCGGATGTGCGCTAATGTCCGCCACTTTTCCTTCACCTGAATGCTTTTCGGCACGCTTCTCATTGAGTTTGGCCAGTGCCGTGCGAGAGATCGTTGGTTCATCCGGAAACGCAGTGGTGTACATTTTCACCACCTCGTCCACGTCCAGACCTTTCGCGGACTCAGGAATGTTCTCGCAGCGGCCCATAGAGATATGGGATTTCAGGTAATGAAAGGATTTGCCACACCACTTGCAGACGATGGCTTCCGGCAAATGTTCTTCTTGCTGTAGTGCAGTAGCGGTCATGTGTTTTTCCTTACTGTTTGTCGTTCGTGGGGTATATCTTATATAAATATATTAGACTGCATAGTAAGTGATTACTTATTTTTACGGGTAAATCCATTACCCAAGAATGATACGAGATAGTTCTGTGACGACTGACGGCCCTAACTCTTCTACGCTGTTTACCAGTGCGTAATTTTTGTAGTAACGCCGTGGTGCGTCGGTCAGAACGCCGATAGCCATCAAATCGATGTCACTCAACGTCTCAATTTCTTTGGTGACGGTTCGCAAATGCTGATGGAACCCGTCGCCTGCAGCACATGGCGCCCCGTCGCTCATAACCAGCATGATCTTCTTGTCCTCCATTCGCCCTGCAAACAGAGTCGCCAGCTGCGCGACGCTCTCACCATCGACGTTATTGAGCAGGGGGAATGTCTCACACACGCAGCCCATGCGGGCGCGGATCTCTGGAGAGTTGGCTTTCTCATTCCAGTTTTTGATAATGGGCAGCATTAGCGCCTCGAAACGAGTAAACCCGCGCTTCGATATGGTTTCATAATCTGGGCTACCAAACGTGGTAAAGCCGGTGATGATGTTAGGCACATTGATACGATCCAGAGCATCCGCAATGGTGTAGGCGCTTGCGATTGCCAGCTGAATCTTCCTGCCGCCCATTGAGCCGGACAAGTCGATCACCTGCTGGACGCACGCGTTCACCGCTCTGTGGTCTTCTTTCTTGCGGAATACGCGGTCGTCGTTCATTGCCAGACGATACAGGTTCGCGCCATGTATCCGCCCACGTCTCTGGCCTGGGATAAACTGAACTCGGTTGCGGCTGGCGATAGCTCGCTCCAGGTCTTTGGCCAGAGTCGAAGAAACGCCTGCTGACAGATGTTTTTCGATTTTCAGTTCAAAGAGCTTTCTGCCTTCCGGAACCATGCGGTAGCGATCGACCGGTGAGTGCATCGGGATTGCGCCGAACGTCTTTCTGGTGCGCTTTACATGCTCTTCAGCCTCATCAATCAACCCGATAAAGTCGTATGAACGATCGTATGGGCGATACTCAGAAAGTGAGGTGCTCATAAGCTCTTTGCTGATGGTGGCCGACAGTGCGTCTTCGGTCATTTCGCCTGTTCCGTCTTCCATCTCGTCGAGCGCCTTGAGTGCGTCCTCCAGAGTCATTTCATCCGGAGCAGGAACAAAGCCTGACTCACTGTCTTCAGGCGCTTCCGCAGCATCCTCATTTTCTTTACCTTCGCCGTCTGTTTGATCGGCGGCATCATCTTCCTCTTCGCCTTCTCCTTCCGACTCCCCGTGACCGGCATCGGAGTCTTCGCCGTCATCACTATCACTATCCCCATCGCCAGCGGCGCCAGAGCCATAACCATCGGAGTCATCGGCGTCTTCGCGAATGCCATCACCAGGCGTTGGAGAGCCAGTGTCATCACTACCACCTTCGTCATCAGAATCACCTGATTCCATGCCGGCATCATCGGATTCTGAGGTGTCTCCTGATTCCTCTTCGCCTGCTTCTGTATATTTACTTTCTGTATCACTAATTTCTTTATCTTCTGTAGGTAAGTTCTTATCTACTGATTCAGGCAAATCAGAATCCCCAGACTCTTCCTCTTCTGAGGCATCATCTTCTTGCTCTTCCTTGTCGTCGTCTTCGCCTTTGGTACGCTTTGGTGCTGATTCACTATGAGTCGGTTCGTCACCGGCTTCTGGGGTTTCCTCTGACTCATCCTCACTCTTCGACGGCTTCCTAGCAGACGATTTAAGCTCTGGTAATTTGCCCTCTGGCTTGTCTTTCATATCCTGCATGATTTGGGCGATAGCAGCTGCTACCTTCACGCAGTCTTCTGTGTTCGACATATTGCGAACGGCCACGTCGATACCATGCTCTTTGAGCAAGGCCACAGGCTTCTCGATGAGGTGCCAGTGTTCTTCCATAAAGTCGATGAAAGGGCTTTGGCCATCCCAGGCGCGAACGACCGGGCAAAGGAAGAATTTCAGGAACAATTCACGCTGGTTGCCGTGGCAGATTGAAACCGCCTCTGAAACTTTGCCCTTGAAGTATTTGTCGATCACCACGTTCTGTGTGGCCAGCAAATTGCGACGAGTTCCGTTGAATACCTGTCCCATTCTGCGTTCAATAAAAACGTCTTCCAGCGCGTTCCAAAGCCCGGTAGACGGAGCCTTTCCTTTCTCGCGCATCTTCATTGCGACTTTCGGATCAGTAAAGAGGATATGGGCTACCTCATGGTCGAGAAAACCACGTACTGCGTTCATGAGGGTTGGTGACGCGTCGTCCGGTATAGATGGGATGTTTACCAGCACTGGTTCGCCGCGCCGGTTGTAGCGGACATATGCTTCATTACCTCGCTCTGCAACAGGTATCTGTTTGCCTGATAGCATCGCTACAACTCGTTTTACGCAGTCGCGAAAGTCCTGTACCTCTTTCAGCACAGATCTGGTCATGGCTTTGGACATGAGAATTTCCTTGTTATTAAAACAATTTGTTTTCTGATGTGCGTAATTTATCACTGTACGAACAGGCAACTAAGCTGTTCGTACAGGCATCTAAGCTGTTCGTACAGGCATCTATAGGCAGGAATGTATTTTAAATGGTTCTCACGGCAAGGGAGCCGCAACCGGTATTGATGAGAGTGAAATGTTTATTTTTTAGCTCAAAAGTGAAAACCGTCGTATCAACCATCTCCACGGGAAGCTCTTCAGATTCTAGTTCTGTCAGGATCGTCGCGACGCCATCCAGTCCAATCGCATATGCGTGTCCAACCTCAAGGGCGGTCAATTTAGAAGTTATATTTTTCATTTCATATCATCCAACTGAACACATTTGAAAGTTCGGCAATACTACTACCTATTGTATCAATATGGAATGCACCTATATCAGATACGTCTTACTTTTTTCTGTAAGCGAATGGTGACAAATTGCTTAAAAACCATAGTATAATGGCGGTACACCGGGGTTTTGTGCCTATCGAAATTAAATAGATAAGTCTTTACAACCCTGGCCTTTGCTGTAATATCAGTAAGCACTTACCAGAGATAAACAAAACACGCAAGGTTCACTACATGGCTACCAACGAAACAGAGATCAAACAAGGTCGCTACGCAGCTTACATTGACTCGTTAATCACAATCTCGCCTAAAAGTCAGGCTACCATTGCCAAAGAGGTTGGGTACAAGAACGCCAACAACCTCTCCCTCATCAAAAGCGGCAAAATCCCACTTCCAGTCGATAAGGTTCGAGCTTTAGCCGAAGCACTGGAGGCAGATCCGGTTCGACTGATGCTGATGGTTCTGGAAGAACGTCATCCTGAGCTGCTTGAGTTTTTTCGCGAAGAGGGCACTGCACCTCTCTCCGCTGATGAAAAACTCGTTCTAGAAGCGTTCCGTAACCGTTTTGACGGTCAACAGGGTGCGTCAGAAAAGGTGGTAGAAGCCATCAAGTCACTGTGAGAAATTTACACGAATAAGCTCCGTGGCTAGACGATCTCCCTTGAATTTGTGGTCTATCTCGTCTAAGTCTGTTTGATTAACGATAGATGCGATGTACGTTGAGAAGTTATTCAAGGCGTCTCGCATCTCATCCATATAATCGTGGCGATCATAGACGCGATCTATCCCTTCAAGACTGTGGTTCATAATCTTACGGGCCACCTCCTGATTAATCCCCAGAGCAGGGAAATAACTACGCGCTGTACGTCTCAGATCGCGTGGGGTGAATGACTCAACCTCCATCAACTCAGGTCGTTCCAGTATCCTTCTCAGTGCCTGGGCAATGGCC
>OGTI01000071.1_pt1 | contig 56065 bp, 59 predicted proteins | sample 1574601 | NCBI WGS metagenome assembly OGTI01 (sample SAMN03295810, study PRJEB24534) | human gut metagenome | isolation source: fecal sample 5 from infant 1 | host: Homo sapiens | place: USA: Pittsburgh, PA | collected 2014-07
TGAAAACCAGTATTATCAACGGCTCGGAAGTGTCTAGATTATCCGTGGCGATTCAGTTTTGCCTGATGGTGTGTGCGCTGGAGGCAAAATTCCATGATTTCCTCGGTGCCATTTTCATGGAGCTTGAGCTGGGCGATAACTTCCGCGGGCAGTATTTTACCCCTTATTCGGTCCAGTGCCTGATGGCGCGGATGCTGATGCCGGGTGTCAGGGACACTATCTGCCGGGAAGGCATTGCTACCGTCAGCGACCCGGCCTGCGGGGCTGCCGGGATGCTTATTGCGTATGCGGAGTGTCTGCTTGAGGCGGATATCAATCCTTCCATGCACATGTTTGGCAGTTGCATCGATATCGACCCGGTGGCGGCAGATATGGCCTTCATCCAGCTGTCACTGCTGGGGATTGCGGCGGAAGTGGTGACGGGTAACACGTTAACAATGAAGTTTAACAGGGTAAGGTATACCCCGGTTTATTACTTCAATGACTTTGAAAAACGGCTGGCAGACCTGGGCCGGTTCAGGGCGATGCGGGACTTTTTGCGCGGAATACCGGAGGCCGCGTAAATAACCAGAAGGGCAGGGGATAACCTGCCCGACTGCGGGAAAAGGCCGCGCACCTGCGGTGCAGAATAATACCGGCTGCGCTACGCGCCGCCCGTATTACTCCGGCGCGGGCTTGTCTCACCATTATTATTTGTTCAGGTCAGTTATATCTCATCCGGTATCGTGCTGTTTATCTCTTCCGGTATTTATCCTTTATGGTGAATAAAATGAATACCGGTTCGGGCGTCGTCCCGGAGGGACACGGCTGTCGTGAACAGAGCCAGCAAGCTGTCTCTGCCCTATCGGGCTTCCATCCTGACGCAAATTCAAATTCGCGCTTGCTGCATCCTTATCAGGATGCGCCGCTTTCACCGTGGCGATAAATGCCCGCCACTCTGAGGGCCTGAACGTGAATTCGATAAAGACCGAATTGACGTACCGGAGTGTGTGCATTCTCACCCCCGTTCTATATCGCCCGACATCATCTTTCGCGGAGGGCAGCTTTTAGCATCAGCCGTGGCGAAAATAAAGGGGTGTATAAACGCTTTGCGCCCCTTTATTTTCTCCCCGTCGGCTGCAAATTGCCCTGTGCCGCTCAGTGATGAAGTCGAACGATTTAATAAAACGCGAAGGAGAAAACCAGCATGCACACAATTAACGTCAACACCGCCACTCGTGAATCAGACGAACAATTTAAAACAGACAAGTATCTGCGCTATGCAGTAATCGACAGTGATGAACGTCAGGATTTTATCCCGGCACTCTTTGCCACCCCGTCAGCGGATAATATGGCCGCGAGCTGGTTACGCCAGCATTCCGATTACGACGGCGGGTTATGGTCTTACTGGATTGTTCCGCAGGGAGTCGGAGGAAATATTACGCCCAACCGCATCCAGTTCATCACCACGCAGACCGGATATATCGCGCCGGAAGGTGAGCAGCGTTACAGGATGCGCATTCCTGGAAATTATTTTGAGGGTGAAGTCAGCGCCGATGCAGCAGGAATTATTGCCACGCTGATGATTATGAACCGGCTGTCCTGGCAGGTGGCTGAGATGGGACCGGAATATGCCCGTGTCTGTAGACATCTCGTTTCACGGCAGGATGCGCTGAAGGTTTATCTCAGTATTATTCATCATCCCGAAAGCCATTTAATCTGGCGGGCGATTGATTAGCGGATTTTCCGAAAAAAAAAGACCTCATGGAGGAGGTCTTTACTTTTTAACAGGTCGGGGTTGTCCGGAATTTTTATTTGTTTTGATGGCCCTGTAGATGGCCTCAATCTTTCTCGCATACACCAGTCGTCGCATGGCCTGCCTGTCCGTTCTGCGGAACCCCGCATTGTAGGCACCGACCGCCTCCCAGCTGACGCCCCATTTCTTAAACGCCAGTGCCAGATAATACGCACCGGTGTAAATATTCAGACAGGCATCTGTCAGAAGCTGTTCCGGTTTAATACCGTATTGCGAAAGTTGAGTATGGTGCTGCGAATCGATTTGCATCAGTCCGGCACCATATCCTGTTCCCGGGTTTTTCCCGATGGCATTCACCACCCATTTTGACTCTTGCCATGAAATAGCCCGGAGCAGATCCGGATCTATTCGGTAATCCCGTCCAGCCATATCAAAACAATCCGTGGCCCATGCAGGTGTGGATAATAACAGCAGGGCTGCAAATGCCAGTTTTTTTCTCAAAAGACTCCCTCCGGGCCGATTCCTGTAAATACGTTAACCCAGACCAGAACCAGACTCAACAAATATGCACTCCTCACCACAAAATCACCACACCCCACGCAAAATTAAAATTTTGCAGATTTGTATTTAAGAACAGTGACATAACGTACCTTATGTTATTTTATGTAATATAGCGTTATGTGATTACGAGTCGCAAGTGAGTCGTGTATAAGTTGCTGGTAAGTCTATGACGACTTATACACAACTCTCGTATTTATTTTCATATACTTATGATGACTTAACTCTAGACTTGAGTCGTTATATGCATCGTAAGACAACATGCCTAGACTCCAGACTTAAGTTTAGAGTTGTAATGAGATAAAACTAACGTTATCTTCTGATCATAATACCTCATCTGTTGTAAGTTTTAATAAAGGAACTGATATGGCCAGGGTCCAAGCGTATGCCAGCGATGAAGTGGCTGAAAAAATTAATGCAATTGTAGAAAAGCGTAAGGCTGAAGGGGCGAAAGATAAAGATGTCAGTTTTTCAAGTGTTGCCTCAATGCTTCTTGAATTAGGGTTGCGAGTTTATGAGGCACAAATGGAACGAAAGGAATCTGGTTTCAATCAAGCTGAGTTCAATAAAATGTTACTTGAAAATGTGATAAAAACTCAGTTTTCTATTTCTAAAGTTTTGGCTATGGAATCGCTCAGTCCGCATATACAGGGTGACGAGCGCTTTGATTTCAAATCAATGGTTATGAACATAAGAGATGATGCCAAAGAAGTGGTAGAAAGATTCTTTCCTGATACCGATGATGAGGAAAGCTAAATAATCAGATGGGGTAAGAATAATAAACTAAATAATAATAAATTAAAGCGGAATGATCTGCTGTTTTATAGTGACAGGGAAGTGGACTACATTTATCATAGTTTGAGAGGCTGAGGTCTCACAAAATTTGAGAATCGCTGATGTGAAGGGTTCGCCCCCTTCACATCAGCTGTCCATAGTATCCTGTATTGGAGGCTCCTATGTGTGCGACGGATCGTAGTCAAAATACTGTATGTAGTCAAACTGTATCCATTCAATACTTGGTCGAAATGCTTAACATTTCATCGAGTCCTTCCTTCATTCGTAATAATCTGGGTGAGTTAGTTCACACAAGCCCTCTTTTCGATAAACTTTTTTTTACAAACAACGATCGAAACTCGTGGTTTTCATCCATCTCTGTTGATGTCGGGGTGGAATTAGTTAAAACGGAAATCAGAGCTCTGACAGGTGGGTCTGCTTGCCTTGTTCAAAACGTTCAGATAAATGATCAAAGATGGACTGTATTTATTGAACGTATTTCTTTAAAAGAGGAGTTATTCAGTAAATGGGTATTTATACAAGATGGGGATGTTCTTCATGATCGTTCAGGAAGATATGCTACATTTGCACTAAAAATGAATAAGTACATTGAAAGTAAGTATGGAGCGTCCAATTCAGATTGGGCAGTTTTTAACTTATATGCTATTGGTTGTTCTCATTCCACTATCTCTAAAATTACTGGTGTGCAAGAACAAACTTCAAAAAATGTAGTAAATAAGATCAAGAAAGACCTGCAGTTTTCTGACAGAGACCACCTTATTATTTCGTCAATTTATTCGTTAAGTTACTCCAGAATTATTCATAATGTAATAGATATACTTAAAAACAGTGTTAATGGTTTATTATTTTAAAAGTACGTTTCGTACTCTTAAAATGTAAATATAATTTACTCAAAATTTCTCCTTTATTGGTTTACATTTTTATTCGTCAATGTAAACTTTTTTAAGAGTTGGTAACCTTATTTTGGAGGTCGATTGGAAAGAGCGATTAGGAGCAACGCACGACCTGCGCCAGGAAAAAATGTGCTTTTGAAACTGGATGAAGAGACTAATCGTCGACTCATCAAAGCAAAAGACAGAAGTAGAAGAAGTAAAACATCCGAAGCCTATTTGAGACTGAAAGATCATCTTGAGAGGTTTCCGGATTTTTATAACTCAGAACTAACCGTACCAGGAGGTGAACAGGAAGTGTGATTTATCATAATAGTCATAAATCTGTTTTATATATCTACCATTCTTTTTAAAGGAAATAAATATGAATGCTGTATTAAGTGTTCAGGGGAATGCTTTCTCTGAAGAAACCAAACCATCTTTTCTGTCTCATGTTTTCAACAAAAAGTCAGCCCTGAAAGTAACCAAGGCTGTACTGCCGGTTGCTGCTCTGGCGGCGTTCTTCCCGGATGCTGCGATGGCCACCACCACCGCAACCGATCTGATGAAATCCGGTGATACTACCGTTAAAGGTACCTTCGGTAAGTCGTCCAGCGTGGTCAAATGGGTTGTTCTGGCAGAAGTTATCGCGGGCGGCATCATGTATATGATGACCAAAAACGTGAAGTTCCTGTTCGGCTTCGCCATCATCTCTACCTTCATTACCATCGGTATGTCGGTCGCCGGCTACTAACAGGATATTCGTGATGACGGGAGACGAATTAAAGAAATACCGTTTCCCGGAAACACTGACTAACCAGTCCCGCTGGTTTGGTTTATATCTCGATGAACTTATCCCGGCCGTGATTTGTCTCGGCTGGGGTTTCTGGACCAGCAAGTTCATATTTGGTATGGCTGCAGCGGCACTGGTTTTCTGGGGTATCAAAAAACTGAAAAAAGGGCGGGGCAGTTCCTGGTTACGCGATCTTATTTACTGGTATCTGCCGACTTCCCTTCTTAAAGGTTTTTTTCATGATGTTCCGGACTCCTGTTTCCGGCAGTGGATTAAATAGAGCAGCGAGGAAATAGCATATGGAACATGGCGCCCGACTCAGTACCACGCGCGTCATTGCGCTGGGATATATCTGTCTGGGGACAGTTACGACGCTCAGTCTGACCACCAACATTATTCAGGGTATCAATAATTATCGCCTGCAGACGGAACAGAAAGTGGCGGTTACTCCGATGTTATTTGGTGCACCTTTTGCGGTGTCGCAGAATCAGTCGGATGCCTCTTATCTTGAACAGCTGGGCCTGAGTTTTATTGCGTTACGCCTTAACGTCACACCGGAAACGGTCGATGCCCAGCATGCGCAGTTGCTGAGATATGTATTCCCGGGGTCGCAGAACGAACTCAAGGTTCAGCTGGCTGAAGATGCGAAACGAATTAAAGACAACAACGTCAACGCCACCTTCTATATGACGTCCGTCCGCTCATATCCGGCAGAGAACCGTGTGGATTTCCGGGGAGAACTGAAAACCTGGATCGGCGACTCCGCACCCTATACCGAAATTAAACACTATGTCCTCCAGTTTTATCGTACAGACGGTATCAGCTGGCTGGCCCGCTTCGGAGAAATAAATAATGAAAAAAATTAATCCGTTATTTATTTCCGGTTGTCTTTTTTTTATGGCGCCTGCCATGTCCGTCACAATGAGCGGCACGCTGGCACCGACGGTCGTGCCACTGGCGAATGGCGGACAGGCCAATATTGCCGTGAGCAATACTGACCCGAACCTGTTCACCGTACCCGGCGATCGTATCATCGCCATCAACAGCCTGGATGGCGGCCTGACTAACCAGGAACAGACTGACAGCGGTGGCGCCATTCTGGCCACGGTCAGTAAGAAACCGTTCACGTTTATTGTGGAAACCGAGCGTGGCCTGAATTTTTCCATCCGGGCCGTACCACGTGCCGGTGTGGGCCGGACTATCCAGCTGGTCTCTGAGCTTGTCGGTACACCTGGGCCCGCCAAATCGTGGGAGGAGTCCAGCCCGTATGAAAGTATCCTGGTGTCCCTGAACCGTGCCGTTCGCCAGGGAAGCATGCCCGAGGATTACCAGGCTGTACCGGTGACGTCAGAAACGCTGCAGGTGCCTGCGGGTCTGCGCGCAACAGCGGAAAAGGTCTGGACCGGCCATCATCTGAAAGTGGTCCGTTACAGCCTGGATAATGTCACGTTGTCATCCCGTATGGTACGCGAAAGCGACTTCTGGCAACCGGGCACCCGCGCCGTCATGCTCAGCAGTCCTGCCGGTCAGCTGACTGGCGGTGGCCGTATGCAGGTCTGGGTCACCACATCTGAGGGGGCCCGCTGATGGCGAATTTCAACTCGTTGATTAAACGCAAGCAGTACCTCTGGCTGGGTCTCATTCTGGTCGGTGGCGCGGGGGCTGTGGCCGGTGGGCTGTATCTTTCTGACCTGAACCTGAGCTCTGATGAAGAGGCCCCTGTACAGGGTGAACCCGCCCCGGATATGACCGGTGTTGTCGACAGCAGCTTCAACAGCAAAGTGGAGCAGCATGCGACCACAGAAATGCAGGCGACCGCCGCTGAACTGAACAAGCGCTTTGCATCCCTGCAGGGAGAAGTCGACCTGCTGAGCAAGGCCCGTACTGCGGATCAGGTTCGTCTCGACAAACTCGGTAGTGAGAATGCGGCCATGCAGGAGCAACTGAGAGCGCTGGGGGTTAAACCCGCTGTCTCAGGCGGCGAGCCGGCTCCGGTACCGCCGTCTCCTGCACCGGGTCCGGAAGGGGAGCCTCAGCCCGCAAATTATCCGCCGCAGACTGCCGGAGCCGTACCACCGCCGACGGCATATTATCCGGGTAATGGCGCGGTGCCGCCTCCACAGGTCAGTTACCAGTCGGTGCCGGTACCGAACCAGATCCAGCGTAAAACCTTCAGCTATGACCGCGGCAAGAAAACGAAGTCACTTCCGTACATTCCGTCGGGGAGTTTTGCTAAAAGCCTTCTCATTGAAGGAGCGGATGCGAATGCGTCCGTTACCGGTAATGAATCCACCTCACCGATGCAGGTTCGCCTTATCGGACGCGTGGAAATGCCTAATAACAAAACCTATGACCTCACCGGTTGCTTTGTCGGGCTGGAAGCCTGGGGTGACGTCTCGAGTGAGCGTGCCATCGTCCGTACCCGGAATATCAGCTGCATCAAGGGGGATAAAACCATCGACCAGCCGATTAATGGTCACGTGTCCTTTATGGGCAAGAACGGCGTGAAAGGGGAAGTGGTGATGCGTAACGGCAAAATCCTCGGCTGGGCCTGGGGGGCAGGTTTTGTTGACGGGATTGGTCAGGGGATGGAGCGGGCTGCACAGCCGTCCGTTGGTCTCGGAGCAACGGCGACGGTCGGCGCCGGCGACGTCCTGAAAATGGGGATTGGCGGCGGGGCTTCTAAAGCTGCGCAGACCCTCAGTGAGTACTACATCAAACGCGCCGAGCAGTATCACCCGGTCATTCCTATCGGTGCGGGCAACGAAGTTACCGTGGTGTTCCAGGATGGTTTTCAGCTGAAAACCATTGAAGAGCTGGAAGCGGAGAAGAACGGTCAGCAGGCGCAAAACCAGGCGCAACCCGAACAACCCGAGAACAGGTCGCAGCAATCCGGCGGGAACCTGAATGGCTTTAATACCGATGAGATGCTGAAGAAACTGGGCAAACTTGATCCGCGTGAGTTTTCTCCGGGTACAGCGTCTCAGGGGGAAAACAATGGTTAAGTCTGTCCTGAGCTTAATTCTGTCATCGCTGCGCTGGATTAACTGGCTGATTCAGTATGCGGTGGTATATCCGCTGGCCATGATGATGTTGCTGATTGTCGCGGTGTTCTGGACCGGGAAAGTCACACCCGGGCAGATGCTGGTGAATACCATCGAATCGGTGCAGCGAGAGGGATATGTCATCAAGGACTGCACGGGGCCTGCTTCGCGCGGTGAACTCAATGCTGATGCGGTCAAGCCATTACTGCCTCCTGTTTTACCGGAAGCGCTGTGGTCTTTGATCGGACACCTGCCTGCAGAGCCGGTGCTACATGGGTGAGGGATGCGAGGGGGAGTGTCTTCCCAGGATGCAAACCCGGTAAAGGTGCGATATCCCCGTTACTGGCCGGATATCAGAAACGCGGTGGGGCCATCGGGGTTTATGAACCTTCAGCCAGATTTAGCAAGGAAGATAAGAATGAAATTAAAGAGAAATAATCCGTTTCCTGCCGAAACGCGTAATGCGGTTACAGTCGGAGAGCCAGGTTCTGGAAAAAAGGCATTTTCATCAGAACTGATTTTTGCACGGTCTGATGTTAGTCAACTGAAACAGATACCGGGGAAAGGAACGGCCGAGGCTATTTTTGCAAATGCAAAATATAAATTTATTTTCAAACATAACTGATTAACGACGGGAAATATCATGAAGGAATTAATGCTGTTAATTCCTCTGGGCAGCGCTTTGCTCTTAACCGGGTGTGCGGGCACAGAGTCAGATTTTGAATGTAATGCCACAACCTCAGATACCTGTATGACGATGGAGCAGGCTAATGAGAAAGCGAAAGCCCGGGAGGAAAGCGCCTCCGCAAAGCCGGCTGCAGCCGGGTTGCCACGACTGGCTGACGGAAATTTCAGAACGTCGTCGCCAAATTCATACCCGCTACCGCCGCAACCAGTTATTAATTCTGGGCGTAATACTGCTCCAACTGTAACGGTGAGCAATAAATCCGGGTTCCTGGATACGGTACCGGTCAATCATGATGACGTCCTGAGAACCCGGACCGTTCCGGTAAATATCAGGCCGGTTAGTGTCAGTACATATACCTCTCCTTCTACGGTACCCGGCAATTATCCCCGGCCATTAAGGAAAGGGGAGCAGACCGCGTCGTTATGGGTTGCGCCGTATGTCGATTCAGATGACGTGTATCACCAGCCGACAACGGTCGTATTTGTGGTAACGCCATCGGCATGGGGGCAACCTCGTATTAATTAATTACCAGCGCCATTAATGGTGCTGTGAAAATTTTTATTTCTGGTTTTAAAACGAGTGCCCTGTGCGTTGAAAGGGATGGGCGGTAGCGTGTTTAGAGGATGGGGGGAATGACTGAAATAACTCAGCATGTCGGGTTAATTTTTCGGGGGTTACAGCTATATTTTTATGGCGTCAATCTGGGAGGGTTAGCGGGGGGATTTTTAGCTCTCTTCGTTACAGCAGGTATCCTTGCTGCGTCAGTATCCTGTATAGCTTGCGCAGCAATCTTTGCTCTCCCGAAGAAGCATCATATTCATTCTGGCATCATAAAAATTTTTCTGGGGAGCGCGCTGGCCGCAATAGCGGGTATCGTCGGAACAGGGGTTGTCATTTTTGTCACTGTCTCAAATAGGGAGCTGGAAGCGGGAAGGCACTGGAAAACAGAATGCAAACTGATGGAAGTAAACATTCAGACGGGGATATTTTCAGAACCGGTCAATAAACTGGATTGTGCCGGCGTTATCATTAATGTACGGACCCGAACATATAATCGCTATATCCTGGAATGGAAATCTTATGAGAATGATAAAAACAATGTGATGAATTAAACATACAGCGTTGATGTTGCATAAAATTCGATGTCTATATCTCTACGTAAATGCGATTTTAAATGGAATAAGAGGCGGTTATGGGAAGTGAAAAATTGTTTATAGTGAGTGGGGTTTTAGTCAGTGCAATAATGCTTTTCTCTTTCATTCTCAAAAACAGTCAACCTGATGTGGAGAGTCTGATTAAGTCAGGGAGATACTGGAAGGCAACGTGTGTATTAAAAGAAGTAAATATCCCGGCTGGGTTCTTTCATGGTGAAATGAACCGCCTTGATTGCGAGGGGGTTGTCACGAACGTGAGTACCAAAAAATATAACCAGGCTACCTCGGCGTATCAGGATAGTTTGCGAAACAAAGTACGTTAGCCATTCGAAAAAAAACATAAATCGTCTTAAATGTGGCGTGACTCTTGTTAATGCAGAGAAGAACAAATACGGCAGAGCTATAGCCGCTTATAACCTGTCTTTAAAAAAGGATTAAATATGCATACCGTTATTTTTCTGGTGATGATTATAAATCCTGGTGTCCACAGCAGCTGGACCATTACACCCATGCCCAATACTGATGTATGCCTGAAAATGCTAAAAGACATTGAAGCCAGGGGAGGGCGTGGGGGGGGGGATACAATACCGGAGAGTGTATTGAAATCAAAACCAGCGAACCTTTGAGCAGTGCGATGGAAACACTGAAAGGAGGCGGACAATGAGAGCCTTTTATCTTGAGGGTAGTAATATTACCTGGCTTAACGTGCTGTGCATTCTTTTTTTTGTTATCGGTGTTGTCGGTGCGCTGGCCATGTTTGTTATCCGTGATAAATTTAATCTGCGAGTCTGCAGAGCTAATCTATTTTTCTTTAGTGCGCTTATGGCAGTGGTTTCGTTAGCCATGCTTATCGTCTTCACCAGTGAGTCATTCTCGATGGATGAGCTGGAATCCGGGAGACACTGGAAAAACGATTGTCAGCTCCTGGAGGTAAACATCCAGACAGGTTCCTTTACGTCGCCGGTTAATAAACTGGACTGTGCCGGTATCATCATTAATGTGCCGAGGCTTCAGTATGATGAGTATATTCACCAGTGGGAATTGTATAAGGATAAAAATAAATGAAAGAGATTTTTTTGAAATTTATTCTTTGCAAGAAAATAGAAAGGCAAGAATTGAAGTTTCTTAACCTGAAATATGTTTTTTTTGCAACTCTTCTTTTCTTTGCGACAGCTGGATATCTTTTTTTGCAGTATGAAGAGTTTCTTGATATGCAGTCCGCCACTCCTGAACAACTGCAAAGTATTATTCATGACACACCTTGTGCAGGTGATGCGTTACGGATAGCTCTTCAAACTAACACTGGCAGTTCGTCAGAGTCATTAACTTTTGGTGACGCAAAAAAAATGGCCTCAGAATGCAAGGATAAAGAAGAGTTTAACGCAGTTCGTGAAAAGCAACTTAACGCTCTGAACGATATGAGCAAATGATAAGGGGATGGATATGATGGTGTTTTTAAAAAGATATGGATTTTTATTTATTCCACCTGTCTATTGGTTCATCTATCTGGGCGCCAGACTGACATACAATGGACTGGCAGGGGAGTTTACTCCTGAGTTTTTTCAGAGTATCCGTCACGATGGTGTGTTTATTATTTGTGGTTTGTTGGCTTTTTATTTTTGTTGCTTGAGGATTGAGGTCAGTGATGGGGAACTCTCAGGGGTACTCTTTTTATGTATTATTTCTTTTCATGTGATCCCGTTAGTTATTACCCTTATTTTTTGTTTATGGCAAGGGGCGATTTTGTGGGATGTTATTTGTGCCTGGCAAATCGGCACCTCCATGTTGTTACTATTTTTTATCCCTGTGCTTACCTTTTATTACGGTAATTAAATAGATGATCCTGATATTTCAGCGATGATTTGATTTATTTTTTAGATGGATAATTAACCCCTCATTAAGGAACGCTCGCATGAGTAATAACCTGATGGATACTGTCGCTCAGGCCGTGAATTCGCTTGTCTCTGCGCTAAAACTACCCGACGAATCCGCTAAAGCCAACGACATGCTGGGGAGCATGAATTTCCCGCAGTTCAGTCGGGTTCTTCCTTATAAGGATTATGACTCGGCGACCGGACTGTTTATCAATACCAAAACCGTTGGCTGGCTGTTTGAAGCCCGACCTTTGCCCGGTGCCAACGCGCATATCGTGTCATCCCTGGAAAATCTGCTGAGAACCAAACTGCCCCGTAACGTCCCGGTGACTATCAATCTGGTGTCGAGCAAGCTGGTCGGGGACGATATTGAGTATGGCCTGCGTGAATTCAGCTGGAGCGGTAAACAGGCTGAAAAATTTAATGCCATCACCCGGGCCTACTATCTCCGGGCGGCAGAAACACAGTTTTCTCTTCCTCCCGGAATGGATTTACCGCTGACGCTGCGTAACTACCGCGTATTCATCTCCTGCTGTGTCCCCAGGAAGAAAAACTCGAAAGCACAAATTGTTGAGCTGGAGAACCAGATAAAAATCATCAGGGCCTCCCTGCAGGGAGCACAGATCCCGACTCGGGTTCTGAATGCACAGGGCCTGGTCGACATGGTGCGTGAGCAGGTCAACCCTGATCCGGGTGAAATGTACCGTAAACCGTACAAGCTGGACCCGTATCAGGACCTCAATTATCAGTGTGTGGAAGACAGTTTCGACATGCAGGTCACCGCAAACCACCTGAAAATTGGCCTGCTGGACCGTGAAGGGAAAGAAAAGACGACCCGTGTTACCAGCTATCATTTGGCCCGTGATCCTGAAATTGCCTTTCTCTGGACCAGTGCCGATAACTACGCCAACCTGCTGAATCCGGAGCTGTCAATCTCCTGCCCGTTTGTCATCACGCTGACCCTGATGGTGGAAGATCAGGTGAAAACCCAGAATGAAGCAAACCTGAAGTATCTCGACCTGGAGAAGAAAAGCAAAACCTCCTATTCGAAGTATTTCCCGTCCGTGGAGAAGGAGGTCCAGGAGTGGGGGGATATCCGCCAGCGTCTGGCGACCAATCAGTCCTCTCTGGTGTCCTATTATTTTAATATTACCGCTTATACGGCTGACAACGCGGAAGCCTCTCTGGCCACCGAGCAGGAAATACTGAACAGCTACCGGAAAGGAGGCTTTGAGCTGCTGCCTGCCCGTTACCACCATCTTCGAAATTATCTGGCTATGCTGCCCTTCAAATCCGGTGAGGGGCTGTTCAAAGAGCTCCAGGCAGCAGGCGTCGTCAAGCGGGCAGAAACCTTTAATGTGGCTAATCTGTTGCCGGTTGTTGCCGACAGTCCGTTAGCACCTGCCGGATTACTGGCGCCCACCTATCGCAACCAGCTGGCATTCATCGACCTGTTCTATGAGGGGATGAATAACACCAATTTCAACATGGCTGTCTGCGGGACCTCGGGTGCGGGTAAAACGGGGCTTATCCAGCCGTTGATCCGTAGCGTGCTCGACTCCGGGGGATTTGCCTGGGTGTTCGACATGGGGGATGGCTATAAGTCGCTGTGTGAAAATATGGGCGGGGTCTACCTGGACGGCGACTCGCTGAAATTCAACCCGTTTGCCAACATTCTCGATGACGCCAATTTTGACCTGTCCGCAGAGCGTATCCGCGACCAGATGTCCGTAATGGCGAGTCCCAACGGAAACCTGGATGAGGTGCATGAAGGTCTGCTGCTGCAGGCCGTGCAGGCAGCCTGGCTGAGTAAGCGCAATAAGGCCCGTATCGATGATGTGGTCGATTTTCTCAAAACCGCGAAAGAGAGTCATGAATATGCCGAGTCGCCGACCATCCGCAGCCGCCTGGACGAGATGATTATCCTGCTCGATCAGTACACGGTTAACGGGATTTACGGTGACTACTTCAACTCTGATGAGCCGTCATTGCATGATGATGCCCGGATGGTTGTACTCGAACTCGGTGGGCTTGAATCCCGTCCGTCTCTGCTGGTTGCGGTGATGTTCTCGCTCATCATCTATATCGAGAACCGGATGTACCAGTCGCCGCGCAGCCTGAAAAAACTGAACGTCATTGATGAAGGCTGGCGACTGCTGGATTTCAAAAATGAAAAAGTCGGGACCTTTATCGAAAAGGGATACCGCACAGCACGCCGGCATCTCGGCTCTTACATCACTATCACCCAGAATATCGTGGACTTTGACTCGCCCACGGCCTCCAGTGCGGCGCGGGCCGCGTGGGGGAACTCTTCCTACAAGGCCATTCTCAAGCAATCGGCAAAAGAGTTTGCCAAATACAACCAGCTGTACCCTGACCAGTTTACCCCGATGCAGCGGGACATGATTAACAGCTTTGGCTCCGCGAAGGACCAGTGGTTTTCCTCCTTCATGCTGCAGGTGGAAGCGCACACCTCCTGGCACCGTCTGTTCGTCGATCCACTCAGCCGGGCAATGTACTCCTCGAGCGGCGGCGATTTTGAGTACATCAAAGGCCGTAAAAGAGAGGGAGTTAACATTCACGATGCGGTGTATGAACTGGCCTCCCGCAACTTTCCGGCAGAAATGGCAGAGCTGGAATCCCGGATCGCCCGTGACAACATAAGGAGTGCAGCCTGATGGGAAATACCACCGAACAACAGACCAGAACGACGTTCTTCACTTTTCGCCGGAGTCTGGTCCTTACCGTCCTGGTGAGCCTGGTCCTGGCGATAAATGTCGGTATAACGCACCTTATGCTGACCCACACCACGCCTCGTGTGGTCGCCTTTGATATGAAGAAAACACTGGACAGCTTCATGGACAGCGTCAGTCAGAAGCAGCTGTCAGAGGCGCAGTCAAAAGCGCTCTCAGACCGCTTTAATGAAGCGCTGGAGCAGAGCCTGGCCGACTATCAGAAAAAGAATGGTGTCCTGATCCTGGTTTCACCGGCCGTGGTTCAGGGCGCACCCGATGTGACCCTGAAAATCCAGACCGACATTGCCAGCCGAATGAAGGGAGCGCGGGAATGAAACACACCGGTATTGCCTTGTTGGCGTTCTGCCTGATTTCAACGCGTGTGCCGGCAGCTGACCTGGGAACCTGGGGTGATCTATGGCCGGTGCAGGAGCAGGACATGTTGACGCTAATTACTCAGCGTCTCGAGGCGCTACAAAAGTCGGGGAAATGGGACCAGGAAATGGAGGCTTTCAAGGGACGCGTGATAGAGCACAGCCAGAGACCGGCGCCGGTTGAGGGGATAGGGAAAGCGGATAAGTATGCGCAGCGCTGGTTCGACCCCAGTATCCGGCTGACTGAGGACCTGAAAGATCACAACGGGCGGGTGTTCGCGCGTAAAGGCGACGTACTGAATCCGCTGAAAACAGTCCCCTTTATGCAGACGCTGTACTTTATCGACGGTGACGATCCGGACCAGGTCGCCTGGATGAAACGGCAGGTCCCCGACACCCTGATAAGTAAAATTATTCTGGTGAAAGGGAGTGTACCGGATACGTCAGTGGCGCTCGATGCCCGAATTTACTTTGACCAGAACGGTGTGCTCAGCAAACGCTTTGGCCTGACGGCAGTACCCACCAGGATCACACCGGCGCCCTCAGGCGAACGGCTGAACATCGAGACGTTCCCCGCTCATCAATAAGGATATTGACGTGAAACCTTTACTTCTTTTCTTCACCGCCGTGCTGTTGTGGGTGCAAAGTCTGAATGCTCTTGCCGACCCGTCCTGCGAAGGCCGCTTTGTTAACCCGATTTCCGATGTGTGCTGGCAATGCATTTTCCCGATGTCTATCGGCAGTGCCTCTGTGGCGGCCGGTGGCGGCCCGGATACGGTGAATCCGGGCAGCCCTATTCAAACCTGCCCCATGCCTCCGCCCATTTTTTACCGTATTGGGATGGCGATCGGTTACTGGGAGCCAATGGCCATGACGGATGTCAGCCGCTCTCCGGGGTGCATGGTGAATATGGGCGGGTTTAGCCTGAACCTGGGGAAGACCGGGATGGGAACCGCGAAAAAGGACGATAAGCAGGTCAACGGGGCCTTCTATCACGTGCACTGGTACAAATATCCGCTGACCAGTTGGCTCAGCATTATCACGTCGGCTGGGTGCCTGCAGGGTGGAGATATGGACATCGCCTACCTCTCTGAAATTGATCCAACCTGGGTAGACAGCAGCCTGACCACCATTCTGAACCCCGAGGCCATTTTGTTTGCGAACCCGATCGCTCAGGGAGCCTGTGCTGCCGATGCCATTGCCAGCGCATTCAACAAACCGCTGGACATCCTCTTCTGGTGTGCCGGCTCTCAGGGCTCGATGTACCCCTTCAGTGGCTGGGTCAGTAACGAGTCCAGCCCGCTCCAGTCGTCAGTACTGCTGAGTGAACGCATGGCCTACAAGCTCCACCGTCAGGGGCAGATCCTGGAAACCGTGGGGGCCGATGTCGCGGTGTGTTACGAGTACCCGTCACCGATTATTCCGAAGGAGCGCTGGCGGTACCAGATGGTGAATATGTATCCCGACAGCGCGCAGTGCCACCCCCTCGGCAGGACAGTGATGCGCTGGGAAGCCGGGAAAAACCCGCCGGTGACCCGAAAGAACTTCGGGTATCTGATGTGGCGAAAACGTAACTGTGTCTACTGAAAGGAGTCTACTGTGAAATTACTGAACATACTGACGGTGATGCTGTTACTGACCCGCACTTTCGCCGCGGCAGCGGGCGCAGTCTCGTCAGATCCGATGGAGGCAGATCGTAAGTGGCTTAAACAGCAGGAGGATTTCAGTGAGCAGTTGCGCCGGCATCCGGATAAGGCGCTACAGCAGGAGCTTGAAGCACAAATCAGCCGTAACCCGCTGGCCCGCTCGGATCAGCAGTTCATCGATAATCTGGCCAGTCAGCAGCGGGAGTCGACCCGGGATAAACCAACGGAAGGTTCTGTGTATTTCATCTCCTTCTCAATACCAGATGAAGGGTTGAAACGGATGCTGCATGAAACCCACCGCTACGGTATTCCCGCTACGCTCCGGGGGCTCGTCAATAACGACATGAAAGCGACCACTGATGCGGTGATGGGGCTGGTTAAGGCGGGGATTACCGAAGGTGTGCAAATCGACCCTACGCTCTATTCACAGTACAACATCCGCAGCGTACCCGCGCTGGTTGTGCGCTGCAAAGCCGGTTTCGACGTCATACAAGGCAATATCCGCCTGAAGCAGGCCCTGGAGAAGGTCGTTGATAAAGGGGATTGTGCAGAGACAGCCCGAAAACTCCTGGGAGGTGCCTGATGAGATCACTCCCCCTGCTCCTGATGCTGCATATGTTTGTGCTCGGGACATTTATCTGGTTTACCGTTCCAGCCTGTGCTGACAGCACGTCCGATTACAAAGCGGGCGCTGATTATGCGAAGCAGATACAGGGAAGCGGAACTGACGCGCTGAAGAACTTCAACGGTGCTGACACACTACCAGGATATACCAGCAAACCGGCGCAGACGAAGTACTACGGCGGTGTCTCTGCCAGTGGTGACAGTAACCTGAAAAGTGACTCTGCAGCCGAATGGGCCAGCAGTGACGTGGGGAACAGCATCACGGAGTCATTTACTAACCGTCCCCCGGACAGCATATCAGCTGACGCACCGTTCATTCAGGCGGCCAAAGAGACCGAATCCAGAGCAGATTCGATCGTGGGAAATACCGGTCAGGCCTGTACAGCAGAAGTGGTTAATCGCAGTGAGTTCACGAACCATACATGTGAGCGGGATTTGCAGGTAGAAAACTTCTGCACGCGGGAGGCAACGCTGAAAGACAACGCCACGACGCAAAAGGTGAATCGCACGTACCAGCAGGCCGTCCCGCTAACCTTCACCCGGAACAGCAACCGATGGGACGGAAAACTGACGATCCCGACAACAGGTCGCCTGTTAAGTGTTTCCGTTGATGGTGAACCCCTGCCCGTTCCCTGGATTTATGAGTGTGACAGCGAAGGAAAAGTAAAAGATAGCTGCAAGAGTGCTGTCAGCGAAAAACTCAGCCTCTTTGATAAAACATTCCCCATCGACGTGATGACCTGGCCAAATACGGTAACGACGTGCTCCGGTGGTCAGAATACGCACTGTACTGACCATTACTACGATGGTACCGGGAAGATACATCAGGCATTCAGCATGGATCGGAATGTTGTGGCCGGACAGACATTTGCGGTTTTGAAAACTTCCAAAACCCTCCCGTCAGTGAATGTTAAGTCCCTCCAGGTGACGGTCATACTGGTCATGGAGGAGACAGAAACGGTTTTTGCACCCGAGCTGGTCTGGGTTGAAAGTTGTCCGTTCAGTAAAGACGAGGGCACGAAGACCGGATCAGAGTGCATCAGCCCTGGCGGGACGAAAACCCTCAACCTGGGCGGGAAAGAGTACGCCTTTACGGAAGCCTGCTGGAAATACAAAGACACCTGGTTGACTCAACCTGCGGATAACGGCTCCTGTGAAAAACTGATGAGTAATGCGGCCTGTACGTTGTCATCACGCCAGTGTGCATTCAGCGCGGAGGACGGGACCTGTCTACATGAGTATGCCACGTTCTCCTGCGAAACCCGGACCAGCGGAAAACAGATGGTTTGTGGTGGCGATGTGTTCTGCCTCGATGGCGAGTGCGATAAAGCGGTCAGCGGAACGAACAACGACTTTGGACAGGCGGTTTCTGAGCTTGCGGCGCTGGCAGCGGCAGGGAAGGATGTTGCAGAACTGAACGGCGTTGATGTGAAAGCGTTCACCGGTAAGGCGAAGTACTGCAAAAAATTTGCGGCCGGATTCAGTAACTGCTGCAAAGACAGCGGGTGGGGGCAGGACGTTGGCCTGGCACGCTGTAGCAGCGAAGAGAAAGCGCTGGCCAAAGCCAAAACGAACAAGCTGACGGTCAGTATCGGGGAGTTTTGTTCGAAGAAGGTGCTGGGGATCTGCCTGGAGAAGAAGCGCAGTTACTGTCAGTTTGACTCAAAGCTGGCTCAGATCGTTCAGGAGCAGGGCCGCAACGGACAGCTGCATATTAGTTTCGGGGGTGCCAGCAGCCCGAACTGCCGGGGGATCACGATGGCTGAACTCCAGGGCATTAACTTTAACCGGCTGGACTTTGCGAACTTTATGGAGGATTTAATGCATAACCAAAAAATCCCGGATAATGCGGAACTGACAGAGAAAACAAAACTGCGAATTAAAGAACTTCTCACGCAGTCATCATCCAAATAAAAAAGGAAAGCAAACATGAAAACACATGGCCTTTTTAATAAGTACAGTAAAGTGAAAGTGCTATACCCGTTTATCCTGGTCTTTATCACATTAAGTGCGATGTCGTGGCTGAGCACCGGCGCGATGCCGACGTTAAAACCCGTCGTACTCTTTATTATTATCCTGGCGACTCCGCTGCTGATGGCTATGCTGGCCATGACACGCGGGGCACTGATGTTTTTCCTGGGCGCGCTGGTCACACAGGTTACCGTCGCCATGCTGGTCACGTTGTTTACCGCGCACAACTTGTCCGCGGCTGCCGGATTTGGTGCCGCTTCTGTTGTCATCTACGTCCTCATCACGGGGTTCGGTGATGAAAAGGCCGATGCCGGTAAGGAGGATAAAAGTGATCGTTAGCTTTGCTAAACATCCTGGCGTGGACTTCTGTGTAAGGTTGCTGCTGACAGCCGTTATTATTTTCCCCGTGGTTTACTTTTCCTGGGATGCGGTTATCGGGACAACGGCCAGTGATTATATTGCGAGTGTCATTTTTATTCTTGTTACAGGGTTTATTTGGTTTTTGCTTTATCTGTTTTTTTCGGCCTTTGAGAGGCTGTTAAAAAAAGAAAATGGTGTGAAATGAAAAAGAAATCTTGGTCTGGAAAACTAAAGGTTCGGTACAGAATTGCGGGGTTAATTATCGTGATTGTACTGTTGATGACCACCATAGCCAGGTTGTTTACGGGTGATAATTCTTTCGTTATTGTCCCATCTCTTTTCTTTATTATTTTGCTCAATATTATAGCCAGACGGCTTTTACCCTGAGAGAGAGGCGCTTTATTCCTCAGCAAATAAAACAGGAGAATTCATGGAAGAGAAAAAAGCGTACGGTCTGGTTATGACGTTTGTCGCTGTGTTTGTCGTTTTTCTGGTCAGCGTCATGTCTTACAGCTTGTGGCGGGATAAACAGATTAATGCGTTTCTGGCCACCAACCGGGCCTGGGGTATTCAGTGTGACAGGAGCTCGCAGGCTGCGTGGGTTATCAGGAACGGCGAGCGTACGGCATTAGCAATGAATAATCTGACACTCTACTGCCACGGTTTCCAGTTTCAGGGACGCACTGACCCGGAAACGAAAACAGTCAGCCTCGATAAATACAGCGTTTATCAACATATTTCGCGCCAGCCGAATTAATTAAGTCATAAAGGTATTCATTATGGGAAAACTACATGCCGCCATACTGGCGGGGTGCCTTTGTTGCACCCTGATGCCGGCCTGGGCGAAAGATGCGGGCTGGCAGTGGTACAACGAGAAGCTGAAAAGACCAGACCCGGAGACGCGAGCCACGCCACCGCCACCACCGGCAAAGCAGGACATCCTGGAGAAGCTGGCGCAGCTGCAGGCGGCCACAAAGCGCTCGCTTTACGAGGCTATTCTTTACCCCTCATCTGATAATTTCGTGAAGTATTTTCGGCTACAGAACTACTGGACGCAGCAGGCTGGCCTGTTCTCGATGAGCGCGAAGAAGGCCATGCTGGAAAACCCGGAGCTCGATTACAACCTGCAGTACAGCCACTACAACGGCACGGTGAAGAATCAGCTGGCTGCCGACTACGCCGAACAGCGTAAAGCCATCTCCGGTCTGGCGCAGCACTATGGCGTGATGTTCTTCTACCGCGGACGGGAGGCGATCGATGGCCAGCTGGTTCAGGTGATTAAAAACTTCCGTGAAACCTACGGACTGAGCGTGATACCGGTCTCGGTCGATGGTGTCATCAACCCCATGCTGCCCGACAGCCGGACGGACCAGGGGCAGGCGCAACAGCTTGGTGTGAAGTTCTTCCCCGCGATGATGCTGGTCAACCCGAAAAGCGGTCAGGTGAAACCCCTCAGTTACGGCTTTATCAGTCAGGACGACCTGGCGAAACAGTTCCTCTATGTCTCCAGCGACTTTAAACCCAATTTTTAAGGAGTATGTCATGCGAAAGATCCGATTCCCCGATTTGGATATTACGGGAATGTGGGTGCTGGCGGTTGGCGTGTTTTTCCACCTGATAGCCCGGCTCGTCAGAAAACAGCCTGAGATGGCGGTTCAGGTCGGAGAGATCCTGGGACTGGGGATGGTGATATTTGGTGGATACCGAATTCTGAATGCCCTGATTGCTGAAGCTGAAAAACAGGAGAAGGCCCGTGAAAAGCAACCTGAAGACAATTAAGACGGGTATCACAACAGTTGCTTTGCTGCTGACACTTTCTCCCGTGACCTGGGCCGGGACGCTCGATGAAGTAAAATCCCTCTGGGACCCACAGGGTATAACAGGCACGGTGCCGGCATCATCTTCTGGCGTGCCCGCTGCCGTGAAGCCGGTCTCTCAGGCCCGATGGTACCGGCTCAGCAACGGCAAACAGGTCAATCTCAGCGACTGGAAAGTGGTGTTGTTTATGCAGGGGCACTGCCCGTACTGCCATAAGTTTGACCCGGTGCTGAAGCAGTTGTCCGGACAATACGGATTCTCGGTGTTCTCTTATACGATCGACGGACAGGGGGACGAGGCGTTCCCTGAAGCCCTGCCGGTACCTCCCGAGGTGATGCAGACTTTTTTCCCGAATATCCCGGTGGCTACCCCGACCACGTTTCTGGTGAATGTGAATACGCTGGCGGCCTATCCGATTCTGCAGGGCGCCACCGATGCGCAGGGGTTTATGGCCAGAATGGATACGGTATTTCAGATGATGGGGGCACCTGATAATGGATAGTCTCAACAAAATATATTCTTCGTTACCCGTACTGGAAAGAAATAAACGCCTGAAGCTATCACGGCAAAAGAGATTCGATGTTTATTATTGTCTCGCTTTTATGTTTGGTTTTTCCGGATTGTGCCTGTGGTGGGGAAGCCATGCGTATTTCGGTTTATTGTCTGACCTGTTAACCCCGCCGGAAAAACTGGGGACGGCAAAGAACGTAATGGATATTTTGAATGCCCTGATGTATTTCGTGCCCTTTATTCTTTTTTCACTTTCCATTGGTTGTCTGGCAACGGCTTTGCTGGGAGTACTGATGGCTGAACTGGCTTTCTGGTTTGAGTATGCCTTTGAAAAAAGCTTCCAGCGATATTTAAACCGCGTCCACGGACGGAAAAATAAAATGAAAGAAGGAGGGCCTCATGCTCATTCGTAAACCATTATCAGTGCTTTGCGGGATGTTGCTGGGGATGTCATTTACGGCGGCCGCAGATGTTAACGGCGACATGAACAACTTCTTCAATAAGCTCGGGTTTGCCTCCAATACGTCTCAGCCACAAGTCTGGCAGGGGCAGGCGGCAGGTTACGCTTCCGGCGGTTCGCTGTATGCAAGGACGCAGGTGAAAACCATCCAACTGGTCAGCATGACCCTGCCGGATATTAACGCTGGCTGCGGTGGTATCGATGCGTATCTGGGCTCGTTCTCCTTTATCAACAGCGAGCAGATACAGCGATTCGGCAAACAAATTATGAGTAATTCCGTTGGTTACTTTTTTGATCTGGCACTGCAGACGACTGTTCCTGAGATTAAAACCGCGAAAGATTTTCTGCAGAAGATGGCCAGCGACATCAACAGCATGAACCTCAGTTCCTGCCAGGCCGCACAGGGCATTGTGGGCGGTCTGTTTCCTCGCACTCAGGTGGCGCAGCAGAAAGTCTGCCAGGACATCGCCGGCGAGAGCAACATCTTCTCGGACTGGGCTGCTTCTCGGCAGGGCTGTTCGGTGGGCGGGCAGATGGACAAGGTACAGGACAAAGCCAGCGACAAGGACAAGGAGCGGGTCATGAAGAACATCAATGTCATGTGGAATGCCCTGTCAAAAAATCGCCTCTTTGATGGCAACAAGGAATTGAAAGAGTTTGTGATGACACTGACCGGCACGCTTATTTTTGGCGAAAACAGTGAAATTACGCCGCTGCCGGCACGCACTACGGACCAGGACCTGATTAAGGCAATGATGGAGGGCGGGGCAGCCAGGATTTACCACTGCAATGATTCGGATAAGTGCCTCAAGGTTGTCGCCGACGCCACGGTCACCATCGCTGCAAACAAGGCGCTCAAGAACCAGATCTCCACCCTTCTGAGTAGTATCCAGAATAAGGCTGTGGCGGATGAAAAACTCACGGAGCAGGAGAAAGGGTTTATCTCCAGCACCACCATCCCGGTATTCAAATACCTGGTCGACCCGCAGATGCTGGGAGTATCTAACACGCTTATCTACCAGCTGACGGATTATATCGGCTACGACATTCTGCTGCAGTACATCCAGGAGCTGATCCAGCAGGCTCGCGCAATGGTCGCAACCGGGAATTATCCCCAGTCGACAATGGATATGATCCTCGAAAACCTGAACCAGGCCAGTGTGCAGATTGCCGCCTTCCAGCAACGTGTTCAGGTCCAGCAGGACACGTTACTGGTTGTTGACCGGCAGATGAGTTACATGCGTCAGCAGGTCTCTGCCCGCATGATGACCCGCTACCAGAATAACTATCACTTCGGAGGGAGCCTCTGATGCTGGAAATCTACACGATAGCCGGCGGCGACTGGTTTCGGGGAAACCTGAATGCCATTGCTGCTTTTATGAGTACCGGTACCTGGTCTACCATCGAGAAAATGTGTATCGCCTTTTCCGTGCTGATTGTCGCCAGCAGTTGGGTGAAAAAGCATAACATCATGGATTTGGTTGGGTGGGTGTTTGCCCTGACGCTGGTCTCGATGCTGGTCGTCATTCGTAAACCTGTGCAGATTATCGATTACAGCAATGTCTCTCAGGTCTATCAGGTCGACAACGTCCCGATAGGTCTGGCTATTCCCGCGTCACTCACCACGCGCGTCGGGAACGCCCTGATACAGGGCTATGAGATGATTTTCTCGCTGCCCGACAGCGTGACATACAGCAAGACGGGGATGTTGTTTGGCAGTAATCTGGTGGCAAAAAGTACCGACTTTATCTCTCAGAACCCGGAGATTACCACTCTGTTCTCCGACTATGTGCAGAACTGCGTGATGGGCGATATTTTCCTGAACCATAAATACTCGTTTGAAGAACTACTGAACTCCCCAGATCCGTACACCATTATTTTTTCAAATCCCAGCCCGCTGCGCGGGGTGTTTGATAAAAAGAATCAGTTCAGGACCTGCCAGGAAGCCTCACGGGATTTGAAGGCAGCTCTGGCGCTGGATACCCAGACTGGCGGGAAAACCTGGAGCTACTACGTTCGTCAACTGTTTGGTGGAAAACCTAATCCGGACGTACTGTTCAGCCAGATGATCGGTGATTCCTATAACTACTTCTACAGCTCCGGGCAGAGTGCGGGACAGATTATCCGTCAGAACGTCACCATGAATGCCCTTCGCAGCGGTATACAGAGCTATGCGGCCCGCAGCGGGGATACGGCCAGCCTGGTCAACATTGCTAACACCTCTTCGCTGGAAAAGCAGCGCCTGGCCCAGGCGACTATGGGACACCAGGCGTTACGCTCCCTGCCGATGATGCAGACGGTAGTGATGGGAATTATGATTGGTCTGTTTCCAATCATGGTGATGGCCGCCATGTTCAACATGATGACGATGCAGGTGCTGAAAGGGTACATTTATGCCCTGATGTGGCTGCAGTCATGGCCCCTGCTGTATGCCATTTTGAACAGTGCGATGGCTTATTATGCAAAACAGAATGGCGTACCAGTGGTGTTGTCCGAGCTCTCTCAGCTCCAACTGAAGAACTCAGATATTGCCACGACCGCGGGCTACATCTCCATGATGATCCCTCCGTTAACCTGGGCGATGATCAAAAGCATGGGAGCGGGCTTCTCCAGCGCGTACAGCCATTTTGCTTCGTCAGGCCTCAGCTCGACGTCGCAGGCCTCTTCCAGCGTGGTTGACGGGAATTACTCGTTCTCAAATATGCAGACGGATAATGTCAGCGGAAACAGCTGGAACACCAACAGCAACACAGCCTTTGGGCAGATGTCCCGGCAACTGGGGAACGGTGGCATGGGTACGCAGACTCGGGATGGGTCGATGGTCTGGGACAGCAGTGGAGCGATGTCAAAACTGCCCGTGGACATTAATGTTGGCCGGCAGATAGCCAGTGCACAGCAGCAGATGGCAAGAGAGTCGGACGTGCAGGCGCAAAGCTCACTGCAGGGCTATAACAGCAGCGTAACGAGCGCCTGGAACAGCCTGAAGCAGTTTGGCACAAATATGGGGACCAGCGCGTCAACCACCACCGGGGCCGATAATACTGAGTCGTCACAAGACACGATGGCTAAGAGTAAAATGTGGAACGCGGTTGTTTCAAATGCAAAAGCCAACAACATCAGTAATGAACAGTCATTCCAGAACCTGATGGATGAAACATCAAGAGGCTCAATAACGGGTGAGGCTTACGGTGGGGCGAAATGGAGCTCAGGAGATCAACTTGCCGGAAAATTTGGGAAACTGTTAACTGGCGCTAGTGTTGAAGGCGGGGTGAAAGTTGCTGCAAGCGGCACCGGGAGTACGGGTTCAACAGATACTGTTGGGCAATCTGGTCGACATTCAGTAGATACCCGACACGATACCAGTAGTCAGGCGGCAAAAGATTTTAAAGAAGGGTCTGATTATATTACCAGCCATAAAACCAGCACTTCAGGTAATACAACAGATAATAATGCTAGCTCCCGCGTGGACCAGTTCTCTGCGTCACTTTCCAGTGCGAAAAACAGCTATGACCAATATACAAACAGCCGTACACGTAGCCATGAATTCAGTGAAATGGCGTCACGTACCGAAAGCATGAGCGGGCAGATGAGTGAGAATCTGACGCAGCAGTTTGCAAACTTTGTCCAACAGCGCTCTCCGCAAAACGCGGAAGCTATCCTCACAAATACCAGTTCGCCGGAAGTGGCAGCACAACGAGAATCGCTGGCCCGTGAATTTGTTAAAGCACAGGTAGAGCCTAAAGTTGATGGCTCTTATCAGGAGGCGAGAGGAAGTATTGGTCAAGGAATGCCTAATGTGTCAGGAGGCGGAGGCGCGGCTTCCGTAGAGGCCGATTATAGCCAGCACAGCGGCAGTATTGATGGAATGACGCACGACGCCGGCATTAAGGATAATGTGGGTCAGACGGTGGGTACGATGGTCTCTCAAAACAAACAGGCACACCAAGAAAGTCGCCAGGAGATACAGCAGCAGGGTGGTGAGGTCAAGAAACAGCAGACCGATCTGGAAAGTCATCATAAAACAGAGGGAAATAATTTTACCGAGCGATATAATAAGGAAACAGACAGTCAGGTAAATAACCCTTTAAGCCATACGACTGAGAGGTTTAAGCAGAAAGCAGAGGAAGCAACAAAAAAGATGGATGAAAAATTACCGTGAATGGACCTGGACAATGATAACTAATAAGCAACTTTTACAGGAAGTGGAACAATTAAAAGAATTGTTCCATGATGGTGGTGCAGAAATCCCATCTATGTGGCAATGCTTTTGGCCCGGACTCGCTGCTATGGCGTGGATGGTAACATGGCCGTTGATACTGTACGGCTATAAGTTCTTGTTTTTAGATCTTCCAGATGCAGCAAATATAGGGGTCGCAGCATCAGTAATTATTGCGATGGTTGCTGGTTTGTTTATCATGATTGGTATTGCTAATACCAGAGCTCTGTACCTGTCAATACCCAAGAGATTTCGGGATGACTCAGCACTGTGTCGACTTCTTGTCAACAAAGCCAGACGTTATAGCTCAACCTACTTGGTCGGATATGCTATATTGATTGTATTATTCACTTTCCCTGTGTTCGGGGCTATTTATTCGACTGTCATATTTATCCTTTCATCATTTGGCTTTATGATTTATATGAATGTTGACCTCAATCGTTATCAGTTAACGGCGCTTACATCTTTACTTGAATCATTCAAAAGTTCTGGTGCCAAATGAAGGCCTTCTGGCCTATTAATTATGGTAGTTTGTTAATAGGCTAAGAGTTTCTTTGTATTATTATTGATTGTTCAAATTGTAATTAATTTACACCTTTCCCTTAAAATTTCGTTATAGTAAACGCGCGCCTTTGAATAAAAGAGCGCGTGTATCATTCATATTGTTTATGTCACAAGGATTCAGGATGAAACTTAATAAAGTCATGGCTGTGATGGTCGTCAGTTCTGCACTGGTACTTTCGGGTTGTAGTGCAATGGGGACCGCAATTAAAAAGCGTAATCTGGAAGTCAAAACCCAGATGAGCGAAACAATCTGGCTTGAACCGTCAAATAATAAGACAGTTTATCTGCAAATAAAAAATACCTCCGATAAAGACATGAGCGGGCTCCAGTCTAAAATTACCAGTGCGGTCACTGCTAAGGGCTATCAGGTAGTCAGCAATCCTGATACGGCGGGCTACTGGATACAGGCGAATGTCCTGAAGGCCGACAAGATGGATCTTCGTGAAACCCAGGGCTGGTTAAGTCGGGGTTATGAAGGTGCAGCAACCGCGGCCGCACTGGGTGCGGGGATCACCGCCTATAACTCCAGTTCAGCAGGCGCGACTCTCGGTGTCGGCCTGGCAGCAGGTCTGGTCGGTATGGCGGCTGACGCAATGGTGGAAGACGTGAACTACACGATGATCACCGACGTGCAGATTTCAGAGCGCGCGAAAACGCAGGTGCAGACGGATAACGTCGCGGTATTACGACAAGGGACCTCCGGGGCTAAAGTGCAGACCAGCACTGAAACCGGTAATCAGCATAAATACCAGACACGTGTTGTCTCTAACGCCAATAAAGTGAATCTGAAATTCCCGGAAGCCCAGGCGGTTCTTGAAGACCAGCTGGCAAAATCCGTCGCTAATATTCTGTAGTTTAATCATTCCCGGGCCCGGACACTCCGGGCCATACTGACAGAACGTCTTCCTGCCAGTCAGCTTTCATTCATTTTGTATCAGGTTTAACCCTCCAGAACGGTGAACAGGTGCGCAATTTATTTGTGCACCTGCGAGGCGTTGCCGGCTGCTGCCGGAACATTTCTTCGCTTTGTATTTAAGGGCAATGATTATGAGTTTTAATGCCAAGGATATGACCCAGGGTGGTCAGATTGCCAATATGCGCTTTCGCATGTTTGGCCAGATTGCCAATATTATATTCTATGTGCTGTTTATTATTTTCTGGGTTTTGTGTGGACTGATGCTGATGTACCGGCTCAGCTGGCAGACCTTTGTGAATGGCTGCGTGTACTGGTGGTGTACCACCCTGGCACCCATGCGCGATATCATTCGCTCCCAGCCGGTCTATACGATTAATTACTACGGCAGATCACTGGAATATAATGCGGAACAAATCCTGGCCGATAAATACACCATCTGGTGTGGGGAGCAGCTGTGGACCAGTTTTGTGCTCGCTGCCGTGGTTTCTCTCGTCATCTGTATCGTGACGTTCTTTGTCGCCAGCTGGGTGCTGGGCCGTCAGGGTAAACAGCAGAGCGAGGATGAGAATACCGGCGGGCGCCAGCTTTCCGATAAGCCCAAAGAAGTGGCCCGCCAGATGAAGCGTGACGGTATGGCCTCCGACATTAAAATCGGTGACTTACCGATATTGCTTAACTCCGAAATTCAGAACTTCTGTCTCCACGGTACCGTCGGTTCCGGTAAATCCGAGGTCATCCGCCGGCTGCTGAATTACGTTCGGGCCAGGGGGGACATGGCGATTATTTACGACCGCTCCTGTGAGTTTGTCAAAAGCTATTACGACCCGTCGCTGGATAAAATCCTCAACCCGCTGGATTCGCGCTGTGCCGCCTGGGATTTGTGGAAAGAGTGTCTGTCGCTGCCTGACTTCGACAACATCTCTAATACCCTTATTCCGATGGGGACCAAAGAGGACCCGTTCTGGCAGGGCTCTGGTCGCACCATCTTTGCTGAAGGCGCCTATCTGATGCGTGAGGACAAGGACCGCAGCTACGAGAAGCTGGTTGATACGATGCTCTCCATCAAAATCGACAAGCTGCGCGCCTATCTGCAGAACACGCCGGCGGCGAACCTGGTGGAAGAGAAGATTGAGAAAACCGCCATTAGTATTCGTGCGGTGCTGACCAACTACGTCAAGGCCATTCGCTACCTGCAGGGCATTGAGAAGAACGGCGAGCCGTTCACCATCAGGGACTGGATGCGCGGTGTCCGTGAGGACCGGCCCAATGGCTGGCTGTTTATTTCCTCCAATGCTGACACCCATGCCTCCCTGAAGCCGGTTATCTCGATGTGGCTGTCGATTGCCATTCGTGGCCTTCTGGCTATGGGGGAGAACCGTAACCGGCGCGTGTGGATTTTCGCTGATGAATTGCCCACGCTGCACAAATTACCTGACCTGGTCGAAATCCTTCCGGAAGCCCGTAAGTTTGGTGGCTGTTATGTCTTTGGTATTCAGTCTTATGCCCAGCTGGAAGATATCTACGGTGTTAAGCCTGCCGCCACGCTCTTTGACGTGATGAACACCCGGGCCTTCTTCCGCTCCCCGAGTAAAGAGATTGCCGAGTTTGCTGCCGGTGAAATTGGTGAGAAAGAAATCCTCAAGGCCAGCGAACAGTATTCCTACGGGGCTGACCCGGTACGTGACGGGGTGTCGACCGGGAAAGAAAAAGAGCGTGAAACGCTGGTCAGCTACTCGGATATTCAGACACTCCCGGACCTGTCCTGCTATGTCACGCTGCCCGGGCCGTATCCGGCCGTGAAGCTGGCCCTGAAGTACAAACCACGTCCGAAAATTGCCGAGGGATTTATTCAGCGCTCTCTCGATACGCGGGTGGATACACGACTCAGTGCCCTGCTGGAAGCCCGGGAAGCCGAAGGCAGTCTTGCAAGGGCGCTGTTTACGCCGGATGCACCGGCGCCTGATCCAGCTGAGAAAGACGTAAAAGTCGGGAATACTCCTGAGCAAAGTCAGCCTGCGGAAAGCATCGAATCGCCTGCGACAGTCAAAGCACCGGCAACAGCCAAAACGCCGGCTGCCGATGAGACCGGTCAATCACCTGAAACTCCTGAGCCTGCGGCACCGGTCACGAAAGTGGTGACCGTTCCGTTAATCCGGCCCAGGTCTGCGACAGCAACGGGCACGGCTGCAGTTGCTACCACCGCAGCATCCACAACCAGCGCAACGACTGTGCCTGCAGGCGGGACGGAGCAGGAACTGGCGCAACAGCCTACAGAGCAGGGCCAGGACAGGCTGCCGGCCGGGATGAACGACGACGGTGTGATTGAAGATATGGATGCCTATGACGCCTGGTTGGCCGGTGAACAGACACAGCGGGATATGCAGCGACGCGAGGAGGTCAATATCAATCACAGCCACCGCCGCGATGAGCAGGATGATATTGAGATCGGAGGGAACTTCTGATGATGTCGATTGGCTCCGTAAAATCGGCGGGCAGCGCCGGTAACTACTATACGGACAAGGATAACTATTACGTTATCGGCAGCATGGATGAGCGCTGGCAGGGAAAAGGGGCTGAGGCACTGGGTCTGGAAGGGAAGCCGGTCGACAAGGCCGTGTTCACAGAGATTCTGAAAGGAAAGCTGCCGGACGGCAGCGACCTGACCCGGATGCAGGACGGCACCAACAAGCACCGCCCGGGTTACGATCTGACCTTTTCGGCGCCCAAAAGTGTCTCAGTGATGGCGATGCTGGGGGGAGACAAAAGACTTATTGACGCCCATAACCAGGCGGTGACAAAAGCGCTACAGCAGGTGGAAACGCTGGCCGCCACCCGCGTGATGACCGATGGAAAAAGCGAAACTGTGCTGACCGGTAACCTTATTGTGGCGAAATTCACCCACGACACGAACCGTAACGAGGAGCCCCAGTTGCACACTCACGCCGTCGTCATGAATGCGACGCAGAACGGGGACAAGTGGCAGTCTCTTGGCACTGATACAGTCGGGAAAACGGGCTTTATCGAGAATGTGTACGCGAACCAGATAGCCTTCGGGAAAATCTACCGGGAGGAGCTCAAACCTCTCGTTGAGATACTTGGCTACAAAACCGAAGTCGTGGGCAAACACGGCATGTGGGAGATGAACGAGGTTCCGGTCGAGCCGTTTTCCACACGCACTCAGGAGGTCAGGGAGGCTGCGGGTCCTGACGCTTCTCTGAAGTCACGGGATGTGGCCGCCCTCGATACCCGCAAATCCAAAGCAGCCATCGACCCGGCCGAGAAGATGGTGGAATGGATGAACACGATGAAGGAGACCGGGTTTGATATGCGCAGCTACCGCGAGGATGCCGATAAGCGCGCAGCAGAGCTCGCCAGTGCGCCTGTCAGTCCGGTGAAAACGGACGGCCCTGATATCAGCGACGTGGTCACGAAAGCCATTGCCGGTCTCAGCGACCGGAAGGTGCAGTTCACCTACGCCGACCTGCTGGCCCGCACAGTCAGCCAGCTGGAAGCAAAACCCGGTGTGTTTGAGCAGGCCAGAGCGGGTATCGATGCGGCGATCGAGCGCGAGCAGCTTATTCCTCTTGACCGGGAAAAAGGTCTCTTCACCTCGAATATCCACGTGCTGGATGAGCTCTCCGTGAAAGCGCTGAGCCAGGAAGTTCAGCGCCAGAACCACGTCTCTGTCACGCCGGATGCGTCTGTTGTCCGTCAGGTCCCCTTCAGCGATGCGGTTAGCGTGCTGGCGCAGGACCGGCCGGCGATGGGGATTGTCTCCGGGCAGGGTGGCGCGGCAGGTCAGCGGGAGCGGGCGGCCGAGCTGACCCTCATGGCCCGGGAGCAGGGACGCGACGTACATATTCTTGCTGCTGATAACCGCTCCCGGGACTTTCTCGCCGGGGATGCGCGGCTGGCTGGGGAGACGGTGACCGGTAAATCCGCCCTGCAGGACGGGACCGCGTTTATCCCTGGGGGGACGCTTATCGTTGACCAGGCGGAGAAGCTGAGCCTGAAAGAGACGATTTCCCTGCTCGACGGCGCGATGCGTCATAACGTTCAGGTTCTGCTTTCTGACAGCGGCAAACGCAGCGGGACGGGGAGTGCGCTGACGGTTCTGAAGGACAGCGGCGTCAATACCTATCGCTGGCAGGGGGGGCATCAGGTGACGGCAGACATCATCAGTGAGCCGGACAAAGGGGCACGCTACGGCCGGCTGGCGCAAGAGTTTGCCGCCAGCGTGCGTGAGGGACAGGAAAGCGTGGCGCAAATCAGCGGGACGCGTGAACAGAATGTGCTCAACAGCGTTATCCGCGACACCCTCAAAAATGAAGGTGTGCTCGGAGAGAAGGAGATGACGGTCACCGCGCTGGCGCCGGTGTGGCTGGACAGTAAAAGCCGGGGCGTGCGGGATTATTACCGCGAAGGGATGGTGATGGAGCGGTGGGACCCGGAGACCCGGAAGCATGACCGCTTTGTCATTGACCGGGTGACCGCCAGCAGCAACATGCTGACCCTGAAGGACAAAGAGGGGGAACGCCTGGATATGAAAGTTTCCGCCGTAGACAGCCAGTGGACGCTGTTCCGGGCCGATAAACTGCCGGTGGCGGAAGGGGAGCGTCTGGCCGTGCTGGGAAAAATCCCCGATACACGGTTGAAGGGTGGTGAGAGCATCACCGTGCTCAAATCCGGGGACGGGCAACTGACGGTACAGCGCCCCGGGCAGAAAACCACCCAGTCGCTTTCTGTCGGCAGCAGTCCGTTCGACGGTATCAAGGTCGGACACGGCTGGGTGGAGAGCCCCGGCCGCTCAGTCAGCGAGACGGCGACCGTCTTTGCCTCGGTGACGCAGCGGGAGCTGGATAACGCCACGCTGAACCAGCTGGCACAAAGCGGGAGCCATGTCCGTCTTTACTCCGCGCAGGATGCTTCCCGGACGACGGAGAAGCTGGCGCGCCATACTGCCTTCAGCGTGGTGTCGGAGCAGCTGAAGGCCCGTTCTGGTGAGTCAACGCTCGATGCGGCCATCGCACAGCAGAAGGCCGGGCTGCATACCCCGGCAGAGCAGGTCATCCATCTTTCTGTCCCCTTGCTGGAAAGCGACGACCTGACCTTCACGCGTCCACAGCTGCTGGCCACCGCGCTCGAGACCGGCGGCGGTCAGGTCCCGATGGCGGATATCGATAAGACCATTCAGGCGCAGATTAAGGCGGGTACTTTGCTGCATGTGCCGGTGGCTCCGGGCCACGGCAACGACCTGCTGATTTCCCGTCAGACCTGGGATGCTGAGAAAAGCATCCTGACCCGGGTGCTGGAAGGAAAGGAAGCGGTCGCGCCCCTGATGAACCGTGTCCCTGCCGACATCCTGGCCGACCTGACATCCGGTCAGCGCGCGTCAACCCGGATGATACTGGAAACCCCGGATCGCTTCACACTGGTTCAGGGCTATGCGGGGGTGGGGAAAACCACCCAGTTCCGGGCGGTGACAAGCGCTATCAACCTGCTGCCGGAAGAGACCCGCCCGCGCGTCGTCGGCCTGGGGCCAACCCATCGCGCGGTAGGCGAAATGCAGAGCGCCGGCGTGGATGCGCAGACCACAGCGTCATTCCTGCATGACACGCAACTGCTGGCACGTAACGGGCAGACACCGGATTTCAGCAACACGCTGTTTCTGCTCGACGAGAGCTCGATGGTGGGGCTGGCCGACACGGCAAAGGCCCTGTCGCTGATCGCTGCCGGTGGAGGGCGGGCGGTACTCAGCGGGGATACCGACCAGCTGCAGTCCATCGCGCCGGGCCAGCCATTCAGGCTGATGCAGCAACGCAGCGCTGCTGATGTGTCCATCATGAAAGAAATTGTGCGCCAGGTGCCTGAGCTGCGACCAGCTGTCTACAGCCTGATTGACCGGGATATCAACAGTGCGCTGGCAACGATTGAAAAGGTCACTCCAGAGCAGGTGCCGCGAAAGGCGGATGCGTGGGTACCGGCGCAGTCGGTGATGGAGTTTACGCCGGCACAGGAGAAGGCGATTCAGGAGGCACTGAAGAAAGGCGAAAGCGTGCCGGCAGGTCAGCCCGCTACGCTGTATGACGCCCTGGTGAGAGACTATACCGGCCGTACCCCGGAGGCGCAGGCGCAGTCGTTGATTATCACTCACCTGAATGCCGACCGCCGGGCGCTGAACAGCCTGATCCATGATGAGAGGGTGGCGAGCGGCGAAGCCGGCAAAGAAGACATCACCCTGCCGGTGTTCGTGACGAGCAATATTCGCGACGGTGAGTTGCGGAAACTGTCCACCTGGGTGGCTCATCAGGGGGCTGTCGCCCTGGTGGACAATACCTACCACCGTATCGGAGGGGTGGATAAGGAAAATCAGCTTATTACCCTGATGGATGGTGACGGGAAAGAGCGGCTTATCTCTCCCCGTGAGGCGTCTGCTGAGGGCGTCACACTCTACCGCCGGGAAGAGATTACGGTGTCTCAGGGTGACCGGATGCGTTTCAGCAAGAGTGATCCGGAACGGGGATATGTGGCCAACAGTGTGTGGGAGGTAAAATCCATTTCCAGTGACAGTGTCACGTTATCAGACGGCAAAAACACCCGAACACTGAACCCGAAGGCCGACGAGGCGCAACGCCATATCGATCTGGCGTATGCCATTACCGCTCACGGGGCCCAGGGGGCCAGTGAACCGTTTGCCATCGCGCTGGAGGGCGTGGCGGAGGGCCGAAAAGCGATGGCCAGCTTCGAATCCGCCTATGTGGGATTGTCCCGTATGAAACAGCATGTTCAGGTCTATACCGACAGCCGGGAAGGCTGGATAAAAGCGATTAATGCCTCGCCCTCGAAAGCGACGGCTCACGATATTCTTGCGCCGCGTAATGACCGGGCAGTACACACTGCAGAGCAGCTGTTCAGCCGTGCGCGACCGATGAATGAAACCGCGGCAGGCCGCGCGGCGCTGCAGCAGTCCGGCCTTGCGAAGGGGATATCGCCCGGAAAATTCATTTCGCCCGGAAAACAGTATCCGCAGCCCCACGTGGCGCTGCCGGTGTATGACAAGAACGGGAAAGAAGCCGGGATCTGGCTCAGTTCGCTGACGGACAGCGACGGCCGCCTGCAGGTGATGGGGGGCGAGGGACGGGTGATGGGCAATGAAGATGCCCGCTTTGTGGCGCTGCAGGGGAGCCGGAACGGCGAGAGCCTGCTGGCCGGGAATATGGGAGAGGGCGTCAGGGTCGCCCGCGATAACCCTGACAGCGGCGTGGTAGTGCGCCTTGCTGGCGATGACCGCCCCTGGAATCCGGGCGCCATCACCGGCGGACGCGTCTGGGCAGATCCGATACCGGTAGTTTCACCGGAGGCGGCAGGAACTGACATTCCGCTTCCGCCAGAAGTGCTGGCACAGCGGGCCGCGGAAGAGGCGCAGCGTCAGAATATGGAGAAACAGGCGGAACAGACTGCCCGGGAAGTGGCCGGGGACGGGCGTAAAGCCGGCGAATCTGAAGACCGGGTAAAAGAGGTCATCGGAGACGTCATTCGCGGTCTGGAGCGCGAAAAACCGGGTGAAGAGAAGATGACCCTGCCCGACGATCCACAGACCCGGAAACAGGAAGCGGCCGTTCAGCAGGTGGCTCAGGAGAGCCTTCAGCGGGAGCGCCTGCAGCAGATGGAGCGCGATATGGTTCGTGATCTCAATCGTGAGAAAACGCTCGGGGGCGACTGACGCGCCTGCGGCTTGTCTGCCCCGGCATCCTTCCCGATTAAAAATCGGGCACCCTGCCGGGGCGCGATGTAAGGGATAAAAAGGACATAAAGATGACAACACATGTAATGCGCCTCAGTGCCGCTGACCGCTGGCTGCAGGCACTCCTGACCTGGACGCCCGGGCAGACGGATATGATTAAAACGGTGGCCCTGGTCCTGATGGTCACCGACCATGCAGGCTTATTGCTGGCCCACAATAACGAGATCATGCGCCTGCTGGGGCGGGGATGTTTTCCGCTGTTCGGTCTGGTGTGGGGGGTGAACCTGGCGCGGCACGGCCAAATTCGCCAGTCGCAGCTGAACAGTCTGTGGGGCTGGGCGTTGGTCGCCCAGGTGTCTTTTATGCTGATTGGATATCCGTGGTACACGGGGAATATTCTGTTTGCCTTTGCGGTGACCGGCCAGGCCCTGCGGTGGTTCAGCCAGCCTTCCCGGCAATATGTTCTGCTGGCCATGACACTCCTGGCGGCGTGGATACCGCTGTCATCCGGCAGCTACGGTGCGGCCGGGGTGGGCATGCTTATCGCCGGCTGGTTTCTCTGTCGGGCAGAACGTGCTACGGAACGGCTGGGATACGGCGTGCTGTGGGCCATCATGGTGTTATTGATGAACCCGAACGACGTGAGTGAGTCGGTGGCCGGGTTGACCATTGCGCTGCTGGCATTGATGGTGTGTTCATCTGCCGGGGAACGTGTGAAACGTTTCTGGCCACGTCATTTCTTCGTGATGTTCTATGCCGTGCATCTGGCGGTGCTGGGTATCGTTGTCTCGATGTAAAAAAGCCCGGACATCAGTCCGGGCAGCAATTGCGCAGACATCTAATATTAGGATAAACGGGGCCTACGCCCTGAAAGGATGCGCTTTTGACCGTGTTCACGTATCTTATAGTCTGGTTCCTGTCAGATAAAAAACCTTGTTATGACTGAAGAAAAACGCCCTGTACTGAGTCTGAAAAGAAAGCCGGCAGCGGATACCGCGGCGACCGGGACCCCTGAGACGCCCGTAGTGGTACGGCGTAAAAAAGTGGTGGTGGTCACGACGCCTCCGGCCTGGAAGGTAAAGAAGGAGAAGCTGGAGCGGGCCAAAAAGGCTGACGAAGCCGCAGCACGTGAATCTGCGCCGGTGGTCAACGCGGTAAAGCCACCGCCTCCGGTCCGATATCTGCGCCTGCTGCCGCCGGAACAGGCCATCATGACTTTGAAGGCGTTCTGGCCACAGTTGTTCGACGGTAATGTGCCACGTCTGCTGGCGACGGGGATGCGTGATCATCTGTTTGCGGACATTACGCAACGCAACCTCCCGCTGTCGCATAAACAGGTGATTAAGTGCCTGAAAAGCCTGACGCGTTCAGAAGAGTATCTTTCCCTGATGCAGGCTGGCGCTCCCCGGTATGACCTGCAGGGAAATATTGTGGCGACCGTGACGCCAGAAGAAGAAAACTATGCCCGTGAACGGAGAGTGCGCCAGAGCCGCCTGAGTGCCCGAATACAGAGTCAGACGCTTTAATTCATTCTCTGCCACAAATAAATTTATCTGTAAATGCTCCTGCTAAAGAATTTAACCTCTTTAGCAGTCGGGCATTCTTTTATCTACACTGAAACTTTTAAAGGAATAAAAATGAAACGTAAAATATATTTGCTGCTTCCATTTATTTTCGCCACCTTTGTTAATAACAGCGTTGCTCAAGAGGGTAATGGTGCCAACTTACTGATTTAGTGTACGATGGTGTTTTTGAGGTGCTCCCGTGGCTTACATCTCCATCAGTTGTCCCTCCTGCTCAGCTACTGAAGGCGTGGTGCGTAACGGTAAAAGTACTGCCGGACATCAGCGCTATCTCTGCTCTCACTGCCGTAAAACATGGCAGCTACAGTTCACTTACACCGCCTCTCAGCCCGGTACACACCAGAAAATTATTGATATGGCCATGAATGGCGTCGGATGTCGCGCCAGTGCACGCATTATGGGCGTTGGCCTCAACACGGTTTTACGTCACTTAAAAAACTCAGGCCGCAGTCGGTAACCTCGCGCATACAACCGGGCAGTGATGTGATTGTCTGCGCGGAAATGGACGAACAGTGGGGCTATGTCGGGGCTAAATCGCGCCAGCGCTGGCTGTTTTACGCGTATGACAGGCTCCGGAAGACGGTTGTTGCGCACGTATTCGGTGAACGCACTATGGCGACGCTGGGGCGTCTTATGAGCCTGCTGTCACCCTTTGACGTGGTGATATGGATGACGGATGGCTGGCCGCTGTATGAATCCCGCCTGAAGGGAAAGCTGCACGTAATCAGCAAGCGATATACGCAGCGAATTGAGCGGCATAACCTGAATCTGAGGCAGCACCTGGCACGGCTGGGACGGAAGTCGCTGTCGCTCTCAAAATCGGTGGATCTGCATGACAAAGTCATCGGGCATTATCTGAACATAAAACACTATCAATAAGTTGGAGTCATTACCCTTTTTTCAACTTCTGATGGATGCGAGTGATTGAACTCATACATTAATGTTTTCCCACGAAGTCTTTTTTCAGGTAAGCCTTCGCACATATCGGTAAATAGCTTGCCTGCTTTTATTTTTTCTGTCATCGACATGTTCATTTTTAACATTCCGTCCTGATAAGTTGGTCGGATAAGGCGCTCGCGCCGTATCCGACATTAATTTCTTAAGCGACTTCATTCACCTTGCGACGCAGCAGGGAAAGTGGGCCGGGGCCGCTAAGCGTGAACACGGAAATTAAGGTGAAGCCCAGCGCCACCAGACCCAGCACCAGGTAAGCGCCCTGGAAACCGATGCTTTCATACATATTGCCCGCCAGAATAGACATAAAAATCATCGCCAGTTGCTTAAAGAAGCAGAAACAGACCAGATAAATCGTCGCTGAAAAACGCACTTCAAACTGGCTGGTAATATATTTAAAGCAGCCCACCAGCAGGAACGGTACTTCAAACATATGCAGCGTTTTCAGAATAACCACTTCCAGTGCTGAGGTAGCGAACGATGAGCCAATAATACGTACTGACATAATAGTGCCAGCCAGCAGCAGGGCGTTTTTCCCACCGATGCGATTAATGATCAGTGGCGCAAAAAACATAATCGAGGCGTTAAGTAATTCGCCCATTGTCGTTACGTAGCCAAATACCCGCGTACCCTGTTCACCGGTAGCAAAGAACGAAGTAAAGAAATTAGCAAACTGTTGGTCAAAAACATCGTAGGTGCAGGAAACGCCAATAACATACAGTGACAAAAACCACAGTTTTGGCTGTCTGAACAGTTCCAGCGCCAGCTTAAGGCTAAATGCCGAATGGTTGGCACCTACCGCATTGGCAACCGTGGCAGAAGAGGGCGCATCCGTTTTGGCGAAAAAGAGTAAAACGGCGAGGATGAATGCACAGCCAGAACCCAGCCAGAAAACAAACTGATTATTGATGGTGAACATGATGCCGACAATCGAGGCACACAGCGCCCAGCCAACACAGCCAAACATCCGCGCGCGACCAAATTCGAAATTACTGCGACGGCTGACTTTCTCGATAAATGCCTCTACTGCTGGCGCACCGGCGTTAAAACAAAAGCCTAGATAAATACCACCAACAATCGATCCTACTAAAATGTTGTATTGTAACAGTGGCCCGAAGATAAAAATAAAGAACGGCGCAAACATCACTAACATGCCGGTAATAATCCACAGCAGGTATTTGCGCAGCCCGAGTTTGTCAGAAAGCAGACCAAACAGCGGTTGGAATAATAGCGAGAACAGAGAAATAGCGGCAAAAATAATACCCGTATCACTTTTGCTGATATGGTTGATGTCATGTAGCCAAATCGGGAAAAACGGGAAGTAGGCTCCCATGATAAAAAAGTAAAAGAAAAAGAATAAACCGAACATCCAAAAGTTTGTGTTTTTTAAATAGTACATAATGGATTTCCTTACGCGAAATACGGGCAGACATGGCCTGCCCGGTTATTATTATTTTTGACACCAGAGCAACTGGTAATGGTAGCTACCGGCGCTAAGCTGGAATTCCGCCGACACTGACGGGCTCCAGGAGTCGTCGCCACCAATCCCCATATGGAAACCGTCGATATTCAGCCATGTGCCTTCTTCCGCATGCAGCAGATGGCGATGGCTGGTTTCCATCAGTTGCTGTTGACTGTAGCGGCTGATGTTGAACTGGAAGTCGCCGCGCCACTGGTGTGGGCCATAATTCAATTCGCGCGTCCCGCAGCGCAGACCGTTTTCGCTCGGGAAGACGTACGGGGTATACATGTCTGACAATGGCAGATCCCAGCGGTCAAAACAGGCCGCAGTAAGGCGGTCGGGATAGTTTTCTTGCGGCCCTAATCCGAGCCAGTTTACCCGCTCTGCTACCTGCGCCAGCTGGCAGGTCAGGCCAATCCGCGCCGGATGTGGCGTATTGCTCGCCACTTCAACATCAACGGTAATCGCCATTTGACCACTTCCATCAATCCGGTAGGTTTTCCGGCTGATAAATAAGGTTTTCCCCTGATGCTGCCACGCGTGGACCGTGGTAATCAGCACCGCGTCGGCAAGTGTATCTGCCGTGCACTGCAACAACGCTGCTTCGGCCTGGTAATGGCCCGCCGCCTTCCAGCGTTCGACCCAGGCGTTAGGGTCAATGCGGGTCGTTTCACTTACGCCAATGTCATTATCCAGCGGTGCACGGGTGAATTGATCGCGCAGCGGCGTCAGCAGTTGTTTTTCATCGCCGATCCACATTTGTGAAAGAAGACCTGACAACCGGTTAAATTGCCAACGCTTATTACCAAGTTCGATGCAAAAATCCGTTTCGCTGGTGGTCAGTTGCGGGATGGCGTGGGGCGCGGAGGGTTGTGTCACGCTGAGGTTTTCCGCCAGACGCCATTGCTGCCAGGCGCTGATGTGCCCGGCTGCTGACCATGTGGTCGCGTTCGGTTGCACTACGTGAACCGTTAGCCAGAGTTGCCCGGTGCTCTCCGGCTGCGGTAGTTCAGGCAGTTCAATCAACTGTTTTCCTTGTGGAGCGACATCCAGAGGCACTTCACCGCTTGTCAGCAGCTTGCCATCCAGCGCCACCATCCAGCGCAGGAGCTCGTTATCGCTATGACGGAACAGGTATTCGCTGGTCACTTCGATGGTTTGCCCGGATAAACGGAACTGGAAAAACTGCTGCTGGTGTTTTGCTTCTGTCAGCGCTGGATGCGGCGTGCGGTCTGCAAAGACCAGACCGTTCATGCAGAACTGGCGATCGTTCGGCGTATCGCCAAAATCACCGCCGTAAGCCGACCACGGGTTGCCGTTTTCATCATATTTAATCAGCGATTGATCGACCCAGTCCCAGACGAAGCCGCCCTGTAAACGGGGGTATTGACGAAACGCCTGCCAGTATTTAGCGAAGCCACCAAGACTGTTACCCATTGCGTGGGCATATTCGCAAAGGATCAGCGGACGCAGTTCTCCAGGCAGCGAAAGCCATTTTTTGATGGACCATTTCGGCACAGCCGGGAAGGGCTGGTCTTCATCCACACGCGCGTACATCGGGCAAATAATATCGGTTGCGGAGGTGTCGGCTCCGCCGCCTTCATACTGTACCGGGCGGGAAGGATCGACAGATTTAATCCAGCGATAGAGCGCATCGTGATTAGCACCGTGGCCTGATTCATTCCCCAGCGACCAGATGATCACACTCGGGTGATTACGATCGCGCTGCACCATTCGCGTTACGCGTTCGCTCATCGCGGGTAGCCAGAGCGGATCATCGGTCAGACGATTCATTGGCACCATGCCGTGGGTTTCAATATTGGCTTCATCCACCACGTACAGGCCGTAGCGGTCGCACAACGTGTACCACAGCGGATGATTCGGATAATGCGAACAGCGCACGGCGTTAAAGTTGTTCTGCTTCATCAGCAGGATATCCTGCACCATCGTCTGCTCATCCATGACCTGACCATGCAGAGGATGATGCTCGTGACGGTTAACACCGCGAATCAACAACGGCTTGCCGTTCAGCAGCAGCAGGCCATTTTCAATCCGCACCTCGCGGAAACCGACATCGCAGGCTTCTGCTTCAATCAGCATGCCGTCGGCGGTGTGCAGTTCAATCACCGCACGGTAGAGATTCGGGATTTCGGCGCTCCACAGCGCCGGGTTTTCGACGTTCAGACGTAGCGTGACGCGATTGGCATAACCGCCACGCTCATCGATAATTTCACCGCCGAAAGGCGCGGTGCCGCTGGCGACCTGTGTTTCACCCTGCCACAAAGAAACCGTCACCCTCAGCTCATCGCGCAGCACGCCGTACATCTGAACTTTTGCCTCCAGTACAGCGCGGCTGAAATCATCATTAAAGTGAGTAACAACATGGAAATCGCTGATTTGTGTGGTCGGTTTGTGCAGCAACGAGACGTCACGGAAAATGCCGCTCATCCGCCACATATCCTGATCTTCCAGATAATTGCCGTTACTCCAGCGCAGCACCATCACCGCGAGGCGGTTTTCTCCGGCGTGTAAAAATGCGCTCAGGTCAAATTCAGACGGCAAACGACTGTCCTGTCCGTAACCGACCCAGCGCCCGTTGCACCACAAATGAAACGCCGAGTTAACACCATCAAAAATAATTCGCGTCTGGCCTTCCTGTAGCCAGCTTTCATCAATATTAAATGTGAGCGAGTAACAACCCGTCGGATTCTCCGTGGGAACATACGGCGGATTGACCGCAATGGGATAGGTCACGTTGGTGTAGATAGGCGCATCGTAACCGTGCATCTGCCAGTTTGAGGGGACGATGACAGTATCGGCGTCAGGAAGATCACGCTCCAGCCAGCTTTCTGGTACCGCTTCTGGTGCCGGAAACCAGGCAAAGCGCCATTCACCATTCAGGCTGCGCGACTCTTGGGAAGGGCGATCGGTGCGAGCCTCTTCGCTATTACGCCAGCTGGCGAAAGGGGGATGTGCCGCAAGGCGATTAAGTTGGGTAACGCCAGGGTTTTCCCAGTCACGACGTTGTAATACGACGGCCAGTGAATCCGTAATCATTGTCATAGTTGTATCCTGTGTGAATTGTTATCCGCTCACATTTTCGCATAACATACGAGCCGGACACATAGAGTGTAAAGCCTGGGGTGCCTAATGAGTGAGCTGACTCACATTAATTGCGTTGCGCTCACTGCCCGCTTTCAAGTCGGGAAACTTGTCGTGCCAGCTGCATTAAGGAATCTGCCAACGTGCGGGGAGAGGTGGTTTGCGTATTGGGCGGTAGGGTGGTTTTTCTTTTCACCAGTGAGACGGGCAACAGCTGATTGCTCTTCACCGCCTGGCCCTGAGAGAGTTTCAGCAAGCGGTCCACGCTAGTTTTCCCCAGCAGGCGAAAATCCTGTTTGATGGTGGTTAACGGCGGGATATAACACGAGCTGTCTTCGGTATCGTCGTATCCCACTACCGAGATATCCGCACCAACGCGCAGCCCGGACTCGGTAATAGCGCGCATTGCGCCCAGCGCCATCTGATCGTTGGCAACCAGCATCGCAGTGGGAACGATGCCCTCATTCAGCATTTGCATAGTTTGTTGAAAACCGGACATGGCACTCCAGTCGCCTTCCCGTTCCGCTATCGGATGAATTTGATTGCGTGTGAGATATTTATGCCAGTCCGCCAGACGCAGACGCGCCGAGACAGAACTTAATGGACCGGCTAACAACGCGATTTGCTGGTGACCCAATGCGATCAGATGCTCCACGCCCAGTCGCGTACCGTCTTCATGGGAAAAAATAATACTGTTGATGGGAGTCTGGTCAGAGACATCAAGAAATAGGGCCGGAACATTAGCGCAGGCAGCTTCCACAGCAATGGCATCCTCGTCATCCAGCGGATAGTTAATGATCAGACCACTGACGCGTTGCGCGAGAAGGTTATGTACCGCCGCTTTACAGGCTTCGACGCTGCTTCGTTCTACCATCGACACCACCACGCTGGCACCCAGTTGATCGGCGCGAGATTTAATCGCCGCGACAATTTGCGACGGCGCGTGCAGGGCCAGACTGGAGGTAGCAACGCCAATCAGCAACGACTGTTTGCCCGCCAGTTGTTGTGCCACGCGGTTGGGAATGTAGTTCAGCTGCGCCATCGCCGCTTCCACCTTTTCCCGCGTTTTCGCAGAGACGTGGCTGGCCTGGTTCACCACGCGGGAAACGGTCTGATAAGAGACACCGGCATACTCTGCGACATCGTATAGCGTTACTGGTTTCACATTTACCACCCTGAATTGACTCTCTTCGGGTGCTATCATGCCATACCACGAAATGTTTTGCGCCATTCGGAGGGGGCACGCCGAAGTGAGATTCAAAATGCCGACGGCTTTGTTGAATAAATAAGATTTCTTGCGAACGACCCTGTAGCTGGCTGGATTTTCAGGCAATACGCACGCTTTCTGGCATCCCAGCCTTTGTCATCCTGTTCAACGCACGCACCATGGCCATAGCTTCCGCTACCTGACCATCGTAGTCACGCAGCGTCAGTGAATCTCCCAACAACTGCTTCATTCTGTACATTGCCGTTTCCGCTATCGAGCGACGGTTATATTCCGTTGTCCATTTCCACCGTGCATTGCTTCCGCTCAGCCGCTGATTAGCAACGGCACGGTTGCGGTCTGCGTACTCACCGGGCCAGTAACCTGCTCCTTTTCGGGGAGGAATAAGCGCGCTGATTTTTTTGCGGCGCAGTTCATCGTGACAGAGCCGGGTATCGTAAGCCCCGTCTGCCGCGGCTGCCCTGATTTTTCTGTGAGTCTGCCGGATAAGGCCCGGGAAGGCTTCTGAGTCCGTGACGTTATTCAGCGACAGGTCTGCACAGACAACTTCATGTGTGTTGCTGTCAACAGCAAGATGCAACTTTCGCCAGATACGACGGCGCTCTTTGCCGTGCTTTCTGACTTTCCATTCGCCTTCACCAAAGACCTTCAGCCCGGTGGAATCAATCACCAGGTGTGCGATTTCACCCCGGGTGGACGTTTTGAAACTGACATTAACCGACTTTGCCCGCTTACTGACACTGGTGTAATCCGGGCAGCGCAACGGAACGTTCATCAGGGCAAAAATGGAATCAATAAAACCCTGCGCAGCCCGCAGGGTCAGCCTGAACACGCGTTTAATGACCAGCACAGTCGTGATGGCAAGGTCAGAATAGCGCTGAGGTCTGCCTCGTGAAGAAGGTGTTGCTGACTCATACCAGGCCTGAATAGCTTCATCATCCAGCCAGAAAGTTATGGAGCCACGGTTGATGAGGGCTTTATTGTAGGTGGGCCAGTTGGTGATTTTGAACTTTTGCTTTGCCACGGAACGGTCTGTGTTGTCGGGAGGATGCGTGATCTGATCCTTCAACTCAGCAAAAGTTCGATTTATTCAACAAAGCCATTTAGATCATGACACACATATTACAAAGCCGGCCAAAATAATCAGCACCAGAAGGTGCTGATATATTGATGCATTCTACATTAGGCATGCTTATCTGCTATTTTTCTATAATGTTATGCTCAGGACCATAAGGGAAATGGGTAATGTTCTCTGCTGCATTTTCGGTGACAACCAGGATATCGTGTTCGCGATAACCGCCGTGTCCCGGCATGTTCTCTGGCAGCATTATCATCGGTTCCATTGAGACTACCATTCCCGGCGCTAAAACGGTTTCAATATCCTCGCGTAATTCTAAACCGGCTTCGCGGCCATAATAGTGGCTCAGTACGCCGAAGGAGTGACCATAGCCAAAAGTCCGATACTGCAGCAGGTCATGCTCGCGATAAATTTCATTAAGCGAGGCGGCGATATCGCAACAACGGGCGCCAGGGCGGATGAGCGCCTGCCCACGGCGGTGCACCTCACAGTTGATCTCCCAATGACGCAATTGCTCATCGCTAGGCTGACCGAGGAACAGCGTACGCTCCAGCGCGGTATAGTAGCCGGCAATCATGGGAAAACAGTTCAGTGATAAAATATCCCCTTGCTTGAGGCGACGGGTCGTCACCGGATGGTGAGCACCGTCGGTATTCAGGCCAGACTGAAACCACGTCCAGGTATCGCGCAATTCAACATGCGGCAAACGTTTCGCAATTTCCCGGGTCATCGCCGAGGTGGCTGCCAGGGCAACGTCATACTCCGGAACATCTTCGGCAATCGCTGCGACGCATGCCGCGCCGCCGAGGTCGGCGACCTGAGCACCAATTTTAATCAGCGCAATCTCTTCGGCAGACTTAATCATGCGCATACGCATCGTCGCCGGTGCAATATCAATAAACTGTGTCTGAGAAAGGTAATAGCAAAATTTAGCGCGCTGTTCGATCGTTACATGATCGCCCTCCAGTGCAATCCGCCGGCTATTATCAGGAACCACTTTACGTACTGCACGGTAATAATTATCGCGCTGCCAGTCCGTGTAAACGATATTTGCACCGTAGCTGCGGCGCCATCCCTGACCTCCATCGATATTGGTGGTAATTAAAAATGACTGGCTCGGTGTCACCACCAGGGCATACTGGCGACCAAAACTACAATATAAAAAATCGCCGTAGTAATTAATATTATGAATCGAGGTTAAAATAACTGCATCAATGCTGTCTGCTTCCATGGTGGCGCGTAATCCCGACAGTCGGCGCTGCATTTCATGGGAGCTGAACGTTCCTTTAACTTTTTGCCCATTAGCTAATTCAATAATATCTGGCATGCTCATAATAAACTCCGTCGTTGATAATGGCGTGATGCCATCATCTGGAAAATGATATCTTGCTACAAACGGAGATTATTAATTTGCCGTCATTAGCCGGCCTTATGCAGCGTATATTCACTGAGAATTTGCGTTCGCTCTGCAATATGACGTGCGGTTTCTTCTGTCAGCCAGTTAATCAACGCCTGAACGCGTGGCCGTTTCTCATTATTACGCGGGCAGGTTAACCACACCTGTCCGTCTTCGACAATATCGGTAAAAGGGCGAATCAGTGCGCCATTGCTCACTTCCGTCGCACACAAAGAGTGACGGCTTAAGGCGATTCCTTGGCCGGCGCAGGCGGCCTGGAGTACGAGGTCGGCGCGGGAAAATCCGGTTCCCGCCTCGACATTCAGGTCATAGAGCCCGAGGCGGGCAAAATAGGAGCGCCAATGGGTGCTATAGGCATTTTGCGGCATGGAATCATGCAGTAAGCGCAAACCACAGAGTTCGCTGTAACTGCGCAGATGCCGTGTTTTCAACAAATCCGGGCTGATCACGGGATAGATCACATCGTTGAACAGATGCCGTTGAATTAGATTTTTATCATCAACCCAAAAAGGAGTGATGGCGATATCGACCGCGTCAGATTTAAAATTGGCGGGCGTCATATCGGCATCAATTTCCAGGCTGATAGGGTACTGCTCATAAAACTGATGCAATCGGGGAAGCAGCCATTTGGTGGCAAAGGACGGCATAACCCGAATCTTTATGGTGCCCTCAAGGGTTTCTTCACCGGTTTGGTGCAACGTAGTTTCGAGGATGGCAAAGGCCTGGCGCACTCCGATAAACAGTTGTTCACCCTGCGGGGTTAAGCGTAGTCCCGCGGGAGTGCGGTGAAAGACCAGATAGCCAAGCTGCTGCTCAAGCGATTGAATTTTTTGGCTTACTGCACTCTGAGTAAGAAAAAGATCCTGCGCGGCACGGGTAAAACTGAGATTGCGCGCTGCGGCATCAAAGTAGCGTAAACCGTCGAGAGACGGCAAACCTGGTTTTCGTTGCATCATCGGTTTCTCTGTTGCTAAATAACCTGTAATAAGCACTATTCATGCCAAAATCACCATTAGCCGTGCTAATAGTTATCAGTTAGAAACCACCGTTTGTCGCCGCTCAGCGAATGAATAAATATTATCAGCGTCATTCAAACTCGCGGAGAAACACTGATGAAAAATAAACTGTGGCTATTACTTTCAATGTCTGCCTTACAACTTTCACCATTATTGATATCTACGGCCCAGGCTGATTTACTGGATGATATTAAGCAAAAAAAAGAAATAGTGATTGCCACCGAAGCGCGCTATGCCCCTTTTGAAATGCTTGAAGATGGCAAAATAGTCGGTCTGGGAAAAGATATTCTCACGGAAGTGATGAAAGGATTACCCGGGGTGAAAGTGGTTCAGCTGGATATTCCATTTCAAGGGATTTTACCCGGTCTGGAAAGCAAACGATTTGACTTTGTGGCAACCTCTTTAACCATCACTCGCGATCGTGAAGCAAAATTTGCTTTTACCGCTCCCTTTTCTGACGCCAGCGTGGCCATTCTGAAACGCAAAGGGGATAGCCGCATTAATAGCGCCAAAGATCTCCAGGGCATGATTGTCGCCAGCCAGGCCGGGGCGCCGCAAATTGCGGTGCTAAAAGAATATGAAGCATCGGTACTTAAACCCACCACCGGTCACGGCGTTAAAGAAATAAAAGCCTTTATTGATTATAACGAAGCCTATGCGGCATTAGCGGCGCACCGTGTTGATGCGGTTGTGCAATCGCTGCCGAACCTCGCGCCGTTGGTGAAGACCCGTGGTGATACGTTTGAAATTGTACGCCCACCGTTTGGCCCGGCCACCTGGTACGCATGGGCCGGAAGAAAGGATGCGGATAGCGCCTCACTGGTTAAATTTATCAGCGACGGCATTGTGCAGTTGAATAAATCGGGAAAACTGGCGCAGCTACAAACGAAGTGGCTGGGTTTTTCTATGGCCGTTCCTGAGCAAGTTCCGACCCCGGCAAACTAATTTGATGGATACTGGAGGGCAATATGTTTGATATTTCAGTGGTGTTTCCCTATTTCCCTCAGCTATTAATTGGCGTGCTCAGTACTCTGGCTGTATCGCTGAGCGCGATTGTCATAGGATTGATCCTTGGTTGGTTAATTTGCCTGGGGTTAAACTCTCCGCGGCGTCTCGTGCGTTGTTTTTGCAAAACCTATGTCAGTTTTTATCGTGGAACGCCGTTACTGGTCCAGTTGATATTAATATTTTATGCTTTGCCAGCCGTAGGGATCACGCTTTCACCATTGCTGGCGGCGGTTATGGCTCTCTCATTAAATACCGCTGCCTTTCAAGGAGAAATTCTTCGGGCTGGCTTTAAAATGTTGCCAAAAGGGCAACTGGAGGCGGCACGAGATTTTGGTTTTTCAGCAGCGCAAACGCTGTTTTATATTCAGATGCCGCAGGTGTTGCGCGCCATGATGCCGGCTTTGATTAATGAAACCATCGATATTATCAAAAATTCGGCATTGGTCTCGGTGGTGGCGGTCCATGAGTTGATGAGAGTGACTCAAACGCTGGCCTCCACCACCTATCGGCCGCTGGAGTTTTATACGGCATGCGGTCTCCTTTATTTTCTGACCTCGTGGGGGCTGAGTATTGTTGGCGCCAGGTTAGAGAAAAACCGTTCATCTTCGGCTCAAAGGGTATTAGCACAATGAATGTTGAAATACTTTTTACCTATAAAGATGCCATTGCTGCCGGTATTTTAATGACCCTAAAAATGAGTCTCGGCGGTATCCTGCTGGGGCTGGCGATCGGGCTGTGTTTTTTTATTCTCGAAAGACAAAAACCGGCTTTATTTAATGTAATATATCATGCATGGATTAATGTGTTTCGCGGCACGCCGTTACTGGTGCAGCTCTTTTTAGTCTTTTATGGTGGTCCCTATATTGGTATTAATCTCGAGGCGCAACAGGTCGGGGTACTGTGCCTGGGATGTTATGGTTCCGCTTATTTTGCGGAAATATTTCGTGCGGGTCGCAATGCTGTCTCAGGTGGGCAAGTTGAAGCGGCGGCAGACCTGGGGTTAAGTCCATGGCAAATATTTACTTTCATTGTCTGGCCGCAAATGCTCGCGCGTATTATCCAGCCATTGATTGGCCAGAGCGTCATTTTGGTAAAAGAGTCGTCGGTGCTATCCATTATTACGGTCGGTGAACTCACCAATACCGCCATGACCATTGCTAACCAGACTTATGCGATGGTTGAAATCTACGCCTTAATGGCCATTGTTTATTGGGGGATCGCGATCGGTATCTCCCGTCTGGGTAATAAAATAGAGCGCCATTATTCTTATTCTCAATTAAGCCGAGGTTAATACTATGCGTGATTATGCTATTGAGATTAACAACCTCAATAAACATTATGGCGAAAACCATGTTCTACGTGGCATCGATGTCAGCATTTCTCCCGGAGAAGTCATCTGCGTGATTGGTGGCTCAGGGTCGGGTAAATCCACGCTGTTACGCTGTATTAACTTTTTGGAAGATTATAGCTCCGGCAGCATTGTGGTGAATGGCGAGAACGTCGGCTATGAACCTCTCGGCGGGGAAAAACGCCGGCGTTTAAGCGACAAGGAAAACCGTCAGGCTTTACGCGACGTCTGTATGGTCTTTCAGCAGTTTAATCTGTGGCCGCATATGACGGTACTCGATAACGTAGCCACGCCGTTGCGGCGGGTTAAAAAGGTCTCCCGTGAAGCAGCCTACGCCGAAGCGAAAACGCAACTGGCACGGGTTGGTCTGGCAGACAAAGCCGATAGCTGGCCCGCGATGTTATCCGGTGGTCAGCAGCAGCGCGTTGCCATCGCCCGGGCATTGACCATGAAACCCGCCATTATGCTGTTCGATGAACCGACTTCAGCGCTTGATCCGGAGCTGGTCGGGGAGGTACTAAAGGTCATCCGCAATCTTGCCGATGATGGTATGACCATGATGATTGTGACCCATGAGATGGGGTTTGCCGCTAAAGTCTCCGATCGGGTGCTGTTTCTTGCCGATGGCTGCATTGAAGAGCAGGGAGCACCGGCGCAACTGTTCCATCAGCCGAAAAGCCCGCGGCTGCAGTATTTTTTGTCGTCGTGGAGTGAGCGCCAGTCGGGGGCTAGATTACCTGAAACGGCATTGCAGGAGTCAGCATGAAGCAAGGGATTACATTTGGCGTACTCGCTGGCGCATGCTGGGGATTCATCTTCCTGCCACCGGTACTGCTACCCGAGATCTCACCACTGCTGTTAACCTGCGGTCGCTTTGCTACCTATGGGATACTGGCGGCAATATTACTTATACCTCAATGGCGCAACATTGCCCGTGTATGGCATCATCGCGATCTGCTGACGCTAATCCGTCTTTCGCTGATGAGCAATGTCCTCTATTTTCTGCTCGTCGCGGTGGCCGTACAGCAGGTCGGTATTGCCGCGACATCCTTAGTGATAGGTTTAATTCCTGTGATGGTTCCGGTGCTTGGTCGCAGGGACCAGCATGCTCCGCCCTTCAGGCAATTATTGCTGCCGATGACGGCTATCATTGCTGGTGTGGTGCTGATTAATCTGCATGCGATACAAACATCCTCGCACCAAGTTACAGAAGGAAAACGGCAGATACTAGGGATCCTTTGTGCCTTCGCTGCATTACTGTGCTGGAGCCGTTACGCTGTCGAGAACTCCCGCTGTCTGAAAAAACTCCCTTACAACAGTAACCAGTGGTCTCTCCTGATAGGCCTGTGTACGGGATGTATTTCGGTACTGCTATGGCTCATCGCCAGTATATTCAGGTTTTCTGCAGTTGACTTGTCGTTACCGGAAAACACTCAAACGCTCTTTTGGATAACGAACATGATGTTAGCCGTGGTCTCCTCATGGCTGGGATATCTGGCGTGGAATCTCTGTTCCCGGCGTCTTCCGGTATCACTGACAGGGCAGATGGTGGTTTTTGAAACCCTTTTCGCGCTGCTATATGGTTTTATCTATTCACAGCGCATTCCGGATCTACAGGAAAGTGCCGCCATTACGCTGTTAATTGGTGGGGTTATGTTTACGTTACATTACCATCAGCACAATCATGGCGGCTACGTGAGTAATAATTCAGAAGTCAATCGGAGTTGATTATGGCTTAACCAGATTCTCGTACATGAATAGACTGGCCCCTGGAATCTTCAGACAGTTGGTATCACTTAAGTTATTGATAGTATTAATACTCATTTTTAGTCTAGTCGCTGGAATCCGGATAATTGATGTTTTAGGACCAGACAAGGGCAGACGGCGCAGCGTTCAGGAAAAAATCGCCATTGTTCAGCAGAGCTTTGATCCCGGCATGCCGGTGTCGCTGCTAGTCAGCTCTTCCTGTGGCGCAAGCAGTATCAGGAAGGCAGCCTCACCGCCGATGCCGCTGGTCAACAGGTTATGCCCGCGTCGGAGCTAGACTCTGCGATGAAGCAAATTAAAGAACTGGAGCGCCTGCTGGGCAAGATGACAATGGGAAACAAGCTGCTGAAAGAAGCCGTTGAATATGGCCGACAAAAAAGTGGATACTGCACGTGCCCTTGTTGCCGGAGGATGGCGAATAAGCCTCGTCAGTCGTTGCCTCCGGATCTCACGTGCGCAACTGCATGCCATGCCCCATATCCATACTGTTATAGGCGCTCTGCCCACCTATGGTTATCGTGGGGTATGGGCACTGCTACGCAGACAATCAGAAACTGACGACATGGCGGTGATCTATGCCAAAATACCTCATCATGCGTCAGAATGCGCTGCTGCTTGAGCGTAAACCGGCAATATCGCCATCGAAGCAGGCGCATACAGGGAAAGAGGCCGTTGGAGAAAGTAACCAGCGGTGGTGCTCTGACGGCTTCGGGTTCAGCTGTGATAATGGCGAAAAACTACAGGTCACGTTCGCCCTGGACTGCTGCGATCGTGAAGCACTGTACAGGGTGGAAAGTAATGGTGGATATGACAGCGAAACCGTACAGGGCGTGATGCTGGGTGCGGTGGAACGACGCTTCGGCAGCAGCCTGCCGTCATCCCCCGTTGAGTGGCTGACGAATAACGGTTCGGCCTACCGGTCTCACCTGACGCGTCAGTTCGCCAGAATGGTAGGACTAGAGCCTGGACATACGGCGTTACGTAGCCCGGAAAGCAACGGGATGGCAGAGAGCTTCGTGAAAACGATGAAACGCGACTACATCAGTATCATGCCGAAACCCGATGGGTTAACAGCGGTAGAGAACCTTGCAGAATCCTTCGAGCATTATAACGAATGGCATCCGCATAGTGCACCGTGGTATCGTTCGCCACGGGAATACCTGATGCGGCAAACCAGTAATGGGTTAAGTGATAAAAAGTGTATGGAAATATAGGAGCCAACCCACCCGACGTAGCCCCTCTGCTCTTCCCTTTTTACGCAGACAATAACACCCCAGCCCGCCTTTATCCGCGAGGTTACTGACTGGGGACTGAGTTTTTTAAACGACGGGAAATGGTGTTCAGACCAATGCCGATAATGTGTGGACTGGCACGGCATCCAGAGCCATTTATAGTAATATCGATGATTTTCCTCTGTTGTGTACTGCACTGTAAGGTTGTATAGGTGAAAGTGAGTATCCATGGCTTACGGCACTGCCTGCAGAGATAATGCTGATGACCGGCAGTACTTTTGCCGTTACGGTCTACGCCTTCAGTCACAGCACAAGATGGCGATCCCACGTAAATGGAAGCCATAAAACACCTCAAAAACACCATCCAACACAAAATCAATAAGTTGGTAGCACTACCCAGGATTTTGTGAATGTCAACGACGCAATAACAACGATGTTGCTACGCGCCACATTCATCCCGTTTAACGTTGACCGACGTGCCGCTACTATAGACGGACCACGACTGATGCAAGGGGAGCATAAACGCTGTCAACTTAACCCGGCCACAGTTTATTTCAAAGGCGCTAACCGCCATCTTCCCATCGTTTTCAGGTTCATTTTTCGCCGTCAAACCGCCCAGCCTCCTCCTGCTGTTTACCCTGCAGCAGCTTCGGTGACGCCCTTGCATCCTCCGTTGTGCTCCCGTTACTTGTGTCGGCACAGTTTAAGCCGGACCCCAGACGACATTGACCACAGAGGTTTTTTATGGGCAACACGACCACCACACCTGCTGCCTAGGTCGGCATTTACCACAATTATTACTGCGGTAGTATTTTCGGCAAATGGTTTGACCTAACGGAGTTTGACAGCAGGGTGGTTTACCGACCTTATCTCCTTTTCGGGTATAACATAGGAATTCCCATCTTTTATGCTGGTCTGAGTCTATAGTGGGGAGAAGGAAGCGTTAGCCTACTTCTCTCCGTCGGTGGCTCAGCAGCGCTCTCCCGCAGATGCCAGCCAAGTGTCCATCATATCAAGGCGGTCATTTCCCCAGAACAGTTTGCCATCGGCAAACACTGCTGGTGCACCAAATACCCCGCGAGCAATAGCTTCATCTGTGTTCGAGACTATGGCTAGCTTCCGGGCTTCATCGCCGATGGAGGAGATGCACGCATTTTTATCTAGCCCTACTGAAGTGGCTAAGTCGCCTAAGATGGCAACATCGCTAATATCCAGACTTTGTGACCAATACGCCTGCATCACCTTGAAGGCGAATGCTTCTCCCAGCCCCTCTTCAACTGCATACAGGGTAGCTCGCAGCGCACGTGAAGGCCGCAACGGGAACTTAGGATGATAACTTAGTGGCAGCCGGCGAATGCGCGCCCAGTCCTGCATATCTTGTTTGAACCAGTTGACAAACGCTGGCGAGGCATCCAACGGTCTACGACCACCTATGCGGTCAATCAAATTAGCCAGATGGAAGGGACGTAGTACTATCATTCTTCCGTACGCAGCGGCAATTTCTCTTAGACGGGGGAAGGCGAGGTAGCACCAAGGGCTGTGAAAATCAAAGAAAAACTCCAGCGGAGCTCCCTCTGGCAGTTTACCATCAGCACGTTCAAAACGGCTGAGTGGCGCTAGAGCACGTTCATGCTTACCGCTCATGATCAATGCTCCCGCTTGATGCGCCTGTACGAAAAACTGCAACCTTTTCTCGTCTGCGCTAATTAACGTCGCCGTACAGCGAACCTCCTGATAAGGCCAGGCGGGTTTATGATGATGTACGTCGACATGGGTTCCCACGCTCACCCAGCCGGACGGTAAGTCTTTTGCTACAGCATCGGCACTGGTCTCCTCCAATAGAGCGATCAACGCTGGTGTCGACACCACTTTCACACCCGTGTTGCCAATTGCAGCTGCTGTTTGGTGCGGCCCAGGGGTGAAGACGCATGTATGTGGATAGCCTGTCACACTCATTTTCATAAAAGCTCCTTCAGTTGCCCATCAAGGGCTGCGGTTTTCAACATGCGCTTGAGGATCTTCCCGCTTGACGTCATCGGCCATTCTACGATGGTAAAGACCCGAGCAGGATGTTTAAAACCAGCTATTTTACCAACACAGGCTTTTCTTATTTCATCTTTGGATAACGGCTTGGTGGACTCAATAGCGGCGGCTACCACTTCGCCGTAAAATTTATCGGGTAGAGCGAAGACTGCAACTTCAGTGATCGACGGATGCTCACGCAGCAGATTTTCTATCTCTACAGGATAGATATTTTCACCACCGCGAATGATCATATCGCGCAGGCGTCCTCCTACCAGTTCGACCCTACCATCGATGTTTAGCCGACCGAGATCGCCCGTATTCATCCAGCCTTGAGGATCGATGCAGCGAGCGGTTTCCTCCGCATCTCGATGATATCCCAACATGACCATTGGCCCACGAACCTGTAGCTGGCCGATTTCCCCGTGGGGGAGTACCACTCCGGTATTCGGATCGCAGACCTGCACTTCAACTCCAGGTAAGGGCAAGCCAGCGGTGGCAAAGCGCTGGGGACTTTGCCAGTAATCTAACGCTATCAGTGTGCTGGCTTCCGTCTGCCCGTAAACCTGCACCAACCCATTAATAGGAAACGCCCGCGCGCACTGTTCCAGAAGTCTCGGATCGCAGTCTGCACCACCGCAGGTTCCGGTACGCAAAGACGAGAGATCGAAATATGGTCTGTCCGGATGCTCTAACATCGCTAAGTAGGACGTGGGGACTCCCGTCAGAACTGTACAGCGCTCCCGTTCTATCAGCGAAAGCATTTGTCCGGCGTCGAAAGCACGCATACCCAAATATGTCGCACCAGCTGTCAGGCATGCCAGAATATTCATGATGCAACCTGCACAGTGGAAGAGCGGAATAATGGATGTCCAGCGATCCATCTCCGTCACTTCCAGCCGCTGCACGGTGCCCCAGGCATTCATCATTATCCCTTCCATACAGAGTTCTGCGCCTTTAGGCCGTCCAGTAGTACCAGAAGTATATTGGATACTAGCCAACTCTCTGGGGGACCATACCCACTCCGTCAGTTCAGCCAAAACGGGTTGGCGCATTACCGCTTCATATTCCATATCATCGAAGTTAATAATGTCTCTTAGGCTAGGGAGTTGAGGATGAATCGCTCGTACCATGGCTAAATATTCGCTGGAGCGAAAACGTTCGGACAGCAAGATGGCAACTACTTGGCTGTGATCGAGAACGTGGCGTAAATCATTATCACGGAAATGAGTATTAACAGGCACCAGTATCGCACCTAAGGCCGAAATTGCAATCTGGGCAACTGGCCACTCAATACGATTTTCTGCCAACAGAGCCACCGGGTCACCCGCTTTTACACCACGACGACTGAATCGCCACGGGTTTAACAGACACCTCAGAGTCATTTAAGATGGCTTAAAGAG